>Ga0307434_1000259_pt1 | contig 42899 bp, 37 predicted proteins | sample SalMarWE160220MG_FD_202156 | JGI IMG/M metagenome (GOLD analysis project Ga0307434, IMG submission 202156) | Salt marsh sediment microbial communities from the Plum Island Ecosystem LTER, Massachusetts, United States - WE1603-220 | ecosystem: Environmental > Aquatic > Marine > Intertidal zone >... | reverse complement strand
CACTGATCACCCCATAGATCTGGTCCGGTATCAGGTGGCGAACAACTATATGGGAAGGGTCGGCCTGATCAATTCCGGTGGGCCCTCAGGGGATAACGATCTAGCCGATGTTGTCTATACCGCGATTGTCAACAAGAGAGGCGGGGGCATGGGCCTCATCACGGGCAGGAAGACCTTCCAGAAACCGCTCGCTGATGGGGCAGCGATCTTTCATGCTATTCAGGATGTGTATCTGAGCAAGGACGTTACGATCGCCTAATCCGGGTTAGCGCCAGGAGCCCTTGAGTTCATCCGCCAGTTTGAGCACGGTATCGGCATAATAGAGGCTTGGGTTGTATTGCAGGATAACCTCTTGTTGCTTTTGGTAGGTCCCGGCCTTGCTCCAGCGGAAGGCCTTGAGGAATGAGGCGACGCTGGCGATGGCATCTTCGTGTTGAAAGAGATCGATCCTCCCATCGCCATCGCCATCGGAGCCGTATGCCGTGATATTCGAGGGAAGGAACTGCGGGATTCCGATCGCACCCTCGGCTGATCCCTGTACGGAAAAGGGGTCAATCCCATGATCCCTCGTGTAGTTCAGCAAGGCCTTGAGTTCTCGGTATGCCCTCGTGCTTTTTCCTTCCAGCCTTTTTTGTACCGTCTTTAGGGTCAATCCTTCCTTTTCTTCAGGCGGGATGAGGCGGCAGATCTCCTGGTAGATCTCAGGCTCGGCCGAGAGGACCTGGGTTGCGAGCAGATTGAACGTGGTGTATCCACCCAGGTAAGTCCCGCACGCGGTTTCAACACAGATAATGGCGACCACCACGGGGGCGGAGACGCCGAAACGCCCTTCCACCTCTCTCAGGATATCTTTATGGGCATGAAGGTAGGAGGTAGCCTTGGTAAGGGCGTAGTTCTCGAGAAACTGGGCATAGTTAAGGCTGGCTTCCCTTCGGATGAGGCCTTTCGCCACGATCTCCGGCATAAGCTTCAGTTCCGGCCGCGTAAAGAGATAGGTGAGATATCCATGATCCATGCCGTCTTTGTAGAGGCGTTGGAGCAATCCTTGAAATGCCGGAGGGATATCGGCTGCACGGAGGCCAGGTGCGAGCAAGAGCCATGTCATAAACAGGAGTATGAAGAAAAAGAGCCTTTTCATAGGTTGTCAGGTCTGCCGTCTTGTGCGGACTTTTCATTGACCAGCATCTTTTGAGCACTTCGCGAGATCGGTTCAGGATCGCAAATCCTGATCCGCTAATAAAGCTCTATCTCCGATAGGGAGCGCTCTTTTCTCTCAAGGGCCGAGCCATCCTTTCGAGCCTTCTGGACGATATCCTTTCCCAATAACGCTGCGCCGATGGCACCGGTCAGGAGAGGTTCAGGGGGAAGCAAGACCTCGCATCCCAGCTTTTCGGAGAGTGCCTTTACCAGCCCCGCATTTTTGGCCCCACCACCGGTGATGACCACCTCCCTGGTCACGCGCAATCGATTCACCATCCGCGAGATCCTGCCGGCCAGAGACTCCAAGATGCCGGCGAGCAGATCGTTCAGAGGAACGCCCTCAGCTAATCGAGACACCACCTCCTGGACGGCGAATACGGTACAGATGCTGCTTATTTGGGCGGGATGGGTTCCCTCCAAGGCACGGCTTCCCACTTCCTCGAGGGAAACTCCCAGGGCATCTGCGGTAACCTCGATAAATCTGCCCGTGCCCGCGGCACACTTGTCGTTCATAACAAAATCGACAGGCCTGCCGTTCTGTATCTTTATTGCCTTGCTATCCTGCCCCCCGATATCGATGATGGTCCTTGCCGTGGGGAAGAGGGAGGCCGCCCCTCGTGCATGACAGCTAATCTCGGTGATCTGTTTGTCTGCGAAGGGCACGTTGATCCTTCCGTACCCCGTGGCAACCACATAGGTGACGGAGCTGAAGGGGAGCCCGGCCTTCTCCAGCGCTCCCTCCATCACCTTGTTGGCCAATCTCCTCTGCTCAGGGCCGGTTGGCCCTATGACAGAGGAGATGACCTCCTCGTCCATGAGCACCACCTTGGTCATGGTGGAGCCTATGTCGATGCCCGCGAAATAATCAGACATGCCGTTACAGGGGCTTTTGGCGGTTGATAGGAAAAATCGGGTTTGCCTATTGTCTTGGCTTGACCGATATATGGGGTAAAGAAACCGTCATACAGGGGTTGCGGTTCACGGGAACACGCCTTAGTTCGTTGTATCAGCCTTGTTCTTCTTCATTGATTCCAGGGTCTCGATAAAGGCGTCAATCCTGTTTCTGGTATCTACCTCGGAGTAAGAGCTTATATCGACGATATCGCTTTCCAGGATCAGGGATGGGAGCTCCCGGTGCTCCATCTTCTTCTTGTCGCCCGCGCCGAGCACTAACACGGGGATCGGCCTATAGATCTTTTGTAATTGATTGAGCTGCCAGATCAATCCCAGGTGCCAGGTCCTGCACGAGAAGGCCTCGTGCATGACAACCCCGTCGATCTGGTAGTCCTCGATGTACTGGATAAGGCGCTCTACATCCGGTTCCGAGCCGGGCCGTTTCTTGGCCCTGTCATACCAGTAGGTCCAGTATCCAAGCCACCTCCAGGCCAGCCGCTCTAAGGGGTCATCTGTGTCGGGTATATCCAGCTTGTAGATTGGCTCGATCATACGGTAGGTCGTCTCAACGGGAAAGACCGCTCCTTTGCTGTTAAAATAGTTGAAATCGGTCAGGGCGAACCATGAGGGCAGACCCCCACCCCAGAGCAGCCGATATTTCTCATCGGGGACCACACCCTCTCCTTTTGCTATCTTCTCCCTGAGCTCCCTGTTCAGATCGACAAAGAAGTCGTATCCTTCCTGGGTGCCCAGCATAAAGACCATGGGCACCATGGTATTCATGGCATCGCCCGTGCCCATGGGTGTAGGCACGGCCCTTCTCAGCTCATAGGTCTCCCAGATCAGGTTCCAGGTCTTCTCTCCCAAATCGACCAGTTCACGGAGCCGATCATAGTCCATCTTCTTTCCTGTCTGCTCTTCCAGGAATTTCACCAGGCCCCGAAGCTCAGCCACCATGTAGGCGATATAGTAGTCCTGGACCTCGGAGAGTTCGATATCATCCTCATACAGGGGCCACGGCAGGCCTACATCGTAGATGGGGACATCGGGCATGAATTGCTGTGCCGCCTGGTACCACTTATTTCTCGGGTCACACAGGATCTGGCCGCTTGATAGCATCATATCAGGCCGCGCCTGCCCGCCCCATGGCGCTTCCGGGGGCATTTCACCCAGTTCTTCCCGCCATTGGTCAAAGCCGAGCCCGCAGAGCGCATAGGTACACAAGGAGCGGGAGAATCCCAGGGATTCCGCCCTCTCTAGGAACCGTTGAGCATCCCGCTTTGCCCCGCATATACCGGCATAGTTCTCGGTCCAGACCGGCACGATATCCATGGCCCGTATAATCTCATCATAGCTGCAGCAGATAAATGCGTAAGCGGTTTTCTTGCCTTCTTCCTTTGCCCGTACCGTACCCCCGATGGCCGCCTTTACCATGCCCCCGATTTTGCTGGCAGCCTCGGTCGCGGTCTTTCTCTTCTTCCTTTCCTCTTTCTTGACTTCCTCAGCCATCTCTCCAAACCTCCCTAACGCTGTTTGCCGTGTTCATTGGGCTCATAGAGTTCATAGTGTTTCAACCTTCACTCTGTGGAGCAAAAGATCTACTCACAGTGATGCAATGTAAGGATAATAGATTAAAAGCCCCATCTTGAGAAGTAAAAAGCTTAGCCCATAGGGCAGGCAAACCCAACAAACCCAATAAACTCAAGAAACTATGTTAATCTATCATCTCAAGGAAAGCCTGGATCCTCGTCCTCATTCGCCCTATGGTCCCGATCGAGTATTCGTCCTCCAGGTAAAGGGTTGGGACCCCGAGCTGATCCAGGTAAGCCTCCCGTGCGGGGACCTCAAATCCAAAGGGATCACAGTACTTGTAGACATAAAGGATGACCCCATCCACTGCGAATGCCTTGACCAGGGAGCCTATGTCGCCGAACCTCGCCTCCAGGTCATCTTCATAGGAGCCACCGACCTTTTCCCGGTATGTCCTGGGGCAGTTGACCTTGTCCAGATATCGATGGGCAAGGGATTTGATGGGATCCATGCCGGTTTCGGCATGGGGCCAGTAGTCCCTGGTACCGATGCAAAGACTGTCAGCCACCACATTGGCGCCACTGTCCTCTATGAGCTTGATAAAGTCTATGTTATCCACACAGGAGCCGTCCACAAGGATTCGAGGCGCCTTGCCCACAGGGGAGTCCGTTCGTTTCCCGAGCTCCTCTAGGACCTCATCGAAAAGCTCATTGGCTTCAAGGACAGGCAGGCTCATACCCACGGTCAGTATCTTCAGGATTTCAGTACCCGTGACAAGGGGCGGATTGCCTTTCCTTAGCTCATAGATTGCCTTTGCCTTATCCCTGTTTTGGTTATACGCATCAATAGCCTCAGCAAGGGAATCATCCGTGATCTCCTTTCCCGCAAACCTCCCAAGGCTTTTTCTAAATGTCTGGAGCTCGTGTTCAAAAAACTCCATTGAGGCGCCCCTCACGGTGTGGGGAAGGTTGATAAAGTGGGAATAGGGCAATCCCAGGGAATATTTCCATACGCTGTAAGTTCGGGTGATGCTGTCGCACGCATGGGGGATGATAATCCCATCGGCAAAATCGTAGGTCCCCTTGACCGAAAGGTCAAAGCAGCTTCGCATAAAGGGGCAGGCGATGGTTTCAAGCTGGGTATCGCCCTTGGTGATGGGTTCGTGAACACTGCCCCTGATCCTGAGGGGTATAAAGCCCGCTGCGGCGATCAGTTCCACCGGAACAAGAGAGCAGAGGTAGAGCATCACCCCTTGACCTTGCGCCTTGAGTTCCCGCGCCCTCGCACCGTAATCCTCATAGTACTGCTCAACCTTTGCCATACCGTGAGCTTTCTCTCCGCTCATATGCTCGATCTCCTTTTTCCGTTTGGCTGCTGGTAGGGTGTTTCCCTCTGTGTGGCTACTTTATAGCTACAGCGTAGATAAGTTTTCATGCCTTGTCAATACATTGTTGATCATAGCGAATGTCTATTGACAGGATGGATTGAAATGTTTTAAAAGTCAGCAGTCTTTTTGCATAATTTGTTTTGTTTGGAACTATTTTCTTTGAAGAACCATCACTATGAGGCCACCCCGGCAAGGGTTGGGGCGGCTTTTTTATTGTGGGGCTGAAAGATTTCTGGATTTTTTAAATACGTTTTCCTTCTTTCAGGGCGGCATCTGCCAGGAGGATGATCTCTAAGCGGTAGATTCCCAGCTCTTTCAGTGACACGACAGGGGTTGATGGTCTTGAAACATATAAAAAAAAGGGGGCAAGAAGGAACAACGATGAATATAGGACTTATCGGCCTGGCGAACTCAGGAAAAACAACTATCTTTAATGCCCTGTCCAGATCTCGGGCTCAGGTTACAGCGTATGCCAACTCCAGATCAGAACCCAACAGGTCGGTTGTGGAAGTGGCGGATAGTCGGGTTGCGGCACTTTCCGACATGTATAAGCCAAAAAAAACCACGTATGCGGCTATCGAGTTGATTGATTTTATGGGACTGACCGAAGGGTCTGCCAAGGAAGGGCTTTTTTCCGATTCATCTATGGGGCTAATCAAAAATACCCATGCTCTGGCTATCGTGGTGCGTCATTTCCGCGACGAGCAGATGGGAAGTCCAACACCTCTTAGCGATATCCAGAAGATAGACGAGGAGTTATTGATCTCTGATTTAATCATTGCCGAGAATAGACTGGAACGGATAGAAAAGGCCTACAGGCAGGGTAAAAGGACAAATCTTCTCGAAATCGAAGAAAAGGCGCTCCGCAGGATTGGAGAACATGTAAACAATAATAGGCCGATTCGAGAGCTGGAGATGGAGGAAGAGCATGAAAGAATACTGCGCGGATTCCGGTTTCTTACGCAGAAACCGGCTATCATTGTGCTGAATTCCGAAGAAAGCAATTTCGGGAAGAATCAGGGCCTGTTAGAAGAGATCGGAAAAAGCCACAAGGCTATAGAATTTGCAGGAAAATTTGAGATGGAATTGTCCCAGTTAAACGATCAGAAGGACATAGGTCTTTTCATGGCGGATATGGGCATCAAGGAATCTGCCAGGGATCGGTTATGTCGGGCCGCCTATGAGCTTTTGGGATATAGTAGCTTTTTTACTGTGGGCTCCGATGAGGTCCGCGCATGGAGTATACAGCGTGGCGAGACTGCGGCAGCGGCTGCTGGCAGCATTCATACGGATCTGGCCCGGGGTTTTATCAGGGCCGAATGCATCTCCTATTCTGATCTGATAGCGTGCGGATCTGAAAGGGCGGTAAGCGCAAAGGGATTGCTCAGGCTGGAAGGGAAGAATTATAGTGTGCAGGATGGAGACATCCTGAATATCAGATATAATGTCTGAAAATCCAGGATAGTGGCTGGTGATGGAATCACGAGGGAAGATCTGGCACATCCATGATGAGCCGCCCAAGGCTGCATGGCTTGCTCAAAAGCTGGGGGTATCGAGGCTTACGGCTACCCTGCTGTGCAACCGGGATATCGCGAGCCCGGATTCAGCGGAATCATTCCTCTCTCCCAGGCTTGCTAACCTGAGGGATCCATTCCTCCTCAAGGATATGGACAAGGCCGTGGAGCTGATAGCCGATGGTATTGCTGCGGGCAAGAGGATTACGATCTACGGTGATTACGATGCCGATGGAATCACAGCTACAGCACTGCTGGTGGATTTCTTCTCAAAACTAAAAGCCCCGGTTTCCTTCTACATTCCCCATAGGCTTGATGAGGGCTACGGTTTGAATGAAACGGCGGTCAAGGGTATAGCGGAAGGAGGCACGGAGATCCTGATTACCGTAGACTGCGGGATCAGTTCCTCTTTGGAGATAGCCATGGCTCAAGGCCTGGGGCTGGAGGTAGTGGTCACGGACCACCATCAGATCCCCGGTGATTTTCAACCTATCTGCCCCACGATCAATCCCCTGAGGCCTGATTCCGCATTCCCCTTCAGGGATCTAGCCGGTGTGGGGCTGGCCTTCTATCTGGCCATAGCCATACGGTCACACCTGCGGGATAGGGGGTTTTTTAACAACGGCCCTGAGCCGGATTTGAAGCCCTACCTTGATCTCGTTGCCCTTGGCACCGTGGCAGACATCGTGCCCCTGGTGGGAGAGAACAGGATCTTCGTGAAAAGCGGGCTCGCGGTCTTGATGGAGGGTGCCAGGCCGGGCATCAATGCCCTGCGTGAGGTATCGGGCATACGCGCGGGCCAGGTGATCACGACCGATGACATCGCCTTCAGGCTGGCACCCAGGCTCAATGCCCTGGGGAGATTAGGGCCGGCAAGCTCAGCAGTGAGGATGCTCACCACGGGGAGTGCAGCAGAGGCCGAATCCATCGCCAAACGGATGGACTATCTCAACGCCCAGCGCCAGGCAATAGAGAGCAGGATTACCCTGGAGAGCTTTGAGAAGATAGAGAGGATGGAGGATCTTGATACGCGTCGGACCTTTGTGCTTTATGACCGGAAATGGCACCGGGGTGTGGTGGGCATCGTGGCATCGAAGATTGTTGAGCAGTACTATCGCCCAACCCTGATCCTCGGCTTGGAGGGGGAGCTCCTCAAGGGATCAGGGCGGAGCATAGAGGGATTTAACCTCTATGAAGCCCTCTGCGATTTGAGCGATCTTCTGGATCACTTCGGCGGCCACTACTACGCAGCGGGCCTGAGCCTCCATGTGGGGAAGGCGCAGGAGTTTATGGAGAGGTTCGAGGAGATTGCGAGGAACAGGCTCGATCAGGATTCTTTGATACCGAGGGTGGAAGTGGATGCCCTGTTGGATTTGGATGCGGTTACCCATCAGCTTCTTAAAGAGCTCGAGCTGTTCATGCCTTGCGGCTATGCGAACCCCCAGCCCCTGTTCTGCTCGGGGCCGCTGGAGGTTGCCTCCTCCAGGGTGGTTGGGGAGAGCCATTTACGGCTGAAGGTGAGGCAGGGGGGGATCAGCTTCGATTGCATTGCATTCCGCAAGGCACCGCTGCATCCGCTCGATGGAAAGTCGGTGGAAGTCCTCTTTCACGTAGGGACCAATACGTGGCAGGGAATAGAGTCCATTCAGTTGACGGTCGTTGATATGAAGGTGCGTTGATGAACGCGCCCGCCCTGCGGGGCTTTTGGCGGAATGCTGAGCGCCTCCGGACAACCCTCTAGGCGTCGGTAAACAGCCTGGCCGCCTCTTCGATATCCTCCGGCGAGAAGATGAACAGGGATTTCTCCTCACCGGGAATAGCTGATCCGTACACGTAGTTGATATTGATCCCCTCCGTGCCGAACTTCTCCGCCATGGCTGCGAGGGTGCCGGGCTTGTTATCGATCAGGAGGGCAATTACCGGCATCACGTCGAAGATATACTCGCCCTTAGCCAGGAGATCAACCGCCTTATCCGTCTGATCAACCAGGAGCCTGATGAGCGCAAACTCCGCCGAATCCTTTCTCATGGATCCGTAGCTGGCAGCAGGAGCGATCCTCTTGAGCGACTTTCCCCTGGCCCTGAAAAGCTCCTGCACATACTGCGATGCATCCTGGATGGTGAGGGCATCGATATTGATTCCCGCCTGGAATAGGGCCTTAGAGAGCTTTCCCAATTCCCCCGGAACATTCTTCAGAAACAGTGATATCTCCGTTCTTACCATGTTCCAGCCTTAATCTAGTATCTAAAGATTTCTACCACTAAACCCATCATTCCGTTACTCTATTGATCCGATACTCCAATTGGGGCGAAGCCCTGATCTTATCTCTCTCCCATGTAGCCCTTCATATATTTAAAGAACTCAGAGTCAGTCGAGAGGACCAGGGTGCTCTCCTTATCCAGGGTTTCCTTGTAGATATCGAGCGTGTTCACGAATGAGTAAAAATCGGGATCTGCCCCGTAGGCCTGGGCATAGATCTTGGTGGCCTCGGCATCCGCCTTTCCCTTTATCTCCTGGGCCGTTCTGTATGCCTCGGATGTGATCCTTTTCATCTCCCTCTCCTTATCGCCCTCTATCTTCCTCGCTTCTCCCTGGCCTTCGGATCGAAATTTCTCCGCGATCTGCTTTCTCTCTGCAATCATCCTGCCATAGACCGATCGCTGCACCTCTTCGACGTAATTGAGCCTTTTTATCTTCACATCCACCAGCTCGATGCCGAATTCGGCGAGCTTTGGTTGGGCCTGTTCCATGATGCCCTTGGTAATTTTTGCCCTCCCAACCTTGACCTCCTTCAGGGGACTTATCTCCTTAACCTTGTCTATCCCCTCCTCAAAGGTGTCCAGTTCCCTGTTGGTCATCCTCACGGTTTCAATTAAAGGAAAGGAGGTGATGAAGTTCCTCACCGCGGGATCAATGATGTCGTCAAGCCTGCCCATGCCGGCGTACACATTGTTGACCGTCTCAAAGAACTCGAGAGGATCAACGATCTTCCACCGTGCAAAGGTATCCACCGATATAAAGGTCTTGTCCAGGGTGGGGATCTGTCCGGGATCACCGTCCCACGCAAGGAGATTTTTCGGAAAATAGTTCGCCTGTTGAATAAGGGGAACCTTGAAGTACAGACCGGGATCGGTCTTCGGTTTTCCGATCGCCTTGCCGAACTGGGTAACCACTACCTGCTCGGTTTCATCCACCACATACACCGCCCCCAGAAGGAAAAAGATGATGATAATAACTACACCAAAAATTACTCCCTTTCTCATTTCTCAGCTCCCTTCTCTTTCCCTAGATTGAGCAGCGGGAGGAGGTTTTTTTGATCTGCATCGATGATAAACTTATCTCCCAACCTCGGGAAAAGATCCTTCAAGGTCTCAAGATATATCCGTCTCCTGGTGACATCCTTTGCCTTTGAATACTCGGCATAGAGTGCAAGAAACCTGGCTGCATCACCTTTGGCCCTGTTAACTCTGTCAAGGGCGTAGCCCTCTGCGGACTTGATAGTCTTCTCTGCATTACCTTTGGCTGCGGGTATGGCCTTATTGTACTCCTCCCTGGCCTGGTAGATTATCCTCTCCTTTTCCTGACCCGCCTGATTCACCTCGTTAAAGGATGGCTGAACCGGTTCGGGGACATTGGTCCTCTTCATCTCGATGGTGACCACATTCAGCCCTGTTTCCGCCTCGTCCAGTTCCTTCTGGAGGAACACTTTCGCCTGGTCGGCGATCTCTTCCCGCTTGCTGATGACCTCATTGATGCTCCTGTCTCCCACTACCAGTCTCATGGAGGACTCAGCCAAGTCCCTCAAGGTACCTGTTATATCCCTCACCTTAAAGAGATACTTGTAAGGATCCTTGATCCGGTACTGGACGATCCAGGGAACCACCGCCACATTGAGATCACCGGTGAGCATGAGGGCTTCATCGAGGTAGGTGCTATCCCTGGCATACTGGGTGCGCACATCCGCCCTTACAGTTCTGAGTCCGAATTCCTCTTTTTTGATAAGCAGTACCGGTACCTTGGTGACCTTCTCGATACCCCTGGGGAGTTTGAAACTGAGTCCAGGAGAGGTGGTCCTCACATGTCTGCCGAACCTCTGTACCACGCCGACCTCATTGACCCCGACGGTATAGATGGATGAGGATGCCACGATGAGGATCACCACGATCAAGACGATGATCCCGAGCCCGGGGAATTTGCCCCGTAAGCCCTTGAACCTCGCAAAGACCTCATCCATCTGCGGCGGAGCACCGCCACCCGCGCCCTTCTGTTTCTTTTTAAGCTCATCCCAATCCCACGGCATTTCCTGTACCTCCTTTGATGTACTATAGAAAGGTTAATAGAAAAAAGTAGTTGTGTCAAGGGGTAAAATGGACGATATTTATGATAAAAAGGCGATATTCTTATAAGTATAGGTATGGAGATGAGCAGGGGTTCAAGACCACTCCACAGGAAACATCGCGGAGAGCTCACCCACATACGGGATGTGGTGGAGGCTATCTTCGCTTTACCCAACTACCCCGTAGACCTCGAGGATGTGAAGATCTGGAAGATCTGGGATGGGGCTGTTGGAGCTGAAATAGCGAGTCATGCCCGGCCCTCATCGATAAAAAAAGGGGTTCTGGTGGTCAAGGTTTCAGACAGCGTATGGCTCCAGGAGTTGGAGTTCAGGGCCCATGAGATCATAGAGAGGATCAATAGCGCCCTTCAACGGGAAGCGATAAAGAAGATCCGGTTCCGGGTTGGCGAGCCAAAGGGAACGGCGGGTGAGTAGCAAGGAGCGAGAGGATCAGGGACGGGCTACCGAATCGAGAACCGGCCCTGTCCAAAGATGGGAGGGAGGATCGTGAGGCCGGATTTCCCCCCGAGCCTGCCTTCGATCATAGCGAGCTTGGCATAAGAGGCTGGATCCGGGTAGATGACCTGGAGCCTCTTGGGCTCTAGATCCTGAGATCTCATCCTGGAGAAGACCTCGGTCAGGCGATTCGCCGGGTAAATCAAAGCCAGTTTGCCGCCTGATCTGAGGAGCGTCTTGGCGGCGGCAAGGATATCGAGGAGGCTCATCGCTATCTCATGCCTGGCAAGTGCCTTGCACGGATCGGGGTTTATCCTGCCGCTCCTTTTCTTTCTATACGGTGGATTGCACACCACGACATCGGCGCATCGGGAAGCCAAGGGCAGGGCCCTTAGATCGCCTAATAGAATTGCGATACACTCCTCAAGCCCGTTGAGTATGGCATTCCTTTTCGCCTGGGACGCGAGTTCCTCCTGGAGTTCGAGACCGACGATAGATCCGGCCCTCCCTTTTTTGGCCAGGAGAAGCGAGATAATCCCGCAGCCAGCACCGAGATCAACCACCACATCTCCGGGCATTATTGAGATAAAGTCCGCCAAAAGCTTGGCATCGACCGAAAATCGGTACCCATGCCTGGATTGGATGATCTTCAACTGCCCGTCGAGGACGGCATCTATCTGTTCATCTTCTGTAAGGAGCATAGTCTTCACTGTCCTCTCGTATTCTCAGCAGACGGCAGTTTGTAGGGAATGATCTCCCGGGGATCGATCTTATTGAACACGAGCCCGCTTATGATCTTGGGATAAAAATAGGTGGATTTTCGTGGCATGAGCAGGGAGTTTCCGGTCACCTCAAGGATCTGCTCTATTTTCGTGGGATTCACGAGGAATACCATCTGAGATTCTCCGGAGAGAACCGATGATAGAGCGCTGTTGGTGTTGCTCTCGTAGCGGATGATCTTTTCATCATCGAGGGCCTCTCTCCTGATGCCGAGAATACGCTGGAATATGAGGCGGGAGAGAACCAGGACGTCGACCTTTTTAAGGGAGGGATGCACATCGTCTCCTATCTCTTTGATGGCCTCGGGCTTCAGGCAGAGCAGGTGAAAGTCCTCTGATCCGGTATGGTAGAACCCGATACAGGACCCCTTTCGGCCGTACTCAGAGAGCCGAGAGGATAGAGAGCTAGCAAGCCCTTCAGGGTTAGCCGTATCCAAGGGAAAGGAGTGTACATTAAAATAGGTATGGGCAGAGGCGAGGAATTCCCTCATCTTGAAATCAGGGTATGATCGGTACAAGCGGTGCGTGGGCAGGATCGTGAGCCCCTTGTCGGCGATATTGCTGAGATACATCATAACATACTCGTATGACCTGTTTGGGCTATGAGCTCCGAACCTGGCCCTCATCAGGTTACGGTAATTCCGTGCCGTCTCATAGCGATGATGGCCGTCAGCAATGATAATGGACTTTGACGCCAACCTGAAGGAGATATCCGCCAGCACCGATTTGCTCGTGACCTGCCACATCCGGTAGCGATACCCGTTGGTATCCTTAAAGGAGACCATAGGAGGGAGATCCTTCATGTCCCCGAATGCGGATAATATCTCGTTGTCCTCGTCCTGGTAAAGCCCGAATACAGGGCTCATCTGTGCATTGCATGCCCGCATCAGCTTCAGCCGGTCTTCGCGGTGAAATGTGAAGGTCCTCTCATGGGCAAGGATTACCGGCGAGTCAGGCTCCTCAATCCTGACCACAGCGATAAACCCCCAGCGGGTCCTCGTTTCCCGTGTTTCCGGAGACTCATAGGTGATGGAGATGAGGTAGATTGAGGGGGCAGGATCCCTCACAAGGATATCCTCTGCCTCCCATCGCTTGAAGAGATCCGCTGCCCTGGTGTACCGGTTGTCCCAATCCGAATCCCCTATCTTCATCTTTCCCAGGATAAGCCTGACGACGTTATAAGGGTCTTTTTCGTAATAGTCGTCCTGCTCCTTGTCCGAGATTACATCATAGGGAGGAGCTATCACCGTCTCTAGATTCGATATCTTCTTAAAATTATAGGTTACCGCTCTGAATGGAGCCACTGTTGCCATCGATCAATTCTCCTTCGAGAGAAAGGATTCATCCGAATAAGATGTTGTTCATTTCATCATAGGATTGATAGGGCCTTTTGGGGGCATTTCACTTCCCATTTCACGATTTTTATTCTATAAGGAATAGAATTTTTTGCAAACTTCTTTAGCAGAAAAGGGCGTGAGATGCGAGATAAAAGCAGATATGACCTGGTTATAGAGGGCGGCACCCTGCTTACCATGGTTGAGGACCAAGAGCCCATCCAAGAAGCCAGGGTCATGATTTCCGGTGATACGATAGAGGGTGTTGCCACTCGTCATACGGGCCAAGTGCCTGAAACTAAGGAGATAATCAATGCTGAGGATACCATTATCCTGCCAGGCCTGATCAATAGCCATTCTCACTCCCCCATGACGATATTCAGGGGTTTGGCCGACGATCTTCCCCTCAAGCAATGGTTATTCGAGTATATCTTTCCGGCAGAGGCACAATACATACATCCCGATACCGTGTATTGGGCATCTCTGCTGGCCTGTGCGGAGATGATCGCATCGGGAACTACCACCATCGTGGATGGCTATTTCTTGGCCGATGAGATAATCAAGGCATTCCATAAGGCGGGAGTGCGCGCCCTCGTGGCGCAGGGAGTTATTGATCTTCCTGCACCGGGTGTACCCGATCCTGGTAAAAATATCGATGTCGCCCTGGGCTTTATGGAGCGATGGAAGGGTTTTTCCGATCTTATATTCCCCGGCCTCTTCTGTCACAGCCCCCTCACCTGCTCGGAGGAGACCCTGAGGAATTCCTGGGACATATCACAGAGATTCGGCATACCCCTGCAGATACACCTCTCTGAGACCAAAGAAGAGGTCGCCGAAATAGAGAGAAGAACCGGATCGAGGCCGGCCTTTTATCTCGATGATCTCGGCATTTTGGGGAATGGTCTGGTTGCTGCCCATGGGATTCACCTGAACGAGGAGGAGATAGGGCTCTTGGCAGACCGAGGCGTAAAGGTTGCCCACTGCCCCGAGAGCAGCATGAAGCTCGCCACCGGTATCGCATCAGTCGATACTATGCTGGAGAAGGGGATTACCGTAGGTCTTGGAACAGATGGCTGTGCCTCTAATAATAATCTTGACCTCTTTGCCGAGATGGATACAGCAGCGAAACTGGGCAAATACGCCAAGCTCAATCCTACCGTCCTTGATGCAAGAACGGTACTGGCTATGGCCACCCGCGGAGGTGCCGAGCTTATCGGCCTTAAGGATGCCGTGGGAACCATAGAGGCGGGAAAGAAGGCCGATATCATTATCGTGGATGAAGATACCCCCCATATGGTACCCCTGTATCATCCCTTCTCACAGATTGTGTATTCGGCAACCGGCGGGGATGTGCGAGATGTGATCGTAAACGGCACAATCCTGTATAAGGATAGACAATTCACGGCCCTTGACGTAGATGAGGTTAAGGGCCAGGTGAGAAGGATTGCCCGGATGATACGGTCCGATGAGAGGCCCCCAGTGTAATCCCTTCATGACCGGCTCACCATTCTATTCCCATTCTGTCCAGCTCAGTGTTCTTTTCTGGGAAAGGTGAATCCGAGACATCGCAGGGTGGCGTTTTTCCCTGAGATTGCCGCCTTGTTCAGAGCAAAGCCGGATGTGTTCGCGCAGTGACAGGCATAGTGTTGCATTGATACCCTGCACGATGCAAAAAAATTCACAAAATTCAATATTGACTGAAACTAGTATAATCATTATCATTAATCATCCTTTTTATTGTAAGGGTATTGGGGAAGGGTGAGGTTGAGATGAAACAATTTATAGAAGATGTAGGGATCCTCTATGGAGAGATGGGGCTTCCCCGGATGGCGGGGAGGATCTTCGGATGGCTTCTCCTGTGCGAACCGCCGCACGAGTCCGCAGAGCAATTAGCCACCATCGTCGAGGCCAGCAAGGGATCGATCAGTTCCATGACGCGGCTCCTCATTCAAGCAGGCATGGTGGAGAGGATCGGTATTCCCGGAAGGCGTGATACCTACTACAGGATACGATCAGGATCATGGTCGGAGTTCATGAGGAATCGCTTGGCAAATCTGACCGCCATGCGGAAGCTCGCAGAGAGGGGCCTGGACCTCATCGCGGATAGAACTCCGGAATCACGACAGAGGCTTCAGGAGCTGCGAAATTTTCATGCATTTTTGGAGCGAGAGATCCCGTCTCTGCTGGATCGATACGAGCAAGGGCACACGAGGAGGTAACAAGCGTGTATGGAACGATGTGCCGCGTAGGTGGCAGGGAAAGGGTAATGAGGGATTTTTTTGTGAGGAAAGGGATTAGTGTCTTACTCGCGCTTTGCATCATAGTGCTCGTCTCGTGCGAAAAGAAGCAGGATGAGACACCGGTGTTGAAGGCTATTCCCGTGGAGGTTGCCGCGGTAAGGCTGGGAACCATCGCCAAGGAAATCAAATTTACCGGAAACGTTGAGGCGAACACCGTGGTTCAGGTGTATCCGAAGATCACGGCGAAGATCGAGGAAATGCTGGTAGACTCGGGAGATTCGATCAAGAGGGGCGATGTGATAGCCCTTTTGGAATTTGAGGAACTCCAGGCTCAACTGGCGCAGGCCGAGGCTGCCCTGGCAGTGGTTCAGGCTCAGTGGACCCAGATGGAGGTAGGCGCCAGACCTGAGGAACTTTCCCAGGCAGAGGATCTGGTTGCAAAGGCCAGGGCGAACCTGAAGGATGCGGAGAGCAATTACGGGCGAATGAAGGCGCTCTATCAACAGGGGACCATTGCACGGCGCCAATTTGAGGCAGCGGAGCTGGCCTATACCGTGGCGAAAGCGGAACTCAACTCAGCCGTAGAACGACGGGGAATGCTCAGAGAGGGTGCAACCAGGGAGGAAAGGGAGGCACTGGCGGCACAGGTGGATCAGGCTAAGGCAGCCCTGGATTTAACTCAAATCAGATTGTTGTATGCCAGGGTTACCTCACCAATAGACGGCACGGTAAGCGAGCGATTTTTTGATCCTGGAAATCTCGCGGTCCCCACAAGGCCCCTGGTCACGATTGTGCAGATGGATACCGTCAGGGTGATCGTCTATTTCCCAGGGGAGCTGATTCGATACATGGAGCCGGGGATTGATGCCCAGCTCACCGTCGCTGCCTATCCCGATGAGGTATTCTCCGGGAGGATCGATAAGGTGAGCCCCACGCTTAACCCCGATACGCGCATGTTTTCCGCTGAGATAAGGGTCCCGAACAAAGGGGGCCTTCTTCGGCCCGGTATGTTCACAAGGGTTACCCTTTCCGTGGATCCCCATCAAGATGCGCTGTTGGTGCCGAAAGAGGCGGTGCTCTCCAGGGAGGAATACCGGGAAAACTCAGGGAGTGGCAGAGGCGAGGTTGCCCAGGGCGATTACCTTTTTGTTGTCGAGAATGGGAGGGCACGGATCCGGACTGTCCTGCTCGGCCATGAATCCGGCACTGTTGTGGAGGTTACTGAGGGGTTGAACCGAGACGAGCGGGTAGTGACCCGGGGATTGCATCAGCTCAAGGATGGGGACAGGGTCACGGTGATAGAGCCTGAGGGGAGTGGAGCATGAGCCTTTCGAGCCTCTCAATACGGCGCGCCGTTACCTTTGCCATGATTTACGTGTTTGTCGTCGGATTCGGGCTGTTCGGGCTGGCCAGGCTGAAGATCGACCTCTATCCCGATATCTCCTTTCCGGTGATAGCCATCATCACCACCTATAGCGGCGTTGCGCCGGCGGACATGGAGACCTTGGTCACCAAACCCATCGAGGAGGCGGTTGCCTCGGTGGAGAATATCAAGCACATTCGGAGCCAGTCCAAGCTGGGCGCGTCTCTGGTCCTGGCGGAGTTTGACTGGGGCATCGACCTGGATACATCGGAAAAGGATATCCGGAACAATATCGATTTTATCCGGGAGTATCTGCCGGATGAGGCCACTGAACCCCTTGTTGTGGCATTCGATCCCCAGAAGATGCCCATCCTGTTCATGTCCGTTTCAGGACCCATGGGCCCCGCAGAGCTCAGGGATCTGAGCGAGAGGAAGATCAAACCCGCGCTCGAGCGTATCGTGGGCGTGGCCTCGGCTGAGACGGCCGGAGGCCTGGAGCGACAGATCCAGGTCCAGATTGATCCGGATAAACTCCATGCCCAAGGCATTGCCCTTGATGCGATAATCTCGGCCCTTCGCAGGGAAAACCTTCAGGTTCCCGGAGGGAAGATCGACGAAGGGGAGACGGAGTTCAGCGTCCGTACCTTAAGTGAATATAGCTCAGTAGAGCAGATAGCGGATACGGTTATCGGATACCGCGAGGACACGCCGATTTACATCAGGAATGTGGCACAGGTTGAAGATACCTATGAGGAGCTCACCCGTGTTGTCCGCAACAACCGTAAGCCCGGCATCTTGCTTATCGTTTCAAAGAACTCGGCAGCTAATACCGTTCAGGTGGCCGATAAGGTTATCGAGAAGCTTCCCGAGATCGTTCGCAGCCTGCCCGAGGGCGTAAGGATAGGGGTGATCTTCAGCCAGGCGGATTTTATTAAAAAATCCATCAGCAACCTCAGCACCACGGCTGTTCAGGCATTCTTGCTCGCGGGGGTCGTGCTCCTGTTCTTCCTTCACAATATCCGCGCCTCTATCATCGTAGCGCTTACGATCCCCATATCCATCGTGGTGACGTTCGCTGTGCTGGATCTTGCAGGGCTCACGCTGAACATGATGTCCATGGCGGGCCTGGCCCTTGCCGTTGGCATGCTGGTGGATAACTCCATTGTCGTGCTCGAGAATATATTTCGTCATTTTGGCCAGGGTGGGAATAGTATGGAGAGCGCTGAGAAAGGCACGAGAGAGGTGGCTACTGCCATCATCGCATCCACCCTCACCACGGTTTCGGTGTTTTTCCCGGTCCTCTTTGTTCCCGGCATCGCAGGGGTGATGTTCAACGACATGGCGCTCACGATCTGTTTTTCGCTTTTCTGCGCGCTGCTCGTATCCCTGACCCTCATCCCTCTTCTCGCTTCGAGGTTTTTAAAGACGAGCGCTGAAGGGGGGCACAGTATCTCAGGAAAGCTCTCACACATGATCAACGTGAGGCTCCAGAGGATGATCCACGGGTATGTTCGAACCCTGAACTGGTGTTTGAACCATCGGAAGACAACCCTGGCGATTGCCCTTATCTCGTTTGGTGTGAGCCTGGCGCTCGTTCCGCACCTGGGTATGAATTTCTTCCCAAAGATGGATCAGGCCCAGTTTGAGATCCAGCTGGAAAGGGCCCCTGGAACAAGCCTGAAATCGGCCGAGATGACCTTTCGCCGGGTTGAAGATATCATCCACGACACGATTCCCGAGCTGAAAAACCAGAACACGGATCTCGGCGTTGGAGAGGCCTTCGGTGCCTTTGCCAAGGGTTCCTATGCAGGACAGATTCGTGTCAGCCTCGTCGATAAGGAAGAAAGGAAGCGGTCACAGATGGAGATCGAATCCGCCCTGAGAAGGCAGTTGGAGCAGATACCCGGTATTACCTTTTCCATCTCCCAGGGCCATTTTCTCGGGGAAGAAGGAGACCTCATCGTCTATCTCTATGGGGAAGACCTCGATAAAGCACGAATCCTGTCGGATTCGATAAAAGGGATCATCAAGGATATCCCCGGTACAGTGGACGTTACTACGAGCATGGAATCAGGGAGGCCGGAACTACAGATCGAGTTGGATCGAGACAGGATATCCGTTCTCGGGCTGAGCGCCTTTCAGGTGGCAAATGCGGTCTCAACATTTATCAAGGGAACCGTGGCCTCCTTGCTTCGTGACCGGGGTGAGGAATATGATATACTGGTACGACTTGATCCTCGATACCGGGAACGAACGGCGATCCTTGAGAATCTCTTTGTTGCCAACCCCCGTGGGGAGCAAATCCCGCTCTCGAGCATTGTCAGGATTCATCAGGGCGTATCGCCCACGAGCGTATTGAGAAGAGACCAGCAGAGGGTAGTCAATATATCGGTCACCGTTCAGGGAAGGAGTTTGGGTGAGGTAGCCCGGGAGGTGGAAGAGAGCCTGAGGAAGGCGGGGATGCCGCCTGATTTCAGCTACGAGATCGGGGGATCTGCCGAGGATATGAGGACCTCCTTTAAATGGATGGGGGTGGCCTTTGGCGGAGCAGCGCTTATTGTGTACATGGTCATGGCGTCCCTGTATGAGTCGTTTATGGCACCTTTTATCATTTTCCTGACTATTCCGCTCGCCGTGGTGGGCGTGATAGTCATGCTTTTCGTCACAGGAACCTCACTGAGCGTTGTGGCCTTTATCGGGGTTATCATGTTGGCGGGGATCGTGGTGAACAACTCCATTGTCCTGGTGGACTATATCAATCAGCTGAGGGCGAGGGGGCATTCCCTTCGAGATGCCGTGGTAGAGGGTGGTAGAACGAGGTTGCGGCCTATCCTCATGACCGCACTCACCACCATCCTCGCCCTCACCCCTCTGTCGCTGGGCTTGGGTTCAGGGGGAGAATCCTGGTCCCCTATGGCCCGTTCCGTGATCGGGGGGCTTTTAGCGAGCACCATCCTTACTCTTTTCGTCATCCCGGTTATCTACACCTATCTCTCGCCGAAAAGGCTGAGACAACCAGTGCAAGCCACTCCTCCTTCCAGCTCCCGGTAGTTCGCGCCTCCTGTCTATTGCAAAAGCCATGGGCATGTGAGGGCGCTTCTGAAAAGCGCTTTTTTATACGCGCTGCCATTTTCTTTGTGTACTCCATATCAATCCATTTACCCTTGTTATATGAATTCGGCTCGGGCGGATAGGATCGCGAAACGATGGAAGGCATTGAAGCAGAAAACCATTGACTTGAAGGGGGATTACCTATAGATAATTTATTCTAATATTCTCAGGATGGTGTTGCATGCTCAGGGTTGAAAGGGTAGTGAAAAGCTTCGGGGGCCTCACTGCGGTGCGCGGGTGTTCCCTCGAGGTCCGTGAGGGTTCGATCACCGGGCTCATCGGTCCTAATGGGGCGGGAAAGACAACCCTTTTTAACATAATCACCGGACACTACAAGCCTGAACAGGGGAGGATCATATTCCAGGGAGAGGATATCAATGGATTGGCCCCGCATCAAATATTTCAAAAAAAGATCTACCGAACCTTCCAGATTACCCGTGAGTTTTCACAGATGACGGTGATAGAGAACCTGATGTTTGTGCCCGAGGGCCAGATCGGGGAAAAGATATGGAACACCTGGTTTCGACCATCAGCCATGAGGAAACAGGAGAGGGCTATCCAGGAGAAGGCCCTCGAGGTGCTTGAATTTGTCGAGCTCATAGATCTGAAGGACGAATATGCGGGATCGCTGTCAGGGGGTCAAAAAAAGCTCCTTGAGCTGGGAAAGAGCCTGATGGCCGATCCCAAAATGGTGCTCTTGGACGAGCCAGGTGCAGGGGTGAATCCCTCCTTGATGAGAAAACTCATCGCCAATATTAGAAAGCTCTGTGAGGAAAAGAATATTACCTTTTTCCTCATCGAGCATGATATGAATCTCGTAATGAACCTCTGCAATCCCGTGATTGTGATGAGCGAGGGTAAAAAGCTGGCTGAGGGGACGCCGGAGGAGATAAAAAGAGACGAGCAGGTCTTGGAGGCCTATTTAGGCGGGCAGTACCGATGATCATCTTGCAAATAAAAGATATTACTGTCGGCTATACCGAGATCGATATCCTTCACGAGGTGAACATCAACGTACCATCCGGTGAGATCGTTTCCATCATCGGTCCCAACGGGGCTGGAAAATCCACCTTGTTAAAGACCATCTTCGGCCTCTTGAAGCCCAGGCATGGGAAGGTCACCTTTAAGGAGTGGGATATCACCGGCCTCAAGCCCAACATGGTCGTACGAAAGGGAATTAGCTACGTCCCACAGGTGGATAACGTATTTCCTTCCATGACGATTCAAGAAAATCTGGAGATGGGTGCCTTTATCCGGAATGATGACTACAGCCTAAGGCTCAGAGAGGTCTATGAACTTTTTCCGATTATGGCGGAGAGGAAGAAGCAAAAAGTGGGGCATCTTTCAGGGGGTCAGAGGCAGATGGTAGCAATGGGCAGGGCCCTGATGTTGGATCCGGAGGTCCTGCTGCTCGATGAGCCATCTGCTGGTCTGGCGCCGGTACTGGTGTCGGGAATATTCGAGAAGATCAAAGATATCAATGCAACGGGAGTTGCTATCATCATTGTTGAGCAGAATGCCAGGGAGGCTTTGAAGATGGCACACCACGGGTATGTGCTGGCTACGGGGAGAAATGTCCTTGATGACAGGGGGGATGCCCTGTTGGCAAATCAGGAGGTCGGCCGGCTCTATTTAGGAGGTTGATGCTAGGGATGTTAGAGCTTACCACATACGGGGTCGTGCTCGGGAGCATCATTGCCTTGGGAGCGATTGGCCTTAGCATGGTTTACGGGATCGTACGATTTGCCAATTTCGCCCATGGAGAGTTCATGACAGCAGGCGCGTATATCGCCCTTTTTATGGTCACCGGCGTCTCCTCGTGGATAGGCATTCCTGACAATACCTTTGCGTCCCTCTCCTTTGGCTGGCGGATGGTTTTTGCCTTTCCATTCTCCATGGCCTGTGTGGCAGGCATAGCCATTCTGTTTGATAGGATTCTCTACCGAAAGCTCCGTGCGAAGAAGAGCGGACCGGTCATGTTTGCCATGTCTTCTCTGGGAGCTTCTTTCATCATTAGAATGGTGCTTCTGATTATCTGGGGAGCAGATTACCGCTTCTATAGGCCCGGCTTGATGCGACCGGCCCTGCAACTTCCATGGGGAATAAAGATCAGGCCGGACCAAATCCTGATATTATGCGTTGTGCTCTTTCTTGTCGTGGCCCTTCACCTTTTCTTGCAGAACACTAAGATGGGAAAGGCAATGAGGGCCACTGCCGATAACGCGGAGTTAGCCCTCATCACGGGCATTGACACCGAGCGGATCATTATCTGGACGTGGGGGATAGGTGGGGCTCTGGCCGCGGCAGGCGGAATTCTTTATGGAATCGATGTGCAGATACACGGGGAAATGGGCTGGAATTTCCTGATTCCCTTGTTCGCTGCGGCTATTTTGGGAAGCATTGGAAATATCTATGGCGCTCTCATAGGGGGCCTAACCATCGGGATAGCCCAACAACTATCGACAGCATTCATGCTGCCCACTTACAAACTTGCAGTTGCCTTTGTAATCATGATCGTGATTTTATTTATACGACCGCAGGGTATTTTTGGAAAGGAGTAAGGGCCGATGGAGATCGGCGGAATCATTGCATATCTCGTCTCGTTTGCCATTATGGCGGGGATCTATGCGGTCTTTTGCCTTGGTTTGAACATCCAGTGGGGATATACGGGGTTGTTCAACATCGGGATAGCCGGGTTTTTCTGCATCGGGGCATATGCCTCAGCCATGATCACCACCCCCAAACCCACGGGTATCTATGCCCAGTATGTCCATCAGATCTTCGGGCTCAACCTTCCCTTTATCGTTGGAATAGTGGGGGCTGCCATCATATGCGGTGTTATCGCTTTTCTCATTGGGATCCCGACGCTCAAGTTAGGAGAGGATTATCTTGCCATTGCAACCCTCGGGATTGCGGAGGCCATTCGACTCGTCTTTAACAATGAGCACTGGTTGGCAAATGGCCCGAGAGGATTAATGGGCCTGCCACAACCCCTCCAGGGCCTGGTTGATGCCAAGGACTACAATTACATATATTTGATCATCATCGTGATAATCATGGTTGTTATCTATCTCTCCATTGAGAGAGTTATCAGGTCACCATGGGGAAGGGTGTTGAGGGGGATACGGGAGGATGAGGTCTCCGCTGCCATGAGCGGAAAGGATATCTTCCACTTCAAGATGCAGTCCCTCGTGTTTGGTTCGATGGTTATGGGGATTGGGGGAGCCCTGTATGCGCACTATACGAAATCCATCTCCCCCGACGTCTTTACCCCCCTGTATGGAACCTTTATTATATGGGTTATGCTCATGGCGGGTGGAAGCGGAAACAATAAGGGTGCAGTCCTTGGGGCATATGCAATTTGGGCTGTCTGGATCGGGACCAAATTTATGACCGATTTTCTTCCTTATACCTTAAAGGCAAGAGCACCGTATATACGGTTCCTTCTCATCGGAATTCTTTTGGAGATTATCCTGATCTACAGGCCTCAGGGGTTATTGGGGGAAGAAAAAAAGGTGTCCAAGCTGATTGATTGAATCTCAAGGAATATCATATAAAAAAAAGAGGGGCCTATTTCCATGGGCCCCTCTTTTTTGTTTCGGCTGAAGACGGTAATTACAGTTTGGGGATATCGTATTCTATCCTCACGGTCTTGATGGTGCCCTCTGAATATTTCCATATTTCAATAGGGGTTCTCACATCGCCGTTTTCATCAAAATCAACCGATCCGCCGGCCCCCTCATAGTTGATTTTCTTGCCTTTTTCTAGCAGGCCGAAGGCCTTCTTGAACTCACCGGGGTTGATGATCTCTCCCGGTGGATTCGCCACGACACGCAGACGATCCTTGATGTTCTTTGCTGTTAACGGCACACCGTTCACCTTTGCTGCATAGGCTGCAAGGCCGATGACTGACATGGCGTCGTAGGCATTGGTGATATAGGGAAGCGGTGGAAGTTCACCAAATTCTGCCTTATAATCAGCGCTGAACAGAACGAGTGCTGCACCGCCAGGAGAGGCAGCAACAGTACCTAATTGACCCTCAAGGTTTTTCGCACCAATCGCCTTCATGATATCCAGGGACTTGGTTCCATCGCAGAACAAGAATCTTTTGTAGTTAAAGAACTCAATGGCATCTTTCAGATAGATCTTTGCATGTTGGGGATAGCTAAAAGCGCACAGTCTATCAGGCTTTCCCGCGAGGGCCTTCCTGAGCTCTGCCGTATAGGATTCCGCCTCCTTCTCGTCGTGGGGAACCATGGCAAGCACCTTGCCCTGACGTTTCTCAAAGGAAGCCTTGAATTGTTCAGCGAGGCCCTGTCCGTATGCATTGTTCACGTATAACACGGATGCAGTTTTATTGTAGCTGGCGCACAGCTTCCCTGCGATCACGCCCTGGAGTGCATCGGATGGACACGTTCGATACAAGAAGTCCCTGCCTTTATCTGCCGGCAATATGGTCATCAATGGGTTGGTGGATGCCGGGGATATCAAGATCACGCCATTGGGAATTGTGACGGACTCCGCAACAGGCATGGTGACGCCGCTTGAAAGCGCGCCGACGATAGCCACAACGCGGTCTACCTCGACTAATTTCTTGGCCGCATTAATGCCCGGAATAGCAGCGGTTTCAGTATCCTCATGAATGAGCTTCACCTGAAAACCAGCTGCTCCCATCTGTTTGGCAGCGAGCACTACCCCGTTCTGAATGTTCGGGCCGAACTCCTTGAGCGGCCCTGTGTGTGACATAAGGGTCCCAACCTTGATTTCCTGCGCGATAGCACCGGAAACAAAGGCACATGAGAAGACCAAAACGCTGAGAAATACGATACTTCTTTTCATGACACGCCCCTCCCTTTTAAGTATTTATAACGTAACATTTTTTTGTACGTTGAAAAACCTGCAAGGTCAAGAGAAAATATCGATGAGGTCCTCTTATACCGTTTTGCTGCGTGTATTTTCGGGCGATGGACCTCCTCGAATTATGCATCCACTTCTCGAGCTGGCTCGCAGCGGCCAAACACGAGGGCTGAGGGATCAGATCTTGTTGAAGAATTCCTGTATCTCCTTAATTGCCTCGACCTTTGTATCGAGGGAGACCTCGTTGGCAAAGACGAATTCCAACAGGAAGATCATCTTATAATTCACCGCCGAGGTTGCATATTCCTGTAGAGATGTTACCTTCACATCCTTCAGTGTACTGGATTCCTCTCTTTTGAATAGGCCTGTTTTTCTCAGGATGAGCGTAATGGCCTCCTTGGCATCGTCTTCGTTTTCCAGTACCACCTCGATCCCATCCAGTTTCTTCACGGCCTTGACGATCTTTTCGCTTTCAACCTTTACCTTCATATCTCCCTCTCAGAGTTCAGTTATCCTCTATCCTTTCAAGGTAGTTGTCGAGCTCTCCACCGGTGAGGGTGGTGTCATTATAGAATATCTTAAGAAGTGTGAGTAGTTTGACTTTAAGACTATAGTCACCCACGGCCTGTTTCATGGACAGCGTATCATTTATATCGTAGAAATCTTTGAGCTTTCCGAATAATCCCTGAACGAGTACCTCGTGATCTTTTCTTTGTCCAGTTTGCTCCGAGATATAGACAAGCAATGCAAAGAGCGGCTTAAGATACTTGTTGATCTGCCCCCTGTAGTGGTAGTAGTACATCTCTCGTTCGCCGAGGTGCTGTTTGGGTGCGAACTTCTCAATACGGTTGATCACCGCTTGAAGTTCATCATCGGGCTTACTGCCCTTTCTTTGAGCCCGGAGCTTAAGGATATTCCAACTCATATCCCCGCCGTTTCGTGATAGTAAAAGCCCTTCTTCTTGTATAGATAGTGGCCTGAAATGAACCCATTGTCAAGGATTTCTGGGTTTCACTTTGATATCGAGCACTGGGCTGCCATCGAAGGCATCGAGCCCGGAGACATAGAGGGTTGTTCCTCTGATATCGAGCAGCCTTACATCCTGGACGGCAATCTTAGATGGCCGGTGAGGGGTGCGGGAGGCGAAAACGCCGACCTTTTTCCTGTCGGAGCGCCTGTGAAAGACCGATTTCACGAATCTGGTCTTGTGCAGGTAGTAGACAATGGTGAGAAACTCCTCTTCCTCTAACCTGTACATGAAGCGTTTTTGGGAGGGGAGCAAATCTACGCAGGATATCCCCTCAGGGTTTTTGAGAGCTAGGTCCTTCTCCTCTGTCCGCAGCGTTGCTCGTACCACACCGATCGGGTAGATCTTAAACGGTTCTGCGCCTCCATAGAGACAGGTAACACAGAGGGGCCTTTCATTAATGATAATGAGCTGATTGCTATCAACCGGGTTCCCGCACTCGGAACATGTAAGGAAATCTTTCTTCATACTCTCCCCTGAGCTTACAGATGCACCGTATTCGCGCCTGTTGCTACAGGTGCCAGGAGGAAATTATGCAAACGCTATCCAGAAGCTCGGACAGGTACCTGAGCATGGGTTCGCGGTATTATTGCGTTTTTGGGATGATATGTGTCTTGGACCACTCAATGAGCTCCCCGAAGGAGGTGCCTTGTGGGAAGAATTTCATAACCCCCATTCTTGCCAGGGAGTGGATATCGGCCTCATCCAGGATCCCACCGGCTGTTACGGTAATAGAAGAGCTGCCTTGTTCCTTAAGGAGTCTCTGTAGTTGCTCAAATGCCTTGATATCTGCCCCCGGAAGCACGGTGATGCCGATATGATCCACTGATTCCTGCAAGGCCGATCGTACGATTGCTTCCGGTTCCTTTAGTTCTGTGTATATCACCTCGAAACCCGCTTCACTGAAGTTCCTAGCTAAGGCAAGCTGGGCCTCCTTATGGCCCTCTCCGAGTTTCCCGAGTAGAATGCGAAATTTCCTCTCAGACATCTATCAATGCCTCATTTGATTGCACTATGGCTTGAGTGATCCTTTTCCTATTCGGTATCCAGATCATGGGATTCCTTCCTCACGATTGAGATAATCTCCTGTATCTCTTCGAGATAAGGATCCGGAGCACTGATACGGCCCCATCCTTTCTGGGTTTGGTAGAGGCCATCATAGGCGGTATCGTGATAGGATGTAATGAGATGGGGGATATTTCTTTCGTTGAGTATGGAGTCCAAGAGCCTGGCCTCAATCTCATTCTCCAGCGTTGCAACCTTTTTAAATTCTCCCTTCATTCCTGTTGCCGTGGCTTATCAGGGAAATGTGTTGAAAAAGCAATAAACCATTACGCTGCTGCCTCGGAGAGGAGAGGAACTGGTTGTAATCGGCATACGATAGTTACCTACTGTATTTGAGGGCGAAAGGCAAGCGCATTTCGCTTTACATCAGTGTGTCAGGCGTTGTAAAGGTGAGCTGGGAATCAAACGGTTGTCATCTTTTATCTCGGTGCTCGGCATTTTATATCTTCTTTTCATAAGATCTTTTCATGGAATCATAAAATAGGCAGATAGGTTATAGGCTGAAGGCTGGTAGGGGAAAACGAGGATACGGCGCATTGTGAAGCCATGTTTGCTGCGAGAAGCTACTGTTTCTTCAACAAAGTGCAGCAATAGTGCTTTTCTGATCACTTGAAGCCTTCAGTCTACACAGCTTCAGGCTGACTACGTGAGTAGTCACGCATAGGATACATATGATACGGTGTAGTTTTTGCGGAAAAGAGATAGAAGTTAAGGGCACGGTCATACGCGGTGATGCCTGCCCCCATTGCGGGCGCGATCTCCATTCCTGTGTGCAGTGCAAATTCTACGATCCCGGATCATATAACGAGTGCAGGGAGGTTTCGGCTGAGAGGGTGGTTGACAAGGAAAGGGCCAATTTCTGCGATTATTTCATCATTAAGGGAGCAAAGGAAAGCCAGTTTGAGAGAGATGCGATGGCAAAACAGGCATTGGAGGACCTATTCAAGAAAAAGTAGGTTTATACGCTCACCATCGCGCACGCCCTATTTTAGCCGATGGGACCACCAACAGGTTGATGATGGCCTCAGCACGTGTGCTTGGTGCTCTTCCCTCATATCATAAATCTTGGATTCGGCCACGATGATCTGTTTCCCCTTGTTCATCACCCTGGAGCGGCACCTCAGTGCAGTGCCATAAGCGGGTTTTAAGAAATTGATCGAAAAGCCGATAGTCAGTATTCGGAACTCCTCAGAAACCGTGGTAAAGGCAGCATAACCGGCCGTGTGATCGGCCATGGTAGCCATGAGGCCGGCGTGGATAAAATTATCCTGCGTTCTGTGGTGTTCTCCGATAAGAACGCGTGATTCGAACAATCCCTTCTTTATAGATATGGCCTCTAGGTCACAATGTTTAATGAGCCCACGCCGATAATCCCTTGCTAGGAACTCAATCCTTTTTCTGGTAAGTGAAGTACCTACAAATGCACCTCTTTTAAATTTCATTATCAAATGGCGATGAGCGAACTATTCAGCTTCTCTTCATAGTAGAGAAATAGTGCTTGCTGCACAGCCCCTTTTTTTCGCATGGTTGCCGTTCGTGCCCGCGTACTCCATGTTGCTTCTACCGAGCAACATGAATGAGCCTCTGCTGTGGGGACCCTTGATTCGTGAATTATCCTTGCTTCAGGATAATCGATCCTCTAAGATAGAGCATGCATAGAGAAAAAGGAAGGCGACATTGGATAACCTAATCAGGATTCTGCGCTCATTTAGCGAGGGCGAGGAGGATTCCACCTTCACCGAGAGTTTTATCGAGGTTCTCAAGGACAAGGTGATGAGCAATGTGCCCGGTATGTACGAGCCGGGGCTCACGTTGAGGGAAAACAGGGTGATCTTCCCTCCTTCATGGGGGCCTATCTATTCAGGTCTGCGGGAAATCGGGTTCTTTGAACGGTTTATTCCCGTCGGGTACGGGGGAACCAAGACGACCGAGGAGAGTATCTATTTCATGATGGAGTTGCTGGGGTACACGTGCCCGAGCATGGGTATTATCTTCGTTGCCCACAGTCGTGCGGTGGATCTCATCCTCGCGGGAGAAGACGAATCCCAGAAGCAACGATACCTCTCCAGATTGCGGGATGGGGAGTTCGGCGCTATTGCGATGACGGAGGAAAAGGCCGGTACCGATGCAAGCGCTATTGAGTTTACCGCCACGCCCATAGGGGATCATTATGTATTCAACGGGGAGAAGATCTTCATCTCCAATGCAGGCCTCGCCGATATTTACACCATTCTGGTGAATACAAAGGGAAGGAGAGCGGCAAGGTCCCTGAGCGTCTTTGTTGTGGACGGTGATATTGATGGATTCAGGGTGGTCCTGTTGCCTGAAAAGGACGGGCTGAAGCTCCTTCCAACAGGGAGGCTCATGTATAAGGATTGTATGGTTCCGAGGGAGAATCTGGTGGGTGACGAGGGCAGCGGCCTGCTCCTCGCCCTTGATGTCATAGACAGGGGGAGGGTCTTGCTTGCCGGCATTGCCTGCGGTCTTGCCTGCCGTATCTTAGACGAGCTCTTCGCTTACTCCCGCAAGAGGGTTCAATTCGATCGGCCCCTCACCAGCAGCCAGGACATCGCCTTCAAGATGGCTGATATGTATACACAGATGAACGCGGCGCGCGGCCTGTGCTTCCATGCACTGAAACAGATACACACCCCGTACTACAGGAGCGCCTCATCTCAGGCCAAGCTTTTTGCCACTCAGATGGTGACAGGGGTTGCCCAATTGGGGCTGATGATCATGGGCGGCAGGAGCTACTTTAAGGACAATATCATCGGTGTGTTCAGCGCAGATGCGAGGGGTATGGAGTATCTGGAGGGGACCTCGAGCATTCAGAAGATGATCATATCTAGGGAGCTTTTTAAGGGCTATACCTAGGTCACGGTCTTTTTCTCAGCTTTAGCCCGTTGGATGTTTCGGTTGCGCCGAGTATGTGTACCAGGAATAAAAAAATAATTTTGCCATCGGGTAATAAATTTACTATTGTATTTTTATCTATAGTATGTCTTACTTTAATGAGGATGGTTTCGTAAAAAGTGGGTATCGGGGTCATTGCGAGCGAAGCGAAGCAATCTCATTAATGTAACTTATTGAATTTACAAGATTGCTTCGTCGTTCCGCTCCTCGCAATGACAGTTTAAAAGACTTTTTACGAGGTTATCAATTAGGAAACCAGAGAAGAAAGTTTATCAAATAGTATGAGAGGAGGCCTTACGCATGAACTACGTACGACCCATCATTTTAGTTATCGTTTTTTCTCTTTTCCTTATCCCAACCTTTCCTTACACGGGCCAGGCCTATGAGGATACTCAGTGCTTTCAATGCCATACCAGCGCTAAAAAACTGATAGAGATAACCAGGGAGATTGCCGAAACGAGGCCGGCCCAACAATCCTCAGAAACAGAAGGGGAGGGTTGAGGCGGCGCTGTGGAGCCGTTGGCCCCGCACGAGAAAATCTTCGTTGATATGGACATCCTCGATGATGAGAACCATGGCGGGATCGCATGCCACGAGTGCCATGGCGGCAACCCCGATGACCCCAACTGGAAGACCGCCCATAAGGGCGTGAAGAGAGATCCCACCTATCCCGACGCAACTGCTGCCTGCGGCGATTGCCACGATGAGATCAGTGAGCATTATCAGAAAAGCCTTCACGCAACCCTCAAGCCATATGAATCAGTCATAGGAAAAAGGTGTAATTCCAAAGGGGTCATTGGCGAGAAGGTAGAGGGCGCCATGGGCGCCCATTGCTCTCAGTGCCACAGCAGCTGTGGACAGTGCCACATCAGCAGGCCCGATTCCGTGGGTGGAGGCTTCTTGGAATCCCATTTTTTCAAGAGGAAGCCCCCCATGCAAGAGGTATGTACCGCCTGTCATGGAAGCCGGATAGGGAAGGAATACTTAGGGGAGCATGAGGGAACCTCTCCAAGCGTACACCGGCAGAAGTACATGAGCTGCGACAAGTGTCACACCGGTGAGGAGATGCACGGGGATGGAAAGGAGTACGCAAACAGGTTCGAGGTAGAAAATAGACCGAGCTGTGTCGATTGCCATGAGAGCATCTATGATAAAAAAGCAAAGAACGTGATAACCCACAGGATTCATAAGGACAAGACCAGTTGCCACGTGTGCCATTCCCAGCCTTATAACAATTGTGCTTCTTGTCATGTGGGAAAGGATAAGAATGGTCTCGCATTTTATAAGACAAAAGCATCCTGGTTTACCTTTAAGATAGGGCTTAATCCATTGAGATCGGAGAAAAGGCCCGAGAAATTCGTAACCTTGAGGCATGTACCGGTTCACTCAGAAACATTCGATTTTTATATGAAGGATGCCTTGAAAAATTTCAACGCTGTGCCCACGTGGAAGGTGGCGACACCCCATAATATCCAGCTGAAGACACCGCAAAACGCGAGCTGTAACGCTTGCCATGGAAATGAGTCTCTTTTCCTTCTGGACAAAGATGTGGAGGGCAAGGAAAAGGCGGCAAACAAGGGGGTTATCGTTCCAGCCAATCTGATCCCGAGAGAGCAAAAATGGCAGCCCAAGTAGGACGTGACGGTTAGTTATTGATATGGTACTATAACATACCATAGATCATCATGAAAGGAGGTGATGTAACAGCCGGGGATAGAAAAACGATGAACAGGATAACAGAGATCATGTTTTATGGCATATAATAATAGTAACAATAAGGGAGAGGAACACATGAAAAGAAAAAGCTATGTGGTGTTTGTTGCATTGATGATCAGTGCTGTTTTTGCCTTTCATGGATCGTTGGCATTGGCTCAGGGTATGAGCGCCAAAGATCTGGTAGACGAGGCAAAGAAAAGTATCACGATTATATCCGCAGGAGAGGCCAAGGCCCTGTTTGATAAGGGGGGAATTGCCTTCCTCGATTGCCGAGAGCCGAAAGAATATAGATCAGGGCATATACCGGGAGCGATAAATATTCCCAGGGGGCTCCTCGAGTTCCAGATTGAGAGTAAAATCCCTGATAAGAATGCGACCGTGGTGATGTATTGCAAGTCCGGCGGCAGAGCCTCACTTGGATGTTGCAGTATTGGGAAGATGGGCTATACGAACGTTAAAAACCTCGACGGAGGCTGGCAGGCCTGGACAAAGGCGGGCTATCCAGTCGAGTAATTAGCTCTGAGCATAAACCGGGTTCTTAAAAGAGCCCTAAAAACCCCGTGTGAGAACACGGGGTTTTTTTATGAAAAAGGTATTGACAAGTTAGTTTTATTAGGAATGATAAAAAGAAGGCCTTTCCAAGGTGATCTTATAAGGTTTCGATGATAGCAAATGTATTGAAAAGAAGGATATGTAGTAGGCCTTAGAAAAGGAGGTGACGTATGAAGGTTGATAGACGAGAGTTCCTGAAGATCTCCGCAGGTACCGCAGCAGGCGTGATGGCCCTTGGTCTGGGCATGGATCTCAAACCGGTCAAATCATATGCCCAGACCCTGAAGATCCGCTATGCGAGGGAGTTCACCACGATCTGCCCATACTGCGCAGTGGGGTGCGGAATCATCGTCCACACCGGCAAGGGGGCTGGGGGCAGGGTCATCAATACCGAGGGTGATCCTGACCACCCCATCAACGAAGGCAGCCTCTGTTCAAAGGGCGCGGCCCTCAGCCAGCTGGTAAACAATAAGGATCGATTGGTAACACCTCTCTACCGTAAGCCCTATAGCCATGCCTGGCAGAAGGTATCCTGGGATTGGGCCCTTTACAAGATTGCGCTCAATATGAAGAAGACCAGGGATGAAACCTTCATCTACAAGAACAGCAAGGGCGAGGTTGTGAACCGGACCGAGGCGATAGCCCACATCGGAAGCGCTGCGCTGGATAACGAGGAGTGCTGGCCTCTGCAGGCGATGATGAGGGCCATGGGTCTGGTCTATATCGAGCACCAGGCCCGTATCTGACACAGCGCCACAGTTGCGGCTCTGGCAGAGTCGTTCGGACGCGGCGCAATGACCAATCACTGGATTGATATTAGAAACAGCGATTGCATCTTAATCATGGGTTCCAACGCTGCGGAAAACCACCCCATCTCATTCAAGTGGGTAACAGAGGCCATGAAAAAAGGGGGGAAGCTTATCAGCGTGGACCCGAGATTTACGCGCACCTCCTCGAAGGCCGATTTTTACACCTCGCTCAGGTCGGGTACGGATATCGCCTTCCTGGGGGGCATGATCAGCTACATTATCGAGAACAACAAGTACTTCACCGAATATGTTGCTGAGTATACTAATGCACCCTTTATCCTGGGCGATACGTATGGGTTCAAGGACGGCCTTTTCTCAGGGTATGATCCCAAGACCCGCGCCTACAACAAGGGCATGTGGGCCTTTGAGAAGGATTCGGATGGTGTTCCACGCAAAGACAAGAGCCTCAAGGATCCTCGATGTGTATTCCAGCAGCTCAAGCAGCACTATAGCAGATATGACCTGGATACCGTATCGGCGATCACCGGAACGCCGAAGGAGGACCTTCTGAAGGTCTATGAGCTATACTCGGCAACCGGGGCAAAGGGAAAGGCAGGCACCATCATGTATGCCATGGGCTGGACCCAGCATACCGTGGGTGTCCAAAATATCCGCGCGATGGCCATTATCCAGCTTCTGCTCGGTAATATGGGCGTTGCCGGTGGTGGCGTGAATGCCCTGAGAGGCGAGTCCAATGTCCAGGGCTCCACCGATCACTGCATCCTCTATCACATATGGCCCGGGTACCTGGCAAACCCGAGCACCACGTGGCCGACCCTTGATTCCTACCTCAGCAGAAGACCGAAAAGCAATGATCCCTTGAGCGCGAACTGGTGGCAGAATGAGCCCAAGTACATGGTGAGCCTGCTGAAGTCCTTCTTCGGCAGAAGGGCGAGGCCTGAGAATGAGTTCGGGTACCAGTGGATGCCAAAGATAGATGCCGGCAAGGCTTACAGCTGGCTCGATATCTTCGATGAGATGTACAAGGGCAACATCAAGGGTTTCCTCGCGTGGGGACAGAACCCGGCATGCTCAGGTGCCAATGCGAACAAGACACGGCAGGCTATGGCCAAGCTGGATTGGCTGGTGAACGTGAATATCTTCGACAATGAGACGGGCTCGTTTTGGAAAGGCCCTGATATGGACCCAAAGACGATCAAGACAGAGGTATTCATGCTTCCCTGTGCGGTTTCCGTGGAGAAAGAGGGTTCCATTACCAACAGCGGCCGCTGGATGCAGTGGCGGTACAAGGCAGCAGAGCCGCCCGGTGATGCGAAGCCGGACGGGGACATCATGTCGGAGCTCTTCAAGAAGGTGAGATACCTCTACCGGAGGGATGCGAATGCGGTATTCCCCGATCCTATCCTCAACCTCAAGTGGGACTATACCACCAAGGGGGCGTTCGACTCCCACAAGGTAGCCAAGGAGATCAACGGCTACTTCCTGAAGGATGTGATGGTGGGGGATACAACCTTCAAGAGAGGGGAGTTGGTTCCCAGCTTTGCCTTTCTCCAGGCAGACGGTTCGACCAGCAGCGCCAACTGGCTCTACTGCAACTCCTATACGAATAAGGGAAATATGGCTGCCAGGCGGACGAGGGAGAAGTCAGGCATAGGGCTGAATCTCGAGTGGGCCTGGTGCTGGCCGGTGAACAGGCGCATAATCTACAACCGTGCCTCTGTGGATAAATACGGAAAGCCCTGGGATCCGGAGCATCCCGTTATAAAATGGGATGGGGCAAAATGGGCCGGTGATGTGCCGGATGGTGGCTGGCCTCCCATGCTCAATCCGGATGGCACTCCCAATCCCAAGACCAAATATCCCTTCATCATGAAAGAAGAGGGATACGCCAACATCTTCGGCCCTGGTAGGACAGATGGTCCGTTTCCCGAGCACTACGAGCCGCTGGAGTGCCCTGTGGAGAAGAACCTCTTGTCCGGACAGCTCATCAACCCAACGGCCCCCATCTATGGTACTGAGATGGATGTCTACAGGACTTGTGACCCGAGGTACCCCTTCGTGTGCACCACCTACCGGGTGAGCGAGCACTGGCAGACAGGGGTGATGACCAGGTGGCAGCCGTGGTTGCTTGAGGCACAGCCGCAGCTCTTTGTGGAGATGAGCCCGGAGCTTGCCTCACTCAGGGGAATCGAGAAGGGTGAGAAGGTTATTGTGGAATCGGCTCGTGGAAAGATCGAGGCTGTTGCCGTTGTCACCCATCGGTTCAGGCCTTTCAAGATCCAGGGTAATGTGATCCATCAGGTAGGGGTACCATGGCACTATGGTTGGGTCTATCCCAAGGATGGCGGCGATTCCGCCAACCTCCTGACCCCTTCCACCGGCGATCCCAACACGAGAATACCCGAAACCAAGGCCTTCATGGTCAATGTGAGAAAGATGTAAAGGAGGTAATCTGATGGAAGGAAAGGCATTTTTCATTGATACCACCCTATGTATGGGGTGCAGGGGTTGCCAGGTTGCCTGTAAGCAGTGGAATCAGCTCCCGGCGACCAAGACCCAAAACAGGGGAGGGTTCCAGAATCCTGAGGATCTCTCCTTTTACACCTATAAGCTGGTGCGTTTTTCCGAACACAGGGGAAGCGACGATAAACCGGTGTGGTACTTTTTCCCTGATCAGTGCAGGCATTGCCTTGAGCCGCCCTGTAAGGAGATTCCGGAAGACCCAGATGCTATTATTATCGATCAGCTCACCGGAGCGGTCCTGTACACGGATAAATTAAAAAAAGAGACCAGCCAAGACGTGCGGGACTCCTGCCCCTACGACATTCCGAGGGCTGAGAAGGGAACCGGCTACATTGCCAAGTGCACCATGTGTGTGGACAGGGTTCATAATGGACTCCTGCCTGCTTGCGTCAAGACCTGTCCGACAGGGGCCATGAATTTCGGTGATCGAGGTGAGATGGTTGCCTTGGCCAAAGAGCGCCTCGCCGAGGCGAAGTCCAAGTTCGCTAAAGCGGTGGTCACTGGCCTTGAGGACGTGAGGGTCTTCTACCTCTTGGCGGATGAACCTTTAAAGTACCATGAGTATGCGCACGCTACGGTAACGCCAATGGGGATAGACAGAAAGACTGCCCTCAAGAGAATCGCCAGGCCCCTGAGAGAGCTATCCAAAGAGTGGCAGATGCTCAAGGGATTGGCCGGTTAAGAAAAACGGCTGCAAAAAGGGGTGTCCATAAGACAATGAGGCACCCCTTTTGCTGCAATTCCACCATGCATGCGAGGCAATAGCGCTCATGCTCGATAAGCTGGGAGAGAAGATAGATCAACTCATCCAACAAAAACCTATGTACCAGGAGGCCCTCTTAGTATACAGGGAATTACTGGGGTTCTTGGATAAGATCCAACCTGTGATTACGTATGATGCAGGGGATGCATCAGTTCGTGAAATAAAGGCGAAAGAGGGGTTTCCCCTGTTCTCAAGGGGGGATTTGCCCATTGACCATGAGGGTGCCATCTTGCTGTTTCAACGGCTCTTGGAGCATCTGGCCTCTACGAAGAGGAAGGATAAAGATGCATTGGAGCAGGCACTCAACAGGGTGCAGGGCGAGCCCACGTGGGTGCGGGATGTGATAGGAGCGGTTCTCTCGGGTGATGAGGGAAGAATCACCACGATGTCCCAGGAAGTATCGCTCTCGCCGGTGGTAGCAAAGTTCTTGGCCCACATGGCCCTAAAGCCATCAATGAGATCCCTGAGGGAATCGAGTGCAGAAGTGATTCAGGGATATACCTGGAATTACGGTTACTGTCCCTTGTGCGGCTCACCTTCAAACATGGCATACCTCAGCGATGAAGGCAAGAGATTCCTCCACTGCGAGCTCTGTGGCTATGAGTGGCACTATCCACGGCTTAAGTGCCCCTTCTGTGGTGAGGAAAGGGCAAAGGAGCTGGGGTATTTCACCAGCGAGGAAGATGAGGGCTATCGCGTTGATTTCTGCAAGAAATGTAAACGGTATATCAAGACCTTGGATATGAGGCTTATCGGGTTTCCTGCGCCTCTTGAGCTGGAGAATCTCATCACTCTGCATCTGGATGTGCTGGCCCAGAAACAGGGGTTGAAGGCCTCAGGCGATTAGCATACGAGCCGGAGATAGGAAAAGAGGGGAATCGAAGATGGAAGTAAAGGTCGTCAAACACATCCTTGAGGCGAACGAGCGCATTTCATTGCAGAACAGGGCCTTTTTCGATGAGAAAGGGATCATGGTGGTCAACCTCATGGGAAGCCCCGGGGCAGGGAAAACCACGCTCCTTGAGCGAACTATCGAGGCGCTGAAAGAGACTACGCCCATGGCGGTCATTGAGGGAGACATCGCCAGTTCTTACGATGCAGAGAGGATAGCCGCACACTCGATTCCCACCGTGCAGATCAATACCGGCGGCGCCTGCCACCTTGATGGGAACATGGTGAGGGGAGCACTGGCCGAGCTCACCCTCGATGGCATACGGCTCTTGGTAGTGGAGAATGTGGGAAATCTCGTGTGTCCGGCGGAGTTCAATATCGGAGAGCACCATAAGGCCATGATCATCTCAACCACGGAGGGAGACGATAAACCGGAGAAGTATCCCCTCATGTTCCAGGTCTCCCAGGTACTGCTCCTCAACAAGATTGACCTCCTGCCCCACCTGAGCTTCAATACGGAGCGATTCAGGGAAGAGGCGCGTAAGGTGAACCCAAGGCTTACCGTCATGCCCATCTCCTGCGCCACCGGCCAAGGGCTGGAGACCTGGTTCAGGTGGCTAGGGGAGAAGATCACTGGAAAGGCATGATACGATTATTCCCGGTATACGGAGATCCCAATAAAGCCGATGCACGATATTCTCGTTTTTCCTCCTATATTCATTGCCCTCACCTAACAAAAATGCCCCTTAGTCCCTTACAAATATAATTATGCGAAAAATGGTCAAAATTTCTTCCGCCAGGAATAGCTCCGTGGTCAGTAAATTCAGGAATTGAGAGATTCTATTGAAGCGCTTATCTTCAATTCCTCAATTCCGGTTTATCCGAGTTAGGTATTTTCCTTGCAAAATCAACAGAAATAGGGAAAATCAGGAAAAAATCTTACCTTCTATCATGTGGGGCATGCAGTGAGAGACGAGGGCAAAACCAAGTCGCAACTCATAGGGGAATTGGTCGAACTCCGTCAACGGATTGCGGAATGCGAGGCATTGGAGTCTGAGCTCAAGCAGAGCGAGGAGAACTTACGCCATCAAAAGAGACACCTGGAGTCCTTAATTCATTACAGCTCGTTAGCCATGGTAACGCTCGATGAAGCACACCATATTATTTCCTGCAATCGGGAGTTCGAGCAACTTTTTCAATTCGAGGAATCCGAGATCATTGGTAAGAATCTCGATGAGGTCGTGGCCGGCCCCCAATACCTCATGGAGGCCAGGTCCTATACCAAGGAGGCCCTGGAAGGGAGAGCGATTCATGGCTCTGGCACGAGGCAAAGGAAGGACGGCAGCACGGTGGATGTTGAATTCTTTGGGGTGCCGGTGCTCATCGATGGGAGCATTGTAGGGGCCTATGGGATTTATCAGGATATCTCAGAACGCAAGAGAGTTGAAGATGCGTTGCTCGAGAGCAAGGCAAGATATAAGGAGTTGGCGGACTCCTTGCCACAACCAGTCTTCGAGACAGATGAGAGAGGCGATCTCACCTTTGCCAACCGCTGTGCATTTGATCTGTTCGGGTATCCCAGGGATGAATTTGAAAAGGGCCTCAACGCCTTTCAGATGCTCGCCCCTGAAGATCGTGACAGGGCCAGGGAGAATTTTGCGAGGGCGCTGAGCGGAGAACACTTGGGTGGTGTTGAATACACTGCCCAGAGGAAGGATGGGGGAACATTCCCCATTGAGATCTACTCGAGCCCTATCGTTCGCGAGAACACCACTATAGGCCTTCGGGGGATCATCGTGGATCTCAGCGAGCGCAAGAAGACGGAGAAGGCGTTGAGGGAATCGGAGGCAAAATACTCGGCACTGGTTGAGAACTCAGAGGATGGCATTATCATGATCCAGGAAGGGGTGCTGACCTTTATCAACGAGGCTTCAACTGATCTGGTGGGCTACCTCCCCAAGGAGATGACAGGGGCGAGTTTCGTGAAGTTTGTCGCCCCTGAGCATCGGGACCTGGTGGTGAAGCGATACACAGAGCGTATGGAGGGAAAGGATGTCCCCTCTATCTATGAGATTGAGCTTCTCAGAAAAGATGGCACCACTGTACCGGTGGAAGTGAATGCCATGCACATTGAATATGGAGGTAAACCCACTGATCTGGCTTTCGTGAGGGATATCACCGAGCGCAAGCAGGCGGAGATTGAGGTACAAAAACGACAGGTGTACCTGGAATCCGTGTTGCATAACGCCCCGGAAGCCATCGTGACCCTCGATGCCTCGAACCTGGTGCTCGAGTGGAACCCAGGAGCCGAGCAGATTTTCGGCTATACCCGCCAGGAAGTAGTGGGGAAGAATATCGATGATCTGATTGCCCTTCCCGAGGTACATCAAGAGGCGACAACCCTTACCAGAAAAGCCCTCTCCGGCCGAAAGATCCCTCCCAGGAAAACGGTTCGCTATAGAAAGGACGGCACTCCCGTCCCCGTGATTCTGGCCGCTGCACCCATCTTGATAGACGATGAGCTGGAGGGTGTCGTGGCGGTGTATACGGACATCACCGAGCGCAATCTCGCCGAGGAGGCCCTGCGGGAGAGCGAGGAGCGATTCCGGATTCTGGTGGAGGAATCCCCCTTCGGTGTGTCGATCATCGGGAAAGATGGCCGCTACAAGTACCTGAACCCCACGTTCAGAGCGATCTTCGGATATGACCTCAAGGATATCCCCACCGGAAGGCAATGGTTCAACAAGGCCTACCCCGATCAGGAGTACCGTAAAGAGGCGATTTCCGCCTGGATCAGTGACCTGCGTGGAGCAGAGCCCGGTGAGTCTCGACAAGAGACCTTCACGGTGACGTGCAAGGATGGATCGGAGAAGACTATACACTTCCGGCCAGTGACCATGAAGACCGGTGATCAGTTCGTGATCTATGAGGATATCACGGAAAGAAAGCAACTGGAAGAGCAGCTCCACCTCGTCCAGAGGATGGAAGCCCTTGGAACCTTAGCAGGCGGCATCGCCCACAACTTCAACAACCTGCTCACCGGCATTATGGGCAACGCCTCGCTCATGCTGCTCAACACCGACCCGGCCCACCCCCACTACAAGCGGCTCAAGGGTATCGAGAAGCTCGTGGACAGCGGTTCAAAGCTCACCAGGCAGCTGCTCGGCTACGCCAGGAAGGGCCAGTATGAGATCAAGCCCCTCAACATCAACCGCGTGGTGAGGGAGACTTCCGATACCTTCGACGCCACCAGAAAAGACATCCGCGTGCACCAGCACCTCGCCGAGGACCTCCACGGCGTCCACGCGGACCAGGGACAGATCGAGCAGGTTCTGTGGAACCTGTATGTGAACGCCGCGGATGCCATGGTCGGCGACGGGGATCTGTTCATCGAGACGCGTAACCTCACCCACGCCGAGATTATGGACAAGCCCTATAAGGTGAAGCCCGGCACCTACGTGCTGATCACGGTGAGGGATACCGGCAGCGGCATGGGCAAGAAGACCATGGAGCGGATCTTCGAACCCTTCTTCACCACCAAGGGTCTCGCGAGGGGTACCGGCCTGGGCCTCGCATCGGCCTACGGCATGGTAAAGGCCCACGGTGGCCACATTGATGTGGACTCCCGGAGGGGCAAGGGCACCGCCTTCAGCATCTACCTGCCCGCCTCCCCGCAGGAGGTCCCGGATAGGCCGATGACCTCGTGGAGGCTCGAGAGGGGCCACGAGGCCCTCCTTCTGGTGGACGATGAGGCCATGGTGCTTGAGGTGAGCCAGGAGTTGCTGGAGATGCTGGGCTATACCGTGTTCCCGGCGAGAGGCGGACGGGAGGCCGTCGAGCTCTACCGGGCCCACTCCGACCACATCGACATGGTGATCCTCGACCTGATCATGCCGGATATGGGGGGCGGGGAGACCTACGATCGGCTCAGGGAGCTCGACCCCAGGGTTAAGGTGCTGCTTTCGAGCGGCTACAGCATCGATGGACAGGCCTCAGAGATTCTGAAGCGGGGCTGCGACGGGTTCATCCAGAAGCCCTTCGAGGCAAAGGAGCTCTCCCAGCGGATACGGGAGATACTGGATAAGAGGAAGCCCTGATCGCATTACTCGGGGAGAGTAGCTTTGAGGGGCTACCACGGTGTGCTACGGGTCTGATAAGGTCACAATTATTGTCACAATTCAAACGAATCCCACCCCGTGAGACTTACCTATAATGAAACAACTGTCGCCAATAATCTTTCGGGGACATCCCGAAAATTACTAGCATCAAGCCCCTATACACCCGCACTGACTCTTCAATTGACAAATGATGTATTTTCTGGTATAATTACTTAATAAAAACAGAAAAATATTTTAAATTGATTTATTCGTTTATTTGAGAGAGAGCGGCCTGTTCTAAGGAAATCATCTCGTTTGCCATGTCACGCAAGTATTATATCGAGAGCTGAGAAGGGAACCCATGTATATAGGTAGGCAAATTATGTACTTAAGTTTTGCGTTGATCTCTCTATGAGGGATTCCAATGGAAACAACCCCCACTGAAACAGACGTTTCTGGCCCAGCGACACTAACAGATGATCCGCATAAGGAGATCAAGGCTAAGGTCGCGGATTTTTTACTCTCCCTGATCCAGGCCTTTCTCCGCACCGGTTTTTACACTTCCGATCATCCCGAAGCAAAGAAGGCCAAGGTAGGACTCTACGAGGATTTTCAAAATATTTTCACCGGCAAAGGCGAGCTGACCTTCATGGTTCGTGACGATCCTGAGGGGAAAAATATTTTGATCGAAGGGGTGCTTCCAGAAAGCCATAACCTCAATTCCCTGATGTTGCGGGGGATGGCAGAGATGTACGCCCCCAAATTTGCCAAATTCCTCGAGCGGAAAGATCTCATTAGCTTAACTCTTAAGAATACCATGACTCGGGCGGAATTCACCAATTTCATCGACGTTATGGGCGAGCCGGTTTTTGTCGACACCCACGAAAAAAGCGATAAGGAACGATTCAGCCGGACCTTGCAAGAGAGAGGGATTTTCAACATTTCATACATCTTCATCGAAGAACTCTTGGCCGTAAAGCGGGAAATCCCCTGGCGATCTCAAATCGCCCTTTCGCGCCTCATGAAAGACTTCAGAACGATCCCCCTCTTCTTTGATCTGGACGAAGAAGGCATAAAAAATCTGAGAAGGCAAATCATTCAGGACATCGCTCGGCACATCCAAGACCCTCACGTCATCTTTCCTGTTTTGATGAACACCGATATCGCTGAAACCAAGGAATTCAAGGAATCTGAAATTAATAGAGAGATAATCGCCTGTATCTCTGATGAACTTCTCCTCAAGATATCCCAGACATTGCTCAAGGAGGATGTTCGCCCTCAGGAGAGTGAACTCCCTCAGGGGAAAGTGGTAGGGCTTGCCAAACAGGTTGCCTCATCTCTGAATCTAAGGGAAATCAAGGCAAGAGCCCCTATCCTCGAAGAGTATTTCAAACGCAAACTTATTCTCTTTGAACAACTTCCAGAGGCCATGCAGCGAAAGATCAAGTTTGAGCAGTTTACAAGCAAATTTCTTCGGAACATTGACTCCTTTTTCACCCAGTTCGACGAGATGCAGGATGGAGAACGATATCTTAAAGCGGCTCGAATCATTACGCGGATTATTCCCGAATTGATACGCCG
>Ga0307434_1000254_pt1 | contig 43735 bp, 39 predicted proteins | sample SalMarWE160220MG_FD_202156 | JGI IMG/M metagenome (GOLD analysis project Ga0307434, IMG submission 202156) | Salt marsh sediment microbial communities from the Plum Island Ecosystem LTER, Massachusetts, United States - WE1603-220 | ecosystem: Environmental > Aquatic > Marine > Intertidal zone >... | reverse complement strand
TGGAAAGATGCCGGAGCGAGTTGCGTTCTGGCCTTGCGAACATTGAAGCTCACTACGGGCCGTTGGCAACAGTTCTGGAACTATGTAATGAGACATGGATGCACACTATGTTAAGCGAGCACCCGGTAAAAAGGGCTCAAAGACTTGTATGGAAGGGAGTTATGGTAATAATCCGCCCTTCGGGGCACGAAAAAACAAAGCCAAACAAAGCCAATTTCAGACGATGGATGCACTCAAAAGCCCTATTTTGGCGGCTCTTCGAAAGGTTCTGCCGGGCCGTTATTCATGCTGTCTTCCGGCATATTTGGGCCGGCCGGTCGGCGTCGAGGTCCGAACGGGCCGGGACCTGGGCCTCCGGGGCCGGGGCCTCTGCGGAAACGGTCCTGCTGACCTCCACGGAAGCGACCGCCGCCGGGACCTTCGCCTAGTCTTCGACCGCCGCCGCGAAGCGGACTCTGCAGATGACGCAGCCTTGATTCCCACATTTGCTTCTGCCTATCGGTCAAGATGCTCGATATCTGTTCATTCATCTGCTCCAGCGCCTCGCCGATTTGATCCTGGGCATCGATACGAATATTATTCAGCGATTCCATATGTTCTTTCAGGATCGGCTCGATTTTCTCGGCCTGTTCCGGCGAAAGACGAAGCTCTCGTTGCAACTGGCCCACCATTCTGCCGCTTGCGAACTCGGGCGCACGTGGAGGTCTCGTGAGCTTTTTCGGTGCGAAAATCAGCATGGACGAGCCGCCGATTACTACGCCGGCTGCGAGAATGATAAGGCCGAAAAATGCCATCCGCCAACTGTGGGCTTTATTAATGTGGCTGACTGCCGGATTGTTGGTTGTCTGGTTCTGGCTCATTGTACCACCCATGCAATCGCTTGTGAAATCTCGTATAAAGGTCCCGTCGAGGCGTTGTAAACCATGATAGCTACTATTACTGCAGGAACGGCAAATGCCGACGATGCCGCCGCCAGCCACAGCAGGGGCTTTTCGGCCATTCGTTCTATCCGGTTTTGCTCGGCATTGAGTATCGCAATAACCCGGCTGGCAACGTCCACCGATGGCGGCGACTCGCTGCGGGCCCGCGCGGATAATGCTTCGAAAAGGCTTTCGTTTTTCATTCTTTCAGCCCCTTTCCCGTTTGAGCGAAAAGCTTTTCCAATCTCTTTCTGGCCCGCAGCGACTGGATCTTTACTAAACTCTTTGTCCAGCCCGTTCGGCGGGCGGTTTCGGCTACGTCGCATCCTTCCAGATAGCGCAGGGTTAAAACCAGCCGGTCGCGCGGCCGTAGTTGCGCCAGCAGGCGGTGCAGCAGATCGGCGGCCTGGCCGGGATCAATATCGTCCGGCGATTTGCCCGGCAACTGGTCCCATTCGGCCAGAGAGAAGCTTTCTGTCTCGCCCCGGCGTGCTAACTGCTTCCAGTAGCGGTAGCCGATGCGAGTGGCGATCCGCGAAAGCCAGTGGCCGAAGGGGGCTTTTTCACGGTAGCTGCCCAGGCTTAGATATGCCTCGACAAAAACGTCCTGGATTAGCTCTTCATGGACGAGCCGGTCACGGCTGAAACGCCACAGCATCCGGCTGACGTGAGACTGGTGCTGTTTGATCAGCCGGGTGTAAGCGTCGGAATCGCCCTGACGACTCAGGCGAACGTCCTCACGCTCCGCCGCAAGCGATGCGTTCGTTTTTTGCCGGTCTTCTGCAACGAATTCTGAGTCCATGAGGCTGTAAACAAATTCTACTAATAACCGCTCGGCCCGGAGACTTACGATCCGGCCTGCAAGAATCGATAAAACCATATTTGAAGGATACGAATACATATGCGATTCAGCAATAAAATTCCAAAATATTCCCTGGTTTCTGTGCCGCCATTGACCGGCCAAAAAAGCCCCGCCGAGCAATGGTTTGTCGGCGGGGTCTTCGCTCTGTCAGCCTGTTATATCGGAAAGGCTGCCGGTCTATTACATTATTTGAGAGCCTCTGCATTATTCGCCCTGCGGTTTTTCCGGCTGGTCTTCGACAACTGGTTTGGCGGGAGCATTGGTATCCGGCGCTTTCTCAGGTTGCAGATCCGGTTCCCAGTCCGGAGTCCAGCCTTGTCCCCAGCCCGGGGCCCAGCCTTGTCTCCAACCTTGCCCTGCACCTGGAGCCCAGCCTCTACCTCTGGGTGGCATTGGCTGGTTCGTTTGGTCCGTATCTTCCGGTGCAAACCGTCTCGGCTGCATACGCTGGCCCGGTCTGCCTATACCTCCGGGGCCGGGCTGTCCCTGCCAGTTATTCATGCCCCAGCCTTGGGGAGCGATATTTCTGCGTTGGAAGCCTCTGCCGCCTCTACCCTGCATCGCTGGGCCTCTGCCCTGGAAACCTCTGCCGCCTCTGCCCTGCATTGCTGGGCCTCTGCCCTGGAAGCCTCTGCCGCCTCTACCCTGCATTGCCTGGCCTCTGCCCTGGAAGCCCTGGCCGAATCCACCCGGCCCTCTGCCTTGCCTGCCCTGACCGAATCCACCCTGGCCTTGGCCTTGCCGGCCCTGGCCGAATCTACCCGGGCCTTGGCCTTGCCAGCCCTGGCCGAATCTACCCATGCCTCTACCCTGGAAGCCCTGACCGAATCCACCCGGGCCTCTGCCTTGCCGGCCCTGGATGTTTTGATTCGGACCCTGGGCGAACGGGCAATATGGGCCCGGTACCCAGGAATTGCCTGGCTGTGGGGATTGGAAGTTTGCACCCATCCCTGGTCCGCCGGCCATTCTGCGTCCCAATCCTTGTCCGCCTCCCCGACCTCGACCGTCTCCCCATCCTTGTCCGCCGCCGCGACCGCGACCGGCTCCGCCCGGACCGGCAAACGCCTCACCGGCCAAAACCGTCACAGCCAGCACAACAATGATTGCTGCTTTGATTCCTGTCTTTTTCATTTTCGGTTCCTTTCATTAATGTTTCATTTTGCTGCATATCTGGGCCCCTTATTGGGGTTCTTCTATGGGGATAGTGGCGCCGGCAGGAAAAAGGTTACACCCGGCGTGAACTTTTCCGGAAAATTATTTGTGCTCACCATAGAAAAAACAGGCAGGCTAAAGACATATCAGGCAGTATTCGTTGCTATATATTTTACATCAATGTTCAGATTATCGCGTAAATCTGGTATAAAGACAAAAAATTGGATTTGCAGACGGGCTAAGGAGTATATGTTCGGATTTAAAAAAAGACGGCGAAACAGACTGGCAGCTCAGCCGTTTCCTGAAGAGTGGATGGCGGTTATAGAAAGAAATGTGCCGTTCTACAGGTTGCTGCCCGAGGCTGACCAAAAGGAGCTGCAGAGTCATATCCAAATCTTTATTGGTGAGAAAAGATTCGAAGGTTGTGGCGGTCTTAAGATAACCGATGAAATAAAAGTCACCATAGCGGCCCAGGCCTGCGTGCTTCTGCTGCACCGCCGGACCGATTATTATCCCGGCCTTCACTACATTCTGGTATACCCCCGGTCATATATAGCTCCGAGGGTTCCGAAGCTTATTGGTGGAATTGTCGTCGAAGGCCCGGATGTTCGTCTGGGCGAATCATGGCGTCGCGGGTCGGTCGTCCTGTCATGGGACAACGTTTACCGCAGTGCCGCCGATATTCACGATGGTCATAACGTTGTCTTTCACGAATTCGCGCATCAGCTTGACAGCACCGGCGCCAGAGGTGACAGTACCCCGGTCATTCAGGACCGTTCCACCTATATCGCCTGGGCCCGCATCCTGGAGAAAGATTACGAGAAGCTCCGGCGTGACGTTAGCCGTAACAGCGATACTTTCCTGGATGAATATGGTGCCGTAAATCCCGCCGAGTTCTTTGCCGTCGCTACCGAATGTTTTTTCGAGAAGGCGAAGGAACTGCAGAAACTTCATCCGGATTTGTACAATGAAATGAAAAATTTCTACCAGCAGGACCCGGCCGAATTGTAACGATGACCATCTCAGAAGCCGGCGACTCTAATGTTTTTATTTATTTGACGGCAAGAGCTGAATGGTTCCAAGTTTGTATCGGCGATGGCCGTCGTCGTTTTCGTGCGGCAGGGCGATGATGGGTGTGCCGTCCCGCATGCCGACCGAGACGTATAAATCGTACGTGCTCGGCTGGGTGTTCGGTGCGAAGCCATACGTTTTCAGGGCTACAGTAAAAATTGAGCTGATGGTTCTGGTCGGCGCTTCAGTTCGTGGGCCGACGGCCAGGTCGTGGACGTCGAACGATTCATCGCAGAATGCTGCGACGATGCCGCCTTGTTCGTCCTTGAGAGTGAACGCGATGAAGCCTCCCGGGTAGCAGGGGGCTACTCCGGCATTGGCCCAGATGCTTGTGATTGTAAAAGGTTCGGACAGGTGAATACGTTTGGGGAAAGTCGCTTTCTTTAGTTGAATGCGATATCCCATCCGCCGGTTGATCTTATCGATAATGTCACGGTTCTCATCCAGCAGTATCCGCGGCCACCAGTGGATGGACATGTAGCTGGCGTGGTACTCTTCGACGGACCGTAGCAGGAGCGAGCCGTCGCCCCAGGCATTTTTCCGCTTGCTCGATCCGTAGTGCTCGTGCTCCAGGACGACGGGCAGCTTCGGCCAGAACTCCTGGGCCATCTCGGCGTGAAACCACGAGTTTGGCGGAGCTTGAACGCAGATGCTGTCGTCCCGAAGTGTTACACCTTTGGAGAGAGCATAATCGGTTATGGGAAAATGCCGCCCCGGCTCGCCCGGCCCGGCGAAGTCGTCGCTGATGGCCAGTAGCGTCTTTTTGAAGTGCTTGCAGTACAGGTCCACGTGAATCTTACGACTCTCCAAGTCAAAGGGCAGCTTCGAGCTGGCCCATGAGTGGCCTTCGCCCCATACGCCGAATGAGCCGATGTCGATGAACGCGACGTTCGGATTTCCATCGTACCTCTCGGCCAAAGCCTTAAGAAAATTGTCGAGCTTTTCGAGGAAGACCGGGTCCTTGTAGTCGGGCTCCCAGTAGGGCCCGTTTTCATCGACGCCCTTGCCGACCGTGAAATTGTATCCCTTCGCGCCGGCGGCGTGCACCCATTCCGGCGTTGCCCAGCGCATCCATGATTCCGTGCTGCTGATGCGAAGTGCGATTTGTTTGCCCTTATCGATCCATCGCTGGGCGGGCGTGTCCAGCAGGGAGAAGTTGAATTTGCCTTCTTCCGGCTCAAGGAACGACCAGGGCACCCGCAGGTAGGCGCACGAAAGGCCGGGGAAGTCGTCGATCGTATCGGAAGGTTTGAGTTTCGACCCGTAATTGCTGATAATGTTCGAATAAAAGTGCATTGTCCAGCCCATCTGCGGATTGACGAGCGCCCGGCCGTGATCTACCGGTTCGGCTGTCTGCTGATTCGATTCCTGTGCCGGCAAAGATATTCCAGCCAGAACCGTGATGACAAAAAATAAGCGTGGAATTCCATTCTTCATAATATTGTCCTTATGCCATATACATATTATTTATTTTGCCGGTTATCCTTCGCTCGGTCCATTATAGCGACTATTCTACTCAAAAAAATATACTAAAAAAAGAACTAAGTCCTTGACATTGCTGTTAATATAGATAAATTGGGGCAAATGAGTCAATAAATCCAAGTGCCTGTTTGCTTCACATGGAGGAGGCGTTAAAAGCAGGAGCTTGTTTTGTTCGTTATGCCACGGGGCAATGGAAAAGCAAGAGGGATAACTCCTTTAGTAGTTCAACTGCGCTTTTGACTTTGCTCTTTTTCTCCACTAACATAAGTCCATAATCGGTTTCAGGAAATCTGATGCTAAAAACTATGTTTTTGGAGCTATATCGGTCTTTTTCAAGGAGAAACTAATGCCATCAAGAGATATATGTACCTGGATTTTGTCTTTGGTACTTTTTTCAAGTTATGCTTCTGCCGGTAATATTCCAATGAAGCCTTTTACCATGGACTGGCGTGATAATGCGGATTCGCTTGTGAATCTGTCTTTTCTATTAGATGCACCGGCCGGCAAAGACGGATTTATCCGCGTAGATAACGGCCACCTCATTAAGCCAAACGGCGAGCGGTTTCGCATTTGGGGCGTCAATTTCACAGGTGCGGCATGTTTTCCGTCCAAAGAGGATGCCCCGGTTGTGGCCGAACATCTGGCCCGATTCGGCATCAACTGTGTCCGATTCCACTTTCTTGATTCGAACTGGTCGGGCAGTCTTTTTGCCAGAGACCGGGATGACACGCGTGTCCTGGACCGGCAACAACTTGATCGGCTGGATTATTTTATTGCCGAATTGAAGGAGCGAGGAATTTACACAAATCTCAATCTCAATGTAGGGAGAAACTACAGAAAAGGTGACGGAGTAAGGGATTATGAGTATCTCGGGCTCGCGAAGGTTGTGAATTACTTCGACGAGCATATTCAGATGCTGCACGCCGAATATGCTCAGCAGCTTTTAACCCACTATAATCCCTATACGAAGTCGGAGTACCGCAACGAACCGGCAATTGCGATTGTCGAACTCGTTAATGAGAATTCCATTGTCGAAGCATGGTTCAGCGACCGGCTGGTAGGAACGAACAAGGGGAAGAATCCCGGTACATGGACCGACATTACGGCCTGGTACGCGGGTCAACTGACAAAGAAGTACAACGCCTGGCTGCAGGCACGCCTATCTGAAGCCGAACTGAAAGAACTCCGTACGCTGGCCGGCGTCAAAGGGGATGAGTTTATACCTCGTTTGACAAAGGACCAGTTTGACGCCGCTCCCGAAAAGAGATTCCACCTTGAAGCAACGTTCTATATGGAATTGGAACAAAACTACTTTGGGCAAATGTACCGGCATTTGAAGGACGAGCTTGGCGTAAAGGCATTAATTGTTGGCACGAGCGATCATAACCACTGGAAGAGCGGCTATCCTCTGCTGACTTCCACCTCCAGGCTGGATGTTGTGGATGGTCATGTATATTGGCAGCATCCAAGTTATCTAACCGATCCCAAGACGAGACGAAGGACGTTTTCCATACCGAACACTCCGATGGTCAATGACCCCTTGAACTCCACGGTGGTTCAGCTTTCGAGGTCTGCGGTAGCCGGCAAGCCTTACACCGTTTCGGAAACCAATCATCCTTTTCCGAACAAATATGCTTGTGAAGGTATCGGCATCCTCGCGGCGTACTCGGCCTTCCATGACTGGGACGGCATTTTCTTGTACACGTTCGAGCATAAAAATCCCGAGCAATGGGAGCCGAAAATGCCCGGACATTTCGAGATTCGCCCGGATCCGGTTAGAATGACAAATCTCGCTGCCTGTGCCATCATGTTTTTAAGAAGTGACGTGCGGCCGGCGATTGAGACGGTATCGAGGTCATATTCATTGGAACAGGTGCGCCAGAGCATCCGTTTGGCATCTTCGGAGCGGCCATATTTTACGCCCGGATTCTCACTTTCCACAGCTCTGCGGCACGCGACGCGAATCGCTGCTTTTGACGCTCGGCCGGGGCAGTATCCGAAAGTTGACGTGGACAGTCCAATTGTTTCCGACACAGGCGAACTCTCCTGGTACCACTCAGAGCAGGGAAAAGGGCTTGTTACGATTGAGACGGAAAAATCGCAGGCCCTTATTGGTTTTGTCAAAGACAATAACAAAGCGTCGAAGAACATTTCTGTTACGGCGGAAAACGAATTCTGCTCAATCATCGTAACATCTCTAAATACAGAGCCCATTTCCAGCTCCCAAAGTCTCCTTCTGGTCGCAACGGCCCGCTCAGCGAACAAAGGCATGACCTGGAACGAAGACAGAACGTCCCTAACCGGCTGGGGCTCGGCTCCAATCGTTATCGAACCGGTCAAGGGCAGCGTGACTCTCCGGAACATCGGACGGCTTCAACGTGTAGAAGCCGTCCCCCTAAATGGTGCCGGCAAGAGAATGGGGCGGTCAATTCAGGCACGAGTAGTTGCAGATGGTTTCGAAATACCTATTGGGGAACCTGCGACTCCGTGGTATCTTGTGAGAATTCAAAGATAGAAAGTCTATTTGTTTACAGTTTGGCTGCTCTATATTGACTATGTAATTCAGCGATATATAATATTGTCTGGTTTGTATGACGGAATCGGTTTCTCTCATTGTTTCGAGGGATTTTTCCATGTGGGATAGAATTCTCAGGCTTTTTCGTAGATCGGCAGAGGATGAAACTTTGCTAACCGAGTTCGAGGACAGTCTGATGCTGATAGTCGATCCCGAGCAGCTCACGAATAATCTGCTTAGCAAATTGCAGGGACTGATGGACGTGGAAAAGGCCTTTGTGTATCTGGCGGATCGCAGCGAATCATCCCGCACTTTTTCACTTGTGGACAAGGCCGGTCAGGGCGAATCCCGGTTGCCGGCTTTGGCTGCCAATGGCATCATCGCCCAGTGGTTTCGTGCTAATCGTCAAATTTTGCTCTTTGAGGAAAACGAAGAAGTGACAGACTACCTGCGTGCCGAGCTTCAGCCTTTTTTGGATTTGTCCGTAAATCTCGCTTTTCCCCTTATTTCAATGGACAGGCTGATTGGCATGGTGTTCCTGCATTTAAGCCAGGTTCCGTTGAGCGGAGTTCAGATTGCGAACTTGCAGGTTCTCGGCCGACAGACAAGCCTGGCTTTCGAGAATGCTCTGCTGTTTAAAGAGCGCTTGCGCCAGAACGAACGGATGTTTCGTGCCGAACAATTGGCAACGATGGGACAATTTGCCGCGGGTATTGCACACGAGCTTCGCAATCCGCTGACGGCGATTCGCAGTACGATACAGTACCTTGAGAATGAATTCGACCAGGGCACAGACCAGCGAAAGCTCGCCCATGACATTTTGGATGACGTAGATAGACTGAATAATATCGTGGGTAATCTGCTGTCACTGGCCCGACCGGCCCAGAGCAATCCCGAGGAAATAGATATTCGCCGGGAGATTGAACGCTGTGCGAATTTTATCGAGGCTAAAGCCAAGAGCCAGAACATTAAGCTTCAAACTGATATCGAGAAGGATTTACCGAAACTTAGATTCGATCCGGCTGAGTTACGACAGGTACTTTTGAATGTTATGATGAATGGCTTACAGGCAATGCCGGAAGGTGGAATGCTCTTAATTACAGCCTGCTACCTTGTAGAAGAAGCCCGTGACTTCGTTGCGGGCAGTGAGAGGATATTGATTCAGATCGAGGACGAGGGCCCCGGCATCCCCGACAACCTGCGGCAAAAGGTTTTCGAGCCTTTCTTCACGACCAAAGCCGGCGGGACAGGTCTCGGGCTGGCCATTTGCAATAGTATAGTCAAACGATATAATGGTGAAATCTGGATAGAGCAAGCCAGCCGCGGTGGTACAGAAGTGAATATTTCCTTGCCTATAAGCTAAATGCTGTGTTTTGGAGCCGGTTACATGGAGAAATCCAGAGTACTGATTATTGATGACGAAGCCAGCATACGTTCCATTTTGTCCACGTTGTTGAAAAAAAATGGTTACCACGTGCAGGCTGCCGATTCCGGGGAGTCGGGGCTTGATGTATATGCCCAGTTTAAGCCGGCTGTTATTTTGCTGGACTTGAAGATGCCCGGAATCGACGGTATGGAGGTTATGGAAGTTCTGGACAAGCGGCTGAATGCCGACTGTAAAACTATCATAATGACCGCTCACGGGGAGGTTCGTTCCGCCGTAGAGGCCATGAAAAAGGGGGCCTTCGATTATCTCCAAAAACCCTTCGATAATGATGAGCTTCTGGCATTAATTTCGCGCGCGGTGGAAATGGTAACTCTCAAGCGAAGGGTCAAGGAATTGGAAGACCAGCTTGAAGAGACTTACAGGTTTGAGAATATTGTTGGTGTCTCGGATAAGATGAAGTCTACGTTCGCTTTAATGCACAGGTTCGCCGGCACGGGTGGTACGGTGCTGGTCTACGGCCAGAGCGGCACGGGCAAAGAATTAATCGTGCGGGCCATTCATCAGGCCAGCAATCGCAAATCAGGGCCGTTTGTTGTGGTTAACTGCGGTGCCATTCCTTCCAATCTGATTGAGAGCGAGTTTTTTGGCCATGAGGCGGGTTCATTTACCGATGCCAAGGAACTCAGGATAGGCAAATTTGAATCGGCTGACGGCGGAACCTTGTTCCTTGACGAAATTGGTGAACTGACTTTACAAGCACAAGTTAAGCTCTTGAGGGTCATCGAAGAAGGAACTTTTTCACGCGTGGGCAGCAATGAGCCGATTGCCGTTGATGTCCGGGTAATGGCTGCAACGAATAGAGACCTGGCGACAATGGTTGAGGAAGGGAAATTCAGAGAGGATCTATACTGGCGATTGAACGTTCTGAGTTTGAATATTTGTCCGCTACGTGAGCGCAAGGAAGATATTCCATTATTGGTGGAACATTTCCTTGAGAGGTATGCCACGCCATTGGGGATTGAAGAGCCTAATGTTTCTGAGAAAGCGGTAGAGTTATTAATGGCTTATGAATGGCCGGGCAACGTGCGAGAGTTGCAGAACTGCCTTTACAGCGCGATAACGGTTGCAGGCGGGCCAACCATTGAACCAGTTGATTTGCCGAGACGAATTTATTCCGATTCGGAAGCACCTGAGCCGACCAGTATAATATCAGGGCGAATATCGCTCGCGGAGACTGCCGCCCAGGCCACAGCGAAAGCCGAGCGGGAAGCGATCAACAAGGCCCTTTCGGAAACGGGGGGCAATCGTGAAAAAGCTGCCGAATTGCTTGGTATCGGTCGAAAAACCCTCTACCGCAAGTTAAGGCATTACGGAATAGAATAATCCGCCCATTTGATATCAATGTGTCATACATGACCCATAAGTGTCAGCCATGACCCATTTGACACAACAACAGCCGCATCTCTCAGAAGCATTGTTTAGCCTCTATCTCCTTGCCAGACAACAACTTGAGAAGGTGGCACAGAATCAAATCTTCTTTGGCATGGTTTTTGCGAAAGCAAGAACTATAGGACCAGTGAATCCAATCGGTGTAAAGGATTAATTGAGAGTCTATAATCTTCATGGGCGTAAAACTAAGTCGAAGGTAAACAGGTCGAGGATAGAAAATGATTTGGAAAATCGCTAAAAAGGAATTCTTGTTGAACCTGATGACGTTCAAGTTTGCGGTAGGTGTCATAGTATGTATGGTCTTGATGGCCGTGTTTATGCCCGTACTGGTGAGCGATTATCAGCAACATCTGAAGGACTATAATGAAAATGTGACCGCGAATGAAGCTGAGCTTCGAAAAGTCAAAGTCTACAAGAACATAACGCCTACTGTTTACCGGCCGCCAAATGTCTTATCCGTCTTTAGCAAGGGTGTAGACGACCAAATAGATAATTCAGAGAAAATCGACATTGATCAGGTGTCGGAAATTGGGATGACGATCAGCGAGACAAATACGTTGCTTTCCGTATTTCCTGCCTTGGATGTGACACTGATTTTCAAGATCGTGGTGAGCATTTTAGCGCTTCTGATGGCTTACGATGTCATATCGGGCGAGAAAGAACAGGGAACACTCAAACTCCTGCTCACAGGCATGCTATCCCGTCACCAGGTCTTGCTTGGGAAACTCGTGGCGGGATGGATGACGTTGCTCGTGCCCGTAACGGCCGCATTCCTCGTGGGGCTCTTGGCCCTTCTGCCTTCACGTATGGTCAGCTTGACCGGGGCGCAGTGGTTTTACATTGTACTGATGTACTTTGCTTGTTTGGCTTTTACTGTTGCGATGTTCAATCTTGGATTGTTGCTTTCATGCTTAAGCAAAAGCTCTGCAACCTCGCTGGTCTTTGGATTGTTTCTCTGGCTGTTTCTTACCGCTCTCCTTCCCAATTCAAGCGCCTACGTGGCCTCTCAGTTCGGATCGATCGATTCGCCGGACGAGATTTCGGGAAAACTTCAGGCGGTTACAGAGGCGAGTAAGAGTGAGATCGATGAATTAACCAAAGACATTAAGAAGGATGGCAGCGAAACTGTATCCAACGCACTTGGTGCCTTTGGGCACACTTATTCTGTTCTCTGCAATAAAAGCGAAATGGACTACCGTCGTAAAGTATACACTGTCACGGAACCCATCGAAATCAAATACGGGGACAAGCTTCTCACTGTAAAAGAAATGCACACGAATGGTCTCATAAGACAGAAACAGCTTGCAGAGACCATCGCGGCGGTTTCACCTATCGCCCTATATGAGAATGTGATGTCTATACTGGCGGGGACAGATTCTGAAGGCTTCAAGCGATTCAGAGACAACCTAAGAGCGTATAGAAATAAGGTTGTTGATTATATTCGCTCCGAGACGGAGAATTTCACCTCGACCTCCTACTTCACACCGTCCCAAGAAGGCGATTACGAGAGAGTGATCGAAGAATATTATAAACCGTTTCTTGAGGCCAAGGACAAAGAAAAGAACGCTGAACTTTATAAAGCCGCTGTGGCGCGATATGAGCAAATACTGAAAGAAACACCTTCTCTTGGCTTGCAAGATTTTCCGAAGTTCACTAATCGGCCACCAAGTATCACTGGAACTCTTCGGGAAGTAATTCCCAAATTGGGATTATTGGTTGTCGCGGGTGTTCTGTTCTTCTCGTTATCTTACGCGGCGTTTCTCAGATACGACGTGCGATAGGCTGTAAAAACATTGCACAGGAACTCAAACAACTCGGAGAATAAAATGATTGGTCCAATAGTTCGTAAGGAGATATTGGAGAACTTTTTGAGTCTGCGTTTCATCCTGTCGCTGATCCTCGTCGTCATCGTCTTTGCAATCAGTGGCTTTGTTTTTGTAAGGAAATACGAGCAGCAAGTGCAGGACTACTCGAAGGACACCAACCAGAGCCTGGCATATTTCCAGGGGCACGCCGAAAGACTCTATTGGATAGCGACCCTCAGTCACCGGTTTTATCGAAAGCCCAAGGCACTGACTCTTTGTGCGGAGGGCTTCGAAAAATCCATCCCCAATTGCTTCTCGTTCAATGCCTTTTCAAGGGACTATCCTGAAATCAAAGGCAGAACAAATGCTCTGCTCTCTGGTTTCAATGACGTGGATTGGGTGTTCATCATCTCTCTGTTTCTGAGCTTCGCCGCCTTGGTTCTTGCTTATAACAGTTGCTGCGGAGAAAAAGAGAACGGAACGCTGAGACTCATATTGGCAGGATCCATACCTCGGCACAAAGTTCTTCTGGGCAAGTATCTTGCTCTCATGTTCATGGTCGGAGTGCCTCTGCTTCTCGGCCTTCTGGTCAATCTGATCATCGCAACGCTTTCCAAAGACGTGGCCTTCGCGAGAGGCGAGTGGGTGAAGTTTTTTAGCATCATCATTCTGTCCTTGTTGTATTTATCTGTTTTTGTGCTTCTGGGGATGTTTATATCCAGTAGAACGAGTCGATCGGTAAGCAGTATGGTCATTCTCCTGTTTCTTTGGGTCGGCCTGGTCATAGTGGTTCCAAGTTCCGGCAGGATTGTTGCGAAGACCTTGCGAAAGGTCCCAACGCAGGCCGAAATGAACAGGAGAGTGACTGAGATGAAGGAACAGTGGCAAAAGGATCTCCTGGCGGGCAAGTATGGACAGAACGCCGGCAGCACCAGCCCGAATCCTGAAGAGTGCAACCCCCCTGCTCGAGCGCGTGCCTACACGGCTTTAACTGAGCAAAATAATAAGATGATCGACGAGCATATGAACCAAATCATCGACCAGGTCGCTATAGGGCGGCGGTTCATACGAATTTCACCCACCGCGATTTACAGACAGGCGTGTGAGACCATTGCCGGGACCGGTATCGGACGCTTTTCGGAATTGCGTCGTCAGATCATCCGGTATCAGGCTGATTTGAAAGACTACATTCGTAGCAGGGACGCCGAGGATCCGAATAGCCTTCACCTTCTCTATGACGAAATGTTCACTGCACAGATGTGGCGGACGATTTCTCATCATCCCGTGGACTTCGACAGCGTACCGAAATTTCAGGAGCGGGACCTTGGGATTGGAGAATCTTTGAGATTAGCAATATGGGATATCGGTGTGCTGGCGTTATTTAACCTGGTCTTCTTCGCAGGGGCTTTTGTATCGTTCCTGCGATACGATGTGAGGTGAGAGGGGAAATCCGAAACAATTATAAATTCCAAAGCCGGGAAATTTTGAAATTAAGAAAGAGAACAAAATGAAAATGAAGCAAATCCACAGAATGATATTTTTAACAGTTATTGTGTTGTGGGCGCTGCGGTCGGGGCCGGGCAATATTCTTGCGGCGGAGAAGCTCGATTCTTCACTGAGTCGGATTGAGCAACGTCTCCAGGAAGAAAGCAAAATAAGTCCTTCTGAGCCGAATTCGATTGCGTATCTCAGGGCAGTTGGGGAGCTGCCGGCACGAACTGTCTCGCCGAGGGGAATGAAGGCCAAACGTGTATTAACACTGGCCGAATGCTTACAATCGGCCTTTACCAACAGCAACCAGATCAAGCAGGCACGCGAACAAATCCTGGCCGTCGGAGGCAGTAAGCTAATTAACAATTCGCGATTCATGCCCAGCGTTGAGCTAATTTCCCAATATGAGCATTTCCGAAATTTCGAGTCCGACAACAATACCGATGATGCCCACAGCATCAGTGCCAAAATCAGCCAGCGGATCTTTGAGTACGGCAAAGACAATCCCCTGGATGTTAACTTGCGTCGCGAGCAGCGTGATGTGTTGTTCAATTATGAAAACGCAATTGCCAGTGTATTTTCGGATGTACGTAAAGCGTTCTTTTTCATAAAGCTGAAGGAGCAACAAATTGCCACTCGCCAGGAACTGCTTAAGCAATTCGAAAAGCAGCACGAAATAAAGAACCAGAGGATGGAGGAAAACAACCTGAGCACCAAAATGGAGGTTCTGACGGCCTACCTAAACGTGCTTACGGAAAAATCGGCAATCAATGCATTGGAGCGTGAGAAATTCAACCGTATGATAGATTTGTTGCGGCTGATTGGTTTGCCGGTTGGGGCCAATCAGGTGGAATTTGAAGGCCAGGTGGATAGCTTCGCTCTTGACGAATTCGACATGGAGGGCATGATCCTCCTCGCCCTTGCCCAGAGCAGTCAGGTGGCATTGTTCGAGGCCTTTGTGGCCGAGCAGCAAAGATCGCTGGATCAATTGCGTTATGAATACCTGCCGGACTTGCGTGCGAGCACGGGGTATCAGGATGAAAATGGTACGATTGGTGGCGACCTTCTCAACGAAGACGACACCTGGGGATTCGATATTTTCGGCCAGCCGAAGATGCCGGGCCAGAAAGAAGACAGATCACAAAGTCTCGGCATATTCAGCGATGAAGTGACTTTAGGCGGGCCCGATCCGGGATGGTACGCTGGCTTGCAATTGCGGATTCCGATCACAGAGGGCGGAGCACGCAAAGGCCGGCAAATCCAGGCGAGGGCCATGCTGAACAGCTACAAGGCGGCTCTCGAAGATCAAAAGGATCGCATTGAATTGACCGTGCGTCAACAATACAACTTTTTAGCGGAGCAAAAATTGAAAGTGGACCTGGCGCAGAAGAACGTCGATATCGAGAGCCAGCGGTTCATGATACAAACCCAACGGAGAGACGTCGGAAAGATCGACGACGACGCCCTGGAGCGGTTCCGCGAGAATTTTTTCCGGGCGCAGGACGGCCTCTTTATTGAACAGGGAGAACTTATCCAACGCCAGGAAAACCTGCGTTTAGCAATACGGTTTTTTAAGTAGGAGAAACTTTCAGATGAACAGAATCCGAAATTTCATAAACATTGCAGCAATAGTATGTGCCTTATTTCTAACTGGTATTGTGTATGCACAGCAGGAAGAACAAGAGGCACCCACCACCAATCCGGACCAAACATCTAAGACACGTACGGAACTTTTGAACGAGCTCAGTCTCAGAGATGCTCTGGTTGTACTCGAGAATGCCAAGGAAGCCCACGATCGTTTCGAGAGTGCGTACCGGGATGCAGAAAGGCTTATTAAGCAGAACATCATTCCCCAAAAGGAACTCGATGATGCCTGGTCGGCCTATATGCAAGCCCAACAGACACTGAAGCAGGCTGAGATCCAGCTCGATCAAACGAAGCTGGGTTTTCTCGCCAACGCCACACACATTACGATCATGGAAGCCAAGAAGTACTATGACAGTGAAGGCCGGCGAATGATCGATTTGGTGCTCAAGAACTCGTCTGATTTGACGCTGGCCGAGTCGGCATTGAGTTTGACCGAGACCCAAAGTGGATCCGAATTACGATCGGAATGGCAAAACCCCAAGCAGATACAGGCCCTGCTGGATATCGATAATATTATCGTCTCGATTGTCAGCAACAACGCGAGCATAGGCAAGCCTTACGAGAAGATCATACCTATGCTGCGCTATGGAGCCGAAGAGAAACTCAAGTTCATACTGCTGACGGATGTCCAGGAAGCAGGAGTCAAACTAAAATACCTGGATCAGAATGTTATTGAGTATGTTTATCTCGAGAAGGAATCGCTCCAGGAAATCCCGACCGCCGTGGCTTCCCAGTTCTCTCAGGAGGGCCAGCTCGGCACAGATATCAATTATCGCCTTGATCTCGAAATGCTTGTGACGTCCGAGATGAATTTCTCTCTGTTGGTGACGAATCTGCCGCCGCAGATCAACTACTCTTTTGTTGATTCGAGCAGCGGCGCTCGCATCACCAGCGTGCGTTTTACCGAATTAGTCAGCAAGCACGGCCTGGCTCTGCGCATCTCCATTCCGCAAAAGCTCGATGTGGGAATGATTGACAAGACGATCAACTTCCAGGCCTGGGTGCTTACAACCAAACAGGCGGAAATGCTCAACGGATTGAAACAGGAAAATGTTAACCAGGAAATACCCGCCGAGCAGCTCGCCCAAATTAAGGCTGGCCGGGTCGATCTGGTCCTGATCCCCAAAGGGGCCGGCCGGCTTGAGATACTGATCAACAATCTTTTCGAGGAAATCAAGCCGCAGCAGGACGTGGACATCAAGGCCGATTTGCATAATGACGGCACCCTGACTTTGTTCAATATCGTTCCGGAGATATCGCCGCCATTAGGCTGGAAGGCTGAAGTCGTGCCGAAATTGATTGAGGAACTTTCGCCGGATAGCAAGCAGTCGATACAGATACACCTCAGTCCGGGCCCGGACGTCGGCGTCGGCGAATATGAGGCCCAAATCGAGGTGCGAGGCCAAAGCGGCAGCGAAGTTGTGGAGGCACTTGAGAAGCGACTCAAAGTCCGCATCAGCGCCAAGACAAATATTACCGCCACACTGATATTGGTTTTAGGGCTGGTTGTCCTGATAACCGGCATAGTATTCATGGGCGTAAAACTGAGCAGAAGATAAACACATAGATAGTAGAAAATGCTCTGAAAAATTTAAAAAGGGCGAAGCTGCCACAAAACAGTAGAGCATTTGAGTAGTTAAAATTGTAAATATTGTTTTATTAAATTCTGAAAGGGCGGAATTATGAAGAAGAAATGGATTGTCGTAGTTGTCATATTGATATGCTGTCTTGTGTATGCAATTGTTAAACTAAGCATGTCAGAAAACCAAAATGTGTATAACCAGGCAGAAGAGACGCAAAGTGCAAAACAAGTCGATGCCGACAAAACCGATAAGGCAACACCCGAAGAAGACTCCGGTTCTGCTGTCTCTCCGGCTCAGGTCGAAGCCATTACCAAAGTATTCAGCGAGTTTCTAAGTGCCCTCAAGAGCGAGGATTATGAGCAGGCATGGAAACTTACCTCGGAATCCATCAAGAGCCAGGGGAGCTTTGCGGAATTCAAGGAAGCTATGACACGTGGTCCGGATGCTTTAATAATGGAAGCCATCATGCATCCGGAGTCTGCCACCAAAATTGACGGTCGTGTGAGAGTACGTATTACGGTCTCATCCCATGGAGACGAGCATGTGTCCTTCGTTCAAGAAGATGGGCAGTGGAAGCTAGATTCGTAGCGCCGATACTTGGAAAGAATGATTCCCACAATGGAAGGATTTGTCATCAGAGCGTCTGGATATTCGTTATGTCAAAGATTCGACCGCGCAAGAGGAATCCGGCATGATCTGGAAAATTGCGAGAGAAGAGTTTCTGCTGAATTTAATCTCGGCAAGATTCGTTACCGCTATCCGACCTTGGCAGAAGCCTTCGGGACAGGTTGGATCGGCGTATTACCGCCTTTTCTCTCTAACATTGTATTCGTAGTCGCGGCCTATATTAAGTACAACAAATACGACCTGCGATAAGAAAGGAAAGCAACCATGCTTAACCGAATAGTCGGGAAAGAAATACGGAATAGCCTTTCCAGTTACAAGTGTTCGATCACAAGAGTTCTCACCACGCTTGAGCTAATAGTCGGGAAAGAGATGCGGCATAACCTCTTCAGTTACAAGTTCTCGATCATAACTATTCTCACCACGATACTGATTCTTGTCAGCATATTCATTATGTATCTGGACTACTGTCTGGCCAGGGAGAACTATGAGATCTTACGGTCGTCGACATACGCCATACCATTGACATCCGAGGGTATATCTGAGGCTACTCCAGTAGTTATTCCGCCCACGCCGTTGTCTATCTTTGCCAAGGGCCTTGATGAGAACCTATGTCGATCTTATGAACGCGGATTTGGTGGAGGAGTCAGCGTCAACAGTAACCGGCAGTCAGTGAACAATCTTTTCAAGCTTTTCACAGTACCGGACCTGCTGTATGTCATCAAGGTCATACTCTCTCTTTGTGCGATGCTCTTTTCTTTTGACATAGTTTCAGGTGAAAAAGAGACAGGGACACTGCGACAATCGCTGAGCAACAGCCTGAAAAGGCCGATTCTGATTATTGGCAAATGGATCGGCGGATTCACCAGTTTCATCCTGCCCTTCTTCGTAGCTGTGCTCCTGGGCACAGCTTTCGTGACCCTGAAACCTACAGTAGATATGAGCCCCCAGAACTGGGCAAAGCTGGGCCTGTTCCTCTTGAGCAGTGTGATCTATTTATCCGTTTTCTTCTCCCTGGGCTTGTTGATTTCCTGCCTCACGCACCAATCCTCCTTATCGCTTGTTATATCTCTATTTGTATGGACCATTCTTGTATTTGTCATTCCGAATCTTGGCAATATTCTGGCTCGTCAGCTTGTCCGGATTCCAACGGTTCAGCAGCTTGATCTAAGACGCGAACAAATCCAGATCAGGAAAGGGATCGAGGTCAACAGACCGCAGACCACAATGTATGAGAGAATGGAAGCTCTTGAACGTTTTAACTCAGAAAATGAAATGCTCGGCGAAGATTACCGCAACCGTTTCAATAGACTGGTAACAATATCCAAAAATATCACCCGAATTTCCCCTGCTGCCGCATTTACTTTCCAGGCGACCGACATTATGGGAACGGGTATGTTAGAAGAACGAAAATTAAAAAGGGCAGTTCGGCAATACATGCATAGTGAGGCGAATAGTCCAGCTTTTAGTTATCAGCGCAGTTCATTCAGAGAGGTTTTAGGCCGGGGAGGCCTGAGCAATTGCCTTATTCTCATCTTGTTTAACGTACTGTTTTTCACAGGGGCGTATGTGGCTTTCCTGCGATATGATGCGCGGTAATTCTAATCAAAGGAGAATATCGATGTTAAAAACAATTATTGCAAGAGAGTTCTTGAACAATATCCTTGATTTGCGGTTTATAGTTGGTCTTGTTTTGTGCGTCATTATCACCGTCGCCTGTACTATAATTCTGTCTCATGATTACGGGAAGGAACTGGCCGATTACAACATTCGAGTCAATTTGCAGGATGACTTCCTGAGCAACTATGCTACCCGCGGTCGAATATCCGGGATGGTTCCGCATCAGAAGCCGCCGGAACGGTTTCGGCCGTTAATCATTGGCATTTCAGGCAATGAGAATTCGAAGTCTTTTGATGATAATCCGTTACCAATACTCTTTCCTTCTCTTGACTTCTTATTCATCGTGACGATTATTATGAGCTTGCTGGCAATTCTCTTCTCTTACGATGCTATCACCGGTGAACGGCAAAGGGGTACTCTGAGATTAGTGATAGCTAATTCCATATCCAGAACAACAATTCTTTTTGGTAAATTGGTTGGAGGAGCCGCCAGCTTGCTGATCCCCTTCATATTGTCGCTTCTGCTCGGCGTACTTTATATCAACCTTAATCCTAACATCCAATGGGATGGCTTGGCATGGGTGGAACTTGTATTATTAACCGTAGCTTCCATTACGTTCATCATGTTGTTTTATCTCCTGGGGCTTATGGTATCTACGTTTTCCCGATACTCGGCCACCTCAATTCTGAGTTGCCTCTTCCTTTGGGTACTACTGATTCTGGTAATTCCCAATGTATGCCCCTATATCTCCGCCCAGCTTCGCCGTGTTCCATCGATTAGGGAAACTGAAAGGCAGTCGGAAGAAATCGGGCAGGCTTACGATGAAGTACACCAGCAACGTAGAAAACAGGTTGTCAACAAATTCAGGAGTGCTTATGGCGGACTCTTTTCCAAATTAGAATCGTTAGGTTTTGGCAGGATACTGGACGACGAGATTGATGATCGAGAAAAGGTAGGAGGATTGGCCGCCGCCGACCCTCAATTTAGGACCATGGTTGATGCCTTTCGTCATGAGCTTGACCAGGTATCGAGTGAAGTTCGGGGCGCGGAACGCCAAGAGGTAGACAAGCTTTGGGGTGACTTGAATACAAAAGTTGCTGCCCAGACGAAGCTTGCAAAAAACCTGGCTTGCATTTCACCTCTTGCGAATTTCGTTTATGTTGCCAGGGATCTGACGGGTACAGGGCTGCGTAGTTTGCAGTACTTTGAAAAAACTAAATCGGAATACAGAAAGCTGTTTTGGCGATATGTGTCTAAGAAGGTGGAGGATGCGAGGAAAAATGACCCGACGTTTAGAAGGGACACTTTTCTTGATTTAAGTGATTACTCCCGCTTTGAGTTCAAAGAGGAAGCGTTGAGAGGTAAATTAGGCGAAGTGCTGCCTTACTGGGGGATACTCGTTTTGTTTAATGTCGTGTTTTTTGTGGCGGCGTTTGCGGGATTTATGAGATATGATGTGCGATAATAAGGGACAGAAACCATGCTTATGTCAATAATCAGAAAAGAGATACTTAGTAACCTTCTCAGTTACAAGTTTTCGATCATAACTATTCTTTCTACAATATTGATTCTCGTTAGCATATTAGTTATGTATGGCGATTACCTCCTGGCCATGGATAATCATGACATTTTGCGGAAGGAGTCCAGTGATCATTCTGGAATTATTCCGCCGACACCATTAGGCATTTTCGCAAAGGGCCTGGATGATAATCTATGCCGTCCCTGGGAATTACAGGGAGTTGGAGTCGGGATCAGCAGCGAACAACAGAAGTCGCTGAACAATCTTTTTAAGCTTTTCACGGCGCCGGACCTTCTTTATATCATCAAGGTCATACTGTCTCTTTGCGCCATGCTATTTGCCTTCGATATGGTTTCCGGCGAAAAAGAGACAGGGACACTGCGGCAAGCGCTGAGCTATAGGCTCAAAAGGCCGATTCTGATTGTCGGCAAATGGATCGGCGGATTTACCAGCTTTATCCTGCCTTTCTTCATAGCTGTGCTTTTAGGAACAATTTTCGTGACCTTATCGCCTATGGTAGATATAAACGCCCAGGATTGGACAAAGCTGGGGCTGTTCATCTTGAGCAGCGTTATCTATTTAGCTATTTTCTTCTCCTTAGGATTGTTAATTTCGTGCCTTACACATCGTTCTTCTACATCTTTGGTCATTTCTTTATTTGTCTGGACTATTCTTGTATTTCTAATCCCGAATCTTGGTAATATTCTGGCCTGTCAATTTATCCAGATTCCGACGGCTCAGCAGCTCGATCTAAAGCGTAAACAAATTATGAATAGGGTGCGTTTTGAGATGAAACAGATTCCCAAAACTCGACCCGATTATGAAAAGCGTCTGAAGGAACTTCAGTTCCGCACTATAAAAGAAGGCGATCAATTAGACGAGGATTATCGCAACCGCATCAATCGCCTGGTAAAAGTATCTCAGAGTATCACCGGACTTTCCCCGGCCCCTGCGTTTACCCTGCTGGCAACCGACATTATGGGAACCGGTGTGGCAGAAGAACGAAGGTTGAAAAAAGCGGCGCAAGACTACAAGGATTTCCTGGTTAAATTGTATTATATAGATGGGACTTTGGACGAAGAGAGCGAACAACCAAAATTCCACTATCAGCGCAGTTCGGTCAAAGACATTTTAAGCCAGGGAGGTCTGAGTAATAGTCTAATTCTCATTTTGCTAAACGTACTGTTCTTCTCAGGGGCGTATGTGGCTTTTCTGAGGTATGATGTGCGATAATCCTAATCGAAGGGAAAAACTATGTTAAGAACAATCATAGCAAAAGAGTTTTTGAATAACATTCTCAATTTAAGGTTCATGATTGGTCTTGTTTTGTGCCTCATTGTCACTGTAGCCTGCATTATGATTCTGGCCCATGATTACCGGCAACAGATGAATGATTACAACGCCAGGATGAACATACAGGATGAAATCGTGGACAATTATGCTAAAGCTGACCACCATCGAGTTTTTAATCTGCTTCGCCCACAGAAGCCGCCTGAACGGTTTCGGCCGCTAATCATTGGAATTCCAGGTAACGAAAGTTCGGGATTCTTTGATTATAATCCGCTGCCAATACTTTTTCCCCCTCTGGATTTTCTATTTATTGTGACGATTATTATGAGCTTGCTTGCGATGTTGTTTTCTTACGACGCTATAGCCGGGGAACGACAAAGCGGTACATTGAGGTTAATGATATCCAATTCCATATCCAGAACAAAGCTTCTTTTTGGTAAATTTATCGGAGGCACCGCCAGCCTGCTGATACCATTTATCCTGGCGCTTCTGGTCGGCGTACTTTATGTTTCGGTAAATCCGGTTATCCAATGGGACGGCTCAGCATGGGTGGAACTTGCCCTATTGACCGCAGCTTCGATTACTTTCATTACGTTGTTTTATCTTTTGGGGCTTATGATATCTACGTTTTCTAAATACTCGGCCATCTCGATTCTGAACTGCCTCTTCATTTGGGTACTGCTGATTCTGGTGATTCCCAATATATGCCCCTATATCTCCGCCCAGTTTTGTCGTATTCCATCGATTAAAGAAGCTGAAAGGCGGGATAATGAAATTGAGCGTCATTCTATTGAAGTAGCAAGGAAACTCATGAACGAGGCAGTAAAAGAATTCAAACTCAAGTATAGCAAACTTTTTTCTGAATTTGAATCAATGGAATTCGGGGGCATTGCCGCCTTTTTTGTTTTTGGTAGAGATGTTGATCCTAAGTATCAAAAAGCAGCCCAGCAGCGAGCAGAAGAAGAACCCGAATTTAAGGCCATGATGAATGCATTCCGTCAGAAGGAAGAGAAGGCACGGGATGAACTCATGCGTATCCGACGGGCTAATCCGTTTTTGGATGACCTGCATAGAAAAGCTGCTTTGCAAACGAATCTCGCTAAAAACCTGGCTTGTATTTCGCCTTTTGCGAATTTTGTTTATATCGCAAGAGAGCTGACAGGTACAGGCCTGCGAAGCCCGGATTACTTTGAACAGGTTAAAGACGAATATGATGATCAGTTGCATTCGTATTTGGACAAGAAAATACAAGAAGCGAAAGAAAAGAATCCGGAACTTGATGAAGAGTCTTTTTTAGACGTAAGCGACCGTCCGCGTCTTGTTTTCAAAGAAGAACCGTTTAAGGACAAATTAGGCGCAGTGTTGCCTTACTGGGGGATACTCGTTTTGTTTAATGTCGTGTTTTTTGCGGCGGCGTTTGCGGGATTCATGAGATATGATGTGCGATAAGGTAGAAAGGATAAATTTGAATGTTAAAGACACTTATTAGAAAAGAAATCACCGAAACAATTCTGGACTTGCGTTTTTGGGTTGTGACGGTACTATTCTTGATTCTCATTCCTTTGGGTATGTACGTCAGCCGGATAGACTATGAACGACGGCTGGCGAATTACCAGCAGGAACACCAGATGTATCTGCAGCATTATGGGAAGAATGTGGGTCCCTCTGTAGAAGCACAAGGATTTAGACCGCCATCAATGCTGAGCATATTCGCACTGGGCCTCGATCCTTTCATGCCCGACAAAGCCATTACTTCCAGATCAGGTCTGGTTCGTCCGGCCAAGGAGCCGGGTATTGACAACCCTGAATCTCTCCTCTTCGGGAAGGCAGATTATCTTTTCAATGTGAGTTTCATTGTTTCGCTGGCTTCATTAATCTTCACATTCAACCGCATTTCGGGAGAGCGTGAAAAAGGGACGCTCCGACTAATGATTTCCGGCTCTATCCGCCGGGGCGAGATCCTTCTGGCGAAGATCGTAGGCAACTACCTTGTTTTGCTCGCCCCGTTCATCATCGCTTTATTGGCTGCGCTGATAATCCTAAATACTTCATCGGATGTATCGTTCTCATCGACCGGGTTCTGGCCCGCCTTGTTGGTTATTATATTAATTACGCTCCTGTTCATCCTGGTGATGGTTAGCTTGGGTATCTGCGTTTCAACGCTTACTCGTGGCTCCATGGGCTCGATTATGATGCTATTCCTCGTCTGGGTAATGGCTGTGCTGGGAATCCCCAAAATGAGTCCCATGATTGCGGAAGCCGTCTATCCAATCGAGTCCAGAAATGTCGTTAACCTTGCTCAGACAATTGCCAGAGAGGACATCGAGAGAGAATTCAACGAAAAGAAGAGTGATATGTTCAAAAGATGCCGGAGTGAATTTGGAATTACTCACGGAGGAATCTCATCAAATCCCAGAGACGAAACTGAGAAAAAGGCATACGCTAAGTATGACCGGGAAGTGGTGGCTCTCGAGAATGAATGCCAGAGACGCATTGCGGATGCCATTAGGAAACTGGAACAGGATTACATAAATAAACGCAATGTCCAGGCCTCTCTCGCGGTGAATCTATCGAGAATTTCACCTGTCAGTTGCTATACGTATCTTATTTCAGGGCTCGCCAAGACGGGTCCGGCCGAACCCGATAAGTTCACTGATAATGCGGAACGATACCAGGAGCAAGTCAAAGCAGCCATTTACGACAATTGGATATTGAAAACCTATCGTCTGGGAGGCAGCAGCGCCAGCAGTTCAGATGTTATAGAGGGATTTGACCGATCCAAGGCTTCTATTCCTGATATGAAATACGAATATACGACGATGACGGAAGTTCTGCGAGCAGGCTGGATCGATATTCTGCTGCTTTTTGTGTTCAATATTCTATTCTTTGCGGTCGCATTTTGGCGCTTCAATAAATACGATGTACGTTAAATCAGCATGGAGATGTCCGGATGCTAAAAACACTTATCAAAAAAGAGATGATTGAAACGGTATATGATCTTCGTTTTGTGATAGCGAGTCTGTTGTTTATAACACTCATTCCTTTGAGTATGTATGTCAGTCGGATCGACTATGAACAACGATTATCCGCCTATCAACAGGAAAGCCAGATATGGAGAGCCCACCACGGGACACCGGAATGGGACAGTAAGGGGCATGGATTTCGAGCCCCACCGGTGTTAAGTGTGTTTGTTTTGGGGTTAGATCCTTATCTTCCGGATGAGGTTGTCACTGATTTCTCGGGCGTATTCCAAACCGTTAAGGAACCCAACACAGATGGAGCGCTGGCTGTACTTTTGGGTCAAATAGACTTTCGGTTTTGCATGGTCTATGTGGTGTCATTGATGGCCTTGGTTTTTACCTTTAACACGATCTCAGGGGAGCGAGAGAGAGGAACGCTCCGCCTTTTGATAGCATGTTCCGTCCCCCGGGGCACCCTGTTATTTTGCAAGTGGCTAAGCAAGACACTTGTTTTAATCATCCCATTCCTGGTGGCCGTGTGTATTGCCTTGTTGGTGTTGAATGCCTCTCCACAGATTTAAACACTCCCAAACTGGTGTATGCCATTGCCATGATACTGGGGATTTCTTTGCTGCTCATCGTCTGTATGACGATTTTGGGAGTGTGCCTATCGACCTACGCCACCGGATCAATACAATCCATCACCCTGTTGCTCACAACCTGGGTCATTCTGGTTTTGGGTATCCCCAAGGTGACACCTATGATCGCCAACATCATACATCGGCCGGAGTGTCGACGCGTCATCAGTATGCGAAAAACGGCACTTACGGAAGATCTAATGGCTGAATTTTATGACCGAAGGGAAAAAGAAATTGCTTCTCTATATGGTGTCGGGCCAGATGAATATGAGACAAGGCGCAATGGCCTGATGATTATAGGAAAGCATAAACTAACACCAGAAGCCTTCCAGGCACTGATGAATGAGGTTAATGATCATAAGGAACAACTTTGGAGACAGTATCGCCATCGAATACCCAGAGAGCTTGAAAAAATAGAGGCGCAGTATCAAAATCAGCTACAGGCCACACACACATTAACCATGGTGTTGTCGCGGCTTTCATGCCTGTCATGCTATATCTACACCATAGCCGACCTTGCAGGCACCGGCATACATGAACCCAGGAACTATATGGACAATGCCAAACGCTATCAAGATCAGATCAGCCAATTGCTTTACAACAATATTATCGTGCATAAAAGAAGGCTATCCTGGGAGAAAGGATTTAATCCCTCCCAGATGCCCCCCCTTCCGGACATGCAATACGCACGACCCAATCTAAAAACCATTATCAGCAGACGACTATGGGATGTGTTGCTGTTGGTTTTTTATTCGATGTTGTTCTATAGCCTGGCATTTTTCCGTATTCTCAAATATGACGTACGATAAAGGATAAACCCATGTGGCATACATTAATTATAAAAGAGATCAAACAGACCTTTCTGGAAACCAGCTCTGTTGTGCTTACCTTGCTTTGTTTGCTCATCATCCCCTTGGCGCTTTACGTTAGCACGAAGGACTATGAAAGCCGCAGGGAAAGCTACCTGAGCGAATATCAGGACTATCGTAGTCGAAACGAAAAAAACGTAGGGGCCCATGTAGGAGTACATGGATTCAGGCCCCCTGCTCCTTTGAGTATTTTCTGTAATGGCGTAACCCCACTGATTCCCGACGAGGTCGTCACGTCCCGATCCGGATTATACCGATCGATCAAGGAGACCGCTACCGATAACCCTCACGCCCTGCTTTTAGGCAAAGTGGACTACACCTATTGTTTAACCTATGTGGTATCACTGGCGGCCCTGATCTTTACCTTTGGTTGTATTTCTATGGAAAAAGAAAGTGGGTCACTTTCTCTGGTAACTTCCAATTCTATCCCACGATCGGTCTTGCTATTGAGTAAGGTGACGGGACGCTATATTGCCTTCATCGTACCCCTACTGCTCTCGGTCACATTGGGATTGGTTATTATGAATCACTCGCCCTTGATTTCAGTTTTCTCGGTTGAGATGATGCCGACGATTGGCGTCATTGTATGCGCATCCCTTTTGTTTGTACTCTGCCTGATGTGCCTGGGTATCTGCGTATCCACCTGGACACATTATTCTATCAATTCCATGGTGGTCGTGTTTTTAGTTTGGACCGTGATGATCCTGGCGATCCCCAAATTGAGCCCCAGAATTGCCAGGGCATTGTATCCCATTGACAGCAGTACGACGTTTCGAATTAAGAGAACCATGCTGGCAGAGGATCAGGATGAAACCTATGTCCAAGCTCGCGAATCCTTGATGGAAGCGTGTTTTGCGGAGTGTGGTGCACCGAATAAAGATTTACGCAGTTCACCTCCGCAGACAGAAGAGGGAAAAAAGGCCGTTGAGTTGTATGACCAACGGATTATCCCACTTTCGCAAAACTATCAAAACCAAAAGGCCAGAAAGCTCAAACAACTTGACCAGGATTATCTGAACCAGCAGAAAGCACAGAATCGACTGGCCCTGGGCCTGGCAAGACTCTCACCAGTCACCTGTTTCATCTGCACGGTATCTGAACTGTGTAAAACAGGCATGCACGAACCGGATAACTTTAATGACAATGCCCAACGATTCCAGGACCAGGTTAAAAAAGCGATTTATGATCAGTATACTTTACGTGAATACAGAGGATTAACCATGTATATTTATCCCGAAGGATTTAATCGCGATCTTATCAAAGTGCCTGAAATGTCCTATCGTTATCCTCGCTTGGCACAGTCCTTAGAAAGAGTGGGACTGGATATTGTTTTATTGGCTCTTTATATTGCCTTATTTTGCGGAGTGGGACTGATCAAGATGAATCGATATGACGTGCGATAATCAAAGAACTGTTTAAATCAAAGAATATTAACTTTTTCACACGAAAGGAAAATGAAAATGATTGAGATTAACGAATTGACGAAACGGTATGAAGACGGCGTGTTGGCTTTGGATCATGTCAGTTATACTGTCGAGCCGGGCGAGATTTTTTGCCTGCTGGGTGCAAACGGTGCGGGTAAAACAACAACAATCAACATCCTGCTGGACTTTATTCCGCCGACAAGCGGCTCGGGCACCATTAACGGGCACGACTGCAACAAGTTTCCGCTGGAGGCGAAAAAGTATGTCTCGTATGTTTCTGAAAACGTGCAGCTTTACGGGATGTTCACGGCACGCCAGAATCTCGCGTTCTTTGCCGAGCTGGCCGGCAAAAAGGGGCTGACAAAGAAGGACTATGATGATGTAATGCGGACTGTTGGCCTGCCCGAGAAAGCCTTGAGAATGCGGCTGAAACATTTCTCCAAGGGCATGCGGCAGAAGCTTGGTATTGCGATTGCACTGCTCAAAGACCCCCCGGCTATCCTCATGGACGAGCCAACCAGCGGGCTTGATCCGACAAGTGCCCAGGAATTTCTTGACCAACTGCGTCGTTTGCGCGAGCGGGGCAAGGCTATCCTGATGACGACCCACGACATATTCAGGGCCAAGATTATCGCAGACAGAGTCGGCATTATGAAGCAGGGCCGCCTGGTTGCCGTCCGAAAGAGGGCGGATTTCAAACACGCAGACCTCGAACAGATTTACATGCGCGAAATGCAGGCGGCCGAAGCTGTATCGTAAAGAGCGTTTTCCACGGCATAAAAACGCAGAGACGGTTGCATTCGATTGTATAATCAGGTATCTTAGCAGCCTGAGAAGTTTCGGTTGTGGTGGTGCGAACATATGGCAATGTGACAATAGAAAGGTGACATATCCATGACATTGAATGTAAGGCGTTTTCCAATTGTGCTTGTCGGTCTGATCTGTGTCGCGATGGTGAATCTTGCAGCAGGCCAGCAGCCGTCGATTTTGTCGGTGCGGGCGGACTCGCGAAAGGTCGGCCTTTATGAAAGATTCGAACTGAGGATCGATTTGAAAGCGGAGTATAACAATCCCTTCGACCCGGACCAAATCGATCTGAGTGCCGAGTTCACTTCGCCCTCGGGCAAGACATGGAATGTCTGGGGATTTTATAACCCGGCGAGCTGGGCCGGTCTCTGGATGGTGCGGTTCTCCCCGACCGAGAAGGGCACGTGGCGATACGTGGTCAAAGTCACCGATTCGCAGGGCACGGTACAAAGCAGGGCGGGCACGTTTGAAGCGGAGGATTCTTCGCATCACGGATTCATAAAGATCGCCCCGAATCAGCGCTACCTCAGGCACGACGATGGGGCGTCGTTTTACGGAGTGGGGATGTGGTATAACGACAGCTACGAACAATTCAACCAGGGCAGAATAACTGAAGAAGGACTCGATAATCTGAAAGAGCGGGGAGCGAATTTCATCAGCTTTTTCCCGACCCCGCTTGAAACGATGGGGAGCGGCCTGGGACGCTACGACCAGAACCGCTGCGGCCGAATGGACCAGCTCTTCGAATGGTGCGAGGAGCGTGACATCCAGATCAGTTGGAACATCTGGTTCCATTCTTACATTTCGATGGCCGTCTGGGGCGGCGGAAACGCGCGGTACAGAAACAATCCCTACAGCCTCGTCAGCAGCGCCAAAGATTTCTTCGGCAGTGAGGAAGCATGGGAATACCAGCAGAAGCTGTATCGATACATGATCGCCAGATGGGGTTACAGCCGGGCGTTGTTTCTCTGGTTCGTCGTCGATGAAATCAACGGCACCGAGGGCTGGACCCAGGGCGATCACGCCGTGGCCGAGCAATGGTGCCGGAAGGTGGATGAGTATTTCAACAAGTACGATCCTTACGGCCGTCCGACAACCGGCACTCAGAGCGGCGGAATCGGTCAGTGGTGGCCGGAGGGATACAAGATATTCGATATAGCCGGGCGCGAAATCTACGAGGCCCAGGGACATCCGATTCCGAAAAGCGGCAAGCTTGGGCCTGATGATGAAAGCCCGCTCCAGCTCAGCTACCGCAACTACGCGATCCAGACACAGAACCTCTGGAATGGTTTCCACAAACCCGCAATCATCGGCGAGTGCGGCTGGGACCATACCTATTATGAGCCGGGCATGCCGGGTTATCTTGCCATGTATCATAATGCCCTCTGGGTCAGTCTAACTAACGGCTCGTGCGCGACGCCGTTCTGGTGGTCGTATTCGTCGTGGCTAAACGATAGTGTCGTCACCAACCAGATGCTTTATTTCTCGCAATTCGTATCGAAAATTGGTTTTGCAGAAAAGGATTTTGAGCCTGCCAAAATCACGGCGCCCAACTGCGACGTCTGGGCGATGCGGGCCGGCGAGTTCGTTATCGGCTGGGTCGTCAATCCCCGCACCAGCATCGCCAACGAATCATTTACCGTCTCCGGTCTGCCGGACGGCAAGTACGAGCTTCGCCTGTACAGGACCTGGCGGGGCAGGTACATGGATCCGCAGACCATCGAGTGCCGGGACGGCAAGCTGACCTACACGATACCCGAATTGAAAACGACCGGCGGTCATGCGCTTCATATTGGAAACGATGTTGCTTTCAAAATCGTCCCCAAATAGCCCAATGCTACTCGATAGATGCCTACCCCTCGCCGAAGAACCGCATAATCAGAGCATAGATGCTAAGGCCGATACAGATTAAGCCTATTATCAAGCATACGAATCCGACAATATAAAATCCGGTCCGTATGAACGCCTCTTCATAATACGGCGAAAGGGCGGCTTTCTTCTGGAATATGAATCCCGCTGTGAATGGTGGGCAGGCCAGAGACAGCAAGCCGAGTCCCGTTAAGAAACTTCTGAGCGGGGCATCGAAGAACGGCCTTTTCAAATCAAACCAAACAGCGACGACAACAAAGCATATTATCGCAATGAGTACGGCCAGACCGTTTATAAGCAATACCATTTTTTTAGAGAATCCGCCCCGGACCTTCTCTTGAGTATTGTTCTGTTCATCCATAGCAACATGTCCATCAAAGTCATACGGTTACATTACGGCAATAGCCGCACCGTGCCGCCGGTTGGATTTATAAGAAAAATCATTTTAGCCTATCGCCATCTTCGCTCACAAGAGTATTCTCTGTTTTCCAGGCCGATACCGTATGGTTCGAGCCGAAATTGGCTTTGATTGGCTTTGTTTTCTTAGGCTCCGCCGGTCGGTTTATCGCCATAATCTCCTTTCATATAGACACTTACGTTATTTTGCCCATTTTAAAATTGGCTTTGTTTTTTCAAATCGCCTTTCAACCCCCAGATAAATCTGGGGGCTAAATAATATTGGCTTTGTTTGGCTTTGAATTGGCTTTGTTTTTTCGCCGACCAAAAGCGTAAAAATCTTCATAATACCCTTTCATATAGACACTTAAGCTCTTTCTGCCCATTCGAAAATTGGCTTTGTTTTTTCAAATTAAGCTCAATTTTTCGTCGTTTTCTACTCTTTTTCACCTGTTTTTTGCATTATTCTGCCTTTTTTCGACACGGATTTACATTGATTTACCCCGTGAGATAACGTCTTTGCCTATCTCACGGGGTGAATATGGATTCTTTGGTTTATAAAAGATTTTTGCCTTTTTACTTTTAACTTTTTACTTATTTATGTGTTTTACATAAATTTGTTACCTATTATACGACCCAACCGGCAAAAAAGCGGGCATATTCCGGAAAAATCTCCATTACTCGCCGTTTTGTTCGTCGTGCGTGCTGCATTGTGCGTTGTCATGTCGAGCGCAGTCGAGACATCTGGATTCCGACTTAACTTGTTTTTCATTCGCAGCCAGATCCCTCCGCTCGGCTCCGCCTCGGTCGGGATGACAAAGTGTTTTTAGGATACTCGATTCTCGCCTAATTCTCTAATCCGCCAATTCTCCAATTCGCTAAGATTATGCTTGCTCGAGAAGGCGGCACATCTATAATCGAACATAGCGGATTTGACAGCTCTGAAGCGGCAACGAAAGTAGTTTGTGCTTTCTTACTTTATGACGAGAGGCTTGCGATGTTATGCGGAAACCATATAAACATTGTTAGGAGTTGAAATGATCGATTTCATAGTCGAAGTTTTAATAAAGCCTTTTTTTAGTGAAAAATTAAGAGTTCTCAAATATTACGATCAAAAACATACTGCGAAAAAGTTACTTAAAAGATCTGACTATCGTCATATGAGAAAGGGCCTTTCTTTGTTATTTGAGCTGGCTGTTTCATATCCTTATAGAATACAAGAAGTCATAAACGAAATAACTGCCTTTTTACGAGATAACTTTCCACAAGAGAAACAGATTAATCCACAGCATAGAGAAGTTCTTGAAATGGGTATTCGATCTCTTTCAGCTATCCCGCGACTTGACCAAAATGGTTTCCCTTACAACCTTGACATCCACCAAATTAGAATTGAAGATATTGACCTTACAAGAACAAACTTTCGATTTTTCTCACTTTGGGGGTGTCAGTTCAAGAACGTAATCCTTTCACACTCATCATTTGAGAAAGCCGACCTTGGTGGTACAATTTTCGATAATTGTAGTGTAGAGTATGCCGATTTAACGGCCGCAAAACTCTGTGGCAGCTTTATGGATGAAGGCAGGCCAACTCGCATGACGAACACCAGACTTTGGGGCACAAATCTCGGAGACGCAGATATCGAATTTTGCGAGTTGCATAATTTTGATAATATCGACATCCAGAGTATTCAACAGAAGATCAATGAAAAGAAACTTAGAATTATCCAAGGCAGCTCCTAAACAGTGGCTATAGGGATCGGAGCAAAAGGTAAAAAACTAGGGACAGTGGGGCTGTTGAAAAAGTCCCGAGGTGACGTTTGAGATTGCCGCGCGATTCTTCGAATCGGCTCCTTGGGGCCAGGCCCGCAATGACGTAAGAATTGACCTTTTGTCATTGCGAGCACCTGACCTGATTTTCAGGATGCATAGAAAAGAAAATAACCCACGAATGTCATTGCGAAGGAGCGCAGCGACTGTGGCAATCTCAATCCTTCCGTGGAAAAAACCGTCTATTTTCTTAGGAGGAGCTTAGCGACGAAGCAATCTCACGTTTTCCAACAACCCCACGTTCACATATTTGGGGAATTAGAGGCATACGCCTGCCCCATAGGGGGTACATTTTTCGATGAGTTGTGCTCGCTCATGCTGCGGGATAAAATACTCTTTCGTGTTGATTTGAAAGAAAACCCGCCGAGTGAATCGGCGGGCTAAATATTTTTAGAGACTGGCTGGAATTTAGTATGGTGTCCCAATCCTTGTGCCGAACAGGATTGAGTGGAAAATCCCGATGGAAACCTTTGCCGGGCAGGGCGTAATTTTGACCGATGTCGATACTATCGCTATTGGTTTTGGTACCAGAGGCAATACGACGATACCGGGCGCTTCGGGCAAGATGTATATTGATGACATTCGGCTGTATGGACAGGCTCCGGAGCCGGAACAATATTAAGCTTGTAAAAAGAAAATTCCTGTAATATCTTCGCCGAAGTTATGTATTATTCAGATGGATTGTATAAAGCACAGTGTAATCGCGACTAATAAAGTCGTTATATGTTGAGGTGTAAGAATGCGAAACAGTAAGTTCAATGCGGTTGCTGTTGGAATCGGCATCTTTGGAATATTCGCAATATTGATTGCCTGGGCGGGCATAGCATCGCACAACCCGGAGATCTCGCCGGATGGAGAAGATGTAAAGCTTGCTGCCGCGGCGGATACGGCTTACGGTACCATTATCCTGCCGGAAGCGATTAGCCGGTTCGAAGCCGATGGTGCAAATGGCCTTGTCACGATAAAACCCGGCAAGCAGGCGGAACGATTGCCGGCAGGGCAGTATCACGTCCGTTTCTGGAAGATCGAACACAAAGATGACGGCGGCAACGCCTGGGCATTGACAGGCCATTATTACGGTCAGGATAATCCATTCGAAATAAAAGATGGTGACGAGACCAAGCTGGATGTCGGCGAGCCGATCATGGCCACGGTAGAGGCATGCAATGTCGGTTTGAGCTATGCCTTCAACCAGGCAATCGAAGGCCGGCACGAGGAGATCATTGGCCTGACACGCAACCGTTCTCGGCCTCAGCCTCCGAAACTTCATATCAAAAATAAAGACGGCTCGTACGAGCAAACTTTCAGCTTCCAGTATGGGTGAGGCGGCACCTGTTCGCTCTCGTGGCGAGAGCCCGAAAACGTAGCCGGACCGTTCACCGCGACAATCGAAGTGGCAGGGCCGTTCAAAGTCGAAAGCAAGCCGTACACAATCGGACAGTAAGCTATAATTTGCGTTTGTAATTAATAGCTTCGTGCCGCTGTCGAATAGCCGGGATGGGTAGTGTCATACAGAGAAGCCCATTCCGCGGCCGTCTCGATTTAATGTTCCAGCAGATGCTTCTCGAACCATGCCGCCATGGCATCTGAGGCACGCTTGCCGTCTTCGCCCCGGAATCCGTGCCCGGCACCTTCGATCACCAGCAGTTCACTTGTCACTTTGTGTTTTTCGAATTCGGCAAGAATTTTCTCGCTGTGGTCAATCGGCACAAGCTCGTCTTTGTCGCCGTGTATAAGCAGCACAGGCGGATCGTCCTCGGATACATGCAGCAGTGGCGAGCAGTCCGCGGCCTTTTCCTCTTCGAAATTCAGTGCCGGGTAGTCGGGCGTCTTGTTGACCCACGCACGCAGATCGGTAGGGGGGAAATAAGCCACCACCGCGGCAACCCGGTCGGTAACCCGAAGAACTTCATCCTTAGCGTTGGGATCGCCTTTGTCGGAGGCGGTGCCCAGCATCAAAGACAGGTGCCCGCCGGCACTGGCGCCGGCAACGCCCAACCGCTCGGGAGCGACGCCGAAATCGTTCGCCCGCAGGCGGATAAAACGCACGCTGCGGCGAACGTCCTCGATGATCTCCGGGATGACGTACTTGGGACTGCTGCCGTGACGCACGGCAAAAACGGTAAAGCCTTTGTCGAGCATCGGCTTGAACCATCCGATGCTCTGCTCCGGCGGACGCCAGCGGGAGTACCAGCCGCCGCTGACGATGAACAGAATGCCCGTCCCATTAGCTTGTTTGGGCTTGTACACATCGAATGTCAGGGCCATCCCGTGCTTGTGCCCGTACACGACGTCCGGGATAATTTCGACGCCTTCGACGCCAAAGGCCTCAGCGGCACAAAGGGCGACGGTAATAATCAGCAAACTTCGGATCATCCACTTCATAGCTAACCTCCTGATTTTTGTTTCGCATCCCGGCCGCACCGTGCAGCCGGTTGAATTTATAAGAGGAATCATTTTAGCCTATCGCCATCTCCACTCACAAGAGTATTCTATATAATAGGCGACAGACCCAATTACAGGTACCCTTTCGTTTTCATAAACACGAAGCGTCCATAACCTATATACACGTTATGGATTATTGCCGTCACTCCACAATCTCTCCAATCAGCAGAATCGCCCCGGCATACCACGCCGTATCGTCATATCGGCTGGGATCGTCGATTTTCTCATTCCGTTTCGCCAGAATCTTCGCTTTGTCCGGCTGGTCCGGATGCACCTGCAGGCTTACCGTATGCACTCCCTCCGGCAGATCCTCCGCCACCGTCAGTGTCGCCAGCCGATGATACGTGCAATACGCATCGAATCGCGGCACAATCTTCCCTTCCTTGTCATCTACCTTAACAATCACCTGCCCGCAGTCCGGTCCAAGCAGATCATAAATCCGCAGCCCCGTCCCCTTGAACCGAATCGTAATCGACTCGCCCGGCTGATTCGTAAAATACAGCTCCGGCATCCGGTTGCCAAACCGCTTAGCCACGCTGTGCTCACTTGCATCCAGCTTCCGCCAACCTTCCGACAGATTCGCCTTGCCTAATGGCACCATCTTTGCCGCCTGCCAATGGTCCGCTACCAGCGACTCTCCCAGCACATGCGCCCCCGGCTTGCCCGCCTTGCGTATCGCCTCCATACTTCGCACTACCGCCCGCAAGTACAGCTCATGGCCAGTGTCGATATAAGGATGTACACCGTCAGGCGAAAAGATGATCTTATCCCCGACGGTCGCTTTCTCCGCATCCGTTTTCGGTTTGGCCGCGGTAAAAATCAACTTGCCCTCACCTTCCATCTGCGCCGCTTCGAGCCCCATGTGAATCGACGGTATCCCGTAATGATCCGCCAGGGCCTCCATCACCGATGCCGCCCGCGGAAATTTCCCGTCCTGCAGCGTCTTCGCCCAGCCCGCCACCAGCGTATAAACAAAACAGATATCCGTTTCGGCATCGGCCGCGTACGTCTGCCGCACAATCCCTTCCATGGCCTGTTGAATCCGGTGCGGCGGCGCACCCCCGTCGTTCACAGCAAACTCCACAAACAGCAGATCCGGCTTATGCCTAAGCACATCATGCTCCAGACGGAACACTCCCAAATCCGATCCTGTCCCCCCAATCGCCGCATTAATTTCGGAAATCTTGGCATTGGGGTACTGCTCCTGGAACCACTTCAGCGTTTTCGGCCGCCACCCAGCCTGTGCCGTAATGCTCCCTCCAAGATACCCGATCCGCACTTGCTTACCCGCCTGAAGCTTGCCAAAAAAATTTGTCAGCCCATCTCGCACCCGGAATTCCTGAGCATCCCGCAGCGGATAGTCCTGCCCGCAAACCACACATGCTAAACTAAGAACAACCAACAAAAATACATTTTTTGAAATCTTTTTCATGTTAATTCCCGTAAATACTGTTTCTATAATTTCCCCCGGGCTCTACGTTTTCTCCTGTCCTTCTGCTTACGGATCTTACTCAACTTTCTCTCTTCGGGGCTTTCTTTTCTGAGCAGCCTATTCTCCAGCAACTCACATAGCCGTTTTCTGGCATAATAGCGATTTAGTTTCTGAGTCCGGCTCTTCTGCATCTTGACCGCCAGCTCACTCGGACGGTGTGTAAGATGAACACAAGTGGAACTCTTATTTACTTTCTGTCCCCCCGGCCCACTGCTTCGGACAAACTTCTCCTCGATATCCTTCTCAGACAGTTTACACTTCTTCATCCGCTGTTCAAGTTCTGCTGCTTTTCGCTCTGTAACTCCAAAGTCAATCATTATCCACATCTTCACGGCAACAATCATTACGAATCTATCAGGTCGCCGCACAATATTATAAACGCAGGATGTCAAATCAGACAGAAAATATTCGCGTTGCCCGATCAACGAGAGAAAATAGTCCTGGTGTTCGCCCGGACATCTCAAATGGTCAAAATAACCACGTGCATCACGGTGCATCTTTGGTTATAATCGAGTTCTGTAAAAGCACGGGAATTCGTTGATCCATATATATATTTGGAGAGCTGAACTATGAAAACAGGTCATTTTCTAACCATCATTCTGTCGCTTATCCTTGGATTGGTATTGTGCACAAACACCGGGTGTAAGAAGAAGGAGGCCACGGACAATGCCCTGCCTGTAGCTGCTAATGAAGCAAAACCAACTATGCCGGCGGCTCAAGTGGATCAAACCGTCCAGGTGCCCGTCAATGTCAAGCCCGCTCCCGATGAAAATACTATTGTTGAAGGATATGCATTTCCCAGTCTGGAATTTGCCAGCCTCAGCGGCGACCGGGTCAACCTGGCGAATCTCAAGGGCAAGGTAGTGTTAATTGACTTCTGGGCGACCTGGTGCAGTCCCTGCCTTAGGGTAATGCCGGACCTGATCGAGACCTACAGGGAGTATCATGATAAGGGATTCGAAATCATCGGCATCAGCCTTGATAAAGATCAATCTCAGTTGGAAAAGTATATGCAGGATATGGGGATAACCTGGCAGCAGTACTATGACGGTCTGTGGTGGAACAATAAAATAACCAAGCGTTTCGGCATCCGGGGCATCCCCCACATGGTGCTCATCGACAAGAATGGTGCCGTACACTTTAACACGAATTATGACCGGCAGAAGCCGCCTTTGCACGGCGTTGAGTTGAGAAATGTAGTGGCCAAATTATGTAGTGCTCCAGCGTCTTGAGGCAATCACCTGGTATATGGAGACTGATAAGTATTTTAGTATGCGCGAATGAAGAATGTAGAGGTTGAAGATGGCTGCAAGCGGCAGTGCTCACAGCCACTGTCACATTCGTAAACGTACCCGGTACATTTCTCGATGAGTTGTGCTTGCTAATGAGAAGGTTTTGAAAACTTGTAGGATGGGCAGGTTTCCTGCCCATGCGGTTCGGGTTACGTTGCATTGACAGCATGGGCAATCGAGTTGCCCATCCTACATGCTGTGGGATAAAATGCTCTTTCGTGTTGATTTGAAAGAAAACCCGCCGAGTGAATCGGCGGGCTAAATATTTTTAGAGACCGGCTGAAATTAAATGTGGTGTTCCCGGGATTTTACCCAGGTCGTAAATGTCCATTGTTCTAATGAAAGATAATTCTTTACTGCCGGCATGGCGTTCTTATAATGGATTCCAAATTTATAAAGGAAACTTCTATGAAAAAGAACGCATCCATTATCATGTTCACTATTATCTTCTTGAGCACGCCGGTTCTTGCCGCTGAATTTCAGCCTACATGGGAATCGCTGAGCCGGCATGAACCGGCCCCGGAATGGTTTAAGGACGCCAAGTTCGGCATTTACTTCCACTGGGGCGTTTATTCGGTGCCTGCCTTCGGCAGCGAGTGGTATCCCCGTAATATGCATATCAAAAAGAATCGCGAGTATAAACATCATGTGGAAACCTACGGCCAGCCCACCCAGTTCGGCTACCACGACTTCGTGCCGCAGTTCAAGGCGGAGAAATTCGATGCCGATGCGTGGGCTGATCTTTTCGCTAAAGCGGGCGCCCGATTTGCCGGGCCGGTTGCCGAGCACCATGACGGATTTTCCATGTGGGCCAGCAAGCTTACACCCTGGAACGCAAAAGACAAAGGTCCCCACCGGGACATTGCCGGCGAGATAGCCCAGGCCGTACGCAAACGCGGCATGAAATTTGTGACCTCCTTTCACCATGCCCGGAACAATCTCTATGAAAAGGAAGGCCGCGGGGGCAAAAACTGGACAGGGCATTACGAGTTTGTTAAAAAAGACTTCCCGTCTCTGCTCGACAATAAAGAAAACGCCATTTTATATGGTTATTTGCCGCGCGATGAATTCATCCAACGCTGGAAAGGCAAACTTATCGAAGTCATTGACAACTACCAGCCGGACCTGATGTGGTTCGATTCATGGCTCGATGAGGTCCCGGACCAGGTCAAGATGGAGTACCTGGCCTACTACTTCAATCATGCCAAAAAGCTGAATAAGGAAGTTGTAGTCACTTTCAAACAAAAAGACCTGCCCTCCAACGTAGGCGTGCTGGATTTGGAAAAGGGCCGGATGGACAAAAAGACCGATTTCTACTGGCTCACAGACGACACTATCAGCCTGGGCAGTTGGTGCTACACCCGGGACCTGCGTATCAAATCCACCAAGCGTGTCCTGCACTCGCTCATCGACATTGTCAGCAAAAACGGTGTACTCCTGCTGAATATCAGTCCCAAGGCAGACGGCACCATTCCGGAAGAGCAACGCAAGGTCCTAACCGAAATGGGACAGTGGCTGGCGGTTAACGGCCAAGCCATCTACAACACGCGCACATGGTATACTATGGGCGAAGGCCCAACCGGCAAGGACCTGCCCAAAGGTCAATTCGGCGGAGTGGCCGATCCCAGGGGCGGCTACTCACCGGAGGATATTCGTTATACACAAAGCAAAGATGGAAAGACGATTTATGCCATCGCTTTAGGCCGCCCGGATGCCTCCAAAGAGATTGTTTTAACCAGCTTCGCAGCGAACAAACTCCCAGCACCCATCAGGATCGGCGATGTGTCCGTGCTGGAGACCGGCGAGAAAATCACTGCTTCACAAGATGCACGGGGTCTGATTCTTGCCTCGCCCAAAACGAAAGTCAATGATCTGGCCGTGGCCTTCAAGATAAACGTTCAGCAATAAAGTCCGGTTGACAATATTTGATGCTTACTTGCGAATCGTTTCTTTAAAGAGTTGACAAACGGAGTGGAAAGTTGTTATATTTCGGGCACTTATGGATTTTGCGCCCGTAGCTCAATTGGATAGAGTCGCGGACTTCGAATCCGAAGGTTGCAGGTTCGAGTCCTGCCGGGCGCGTTTGAAAACGCCGCTTTCGATACCGTGAGTGGCGTTTGCCTTTTCACCTAAAGGCATAGTCGGGCTATGTCCGGCGCAGGAAAGCGCCAAGCAGGACGCCAAGACAGAATCGGTGACATTCACATCGTCGGTCCCGGTCTTCTTCTGGCTCTCTCTGCTCGGCCTGGAAAAGTCGGGAAGGCTGTTGATTGCATCGGTTTCTTGCCCTCTCAATGTATGCGTGTAGAGGCCCATAGTCAAGTTGATATCGCTGTGCCGCATTATCTCCTGTGCAATCTTCGGATGTACGCCGGACGCCGCCAGCAGGCTCCCTGTTGTGTGACGGAGGCTGTGGAAATCACAGTATCGTCCAGCATCGTCCACATAGTCGATCCCAGCGGCCTTCAAATCGGGCCTTAGCATATCTATCGGCTTGCCCGGCACTTTGAATGCTTGAGCCGCCGGCAACTTATTCGCCAACAATTCTCTAATTTCCGCCGCCGTGTTCGGCCGTAACGGAAGCGTCTTCTCTTTGCGGTTCTTGGTTGTGTGGTCCCGGACGGTAACAGTGTTATTGTCGAAGTCGAAACTTCCGACTTTAAGCATTCGTATTTCGTTGGCCCTCAGACCGCTCTCGACGGCTAAGCGGTAAATCATGGCCCGTTGGTATCCGGTCAGCCCGAAGCGTGGCCCGGCGGCCTGTGTGGCTTCCAACAGACGCCTTACCTCATCCGGCTCAAGCGGTCGGCGTTGTCTGCGTATGTCCTGCTTATTGACTTCAACAGCTCTCAGGTGTGTAACTGGTGACGTTGTGGCTCGTCTGTCTTCTACCATCCATCGACTAAAGTGCTGAAACGCTTTCAAATAATAATTGGCCGTCTTCTTGCCCAGACTATTTTCTCGCATCCTTGCGATACATCGCTGGACTCTCGATGCGTTTATGTCCGTCCACGTGGTAAACTTGCAGTCCCTGGCGATGCGCTTTACTCTCGAGACCGTCATTTGAGCCTGCTTACGAGTATCGCCCTTGTCGATAAGAGACTGCTCAAAATCCCCGATGTGTTTTGATAGCAGCTTACTCGCGGCCGCTCGTGTCGAGTCAATCAGCCCGATCTTGACGAATTTGTCTCGCATCTTGCCTGGGATACTTTCGAGCCACCGAGCCAATTGTGCATCCGGTTGCTGTCCGCTTACCTTGCAGGCAACCAGCTTCTCGATCTGACGGCCCAGGGCCTCGGACTGTCGCTTGTCGGTGAACGCAGGAAGCCGTCGGGTGAGTTGAAGGTGGTCTCTGAACTCAACGTAGAATTTTGATGTCTTACACTTTTTTCCACCACGGTCTTTATAGGCCGGCCTGAAACATCTTGTCATTTTCTTTTCCTGCCTTTCTTGCGGATTTCATAGCCAAAATGCTCAAGCAACACGCCGGCTGTTTCAGCTTTTAATGATCCGCCGTTTATCAGCCTGTGCAACTGATTTTCCGAAATGCCGGTGTCCTGAGCGATACGATATCGTGTCTTACCACAGGTTTTAAGCTCTTTGCGAATTATCTCGATCATGTCCATACTTTGTATTTTATCAGCTACTTAGCGTTTGTCAAGTGAGATTTTCCGATTTCTCAATATTTTTTTCAGTCCTTCATATCTTGCCATTTTTTTCTACTGCAGCACTGGCCTTCAATCACCCACCGGCGCAGTTCGTCAACGATATAAAGCCTTCGCTTGCAATTACCCAGGACAACAGGCAAAGGCCCGATTTGGCCTGTACGGTCCAAAGCCTTAAAAGCAGTCTCGGAAATGCTTAATATGGAAGCGGCTTTCCCGACTCCCACAAGAACGGGCTCAATCTTTACCACCGTGTTTTGATCATTCTTACTCATCATCGGGTGTCAGCAAGAGACGTTCAATATTCGATATCGGGATTCGGCCACCAGGTGATACACTGGCTCTTCGTCACCTGGCAGAGCCGGATCCGGCCTCGTTTCACCAGGCCAGCCCGTTCGAGATCAGGCAGCCGCCGCGAGGGGATGTATCGGTCGCCGCCCATGAGGTTAGCAATCTCAGCAGACGTCAAACCAGGGTTTCTCCTAAGAGCTTCAAAAACCCGCCGTTTTTGCCCGGCCCAACTTCCTGACTGCTTTAATTTCTGGGCGGCCTGAACAGATGTATCGGGATCAGAATTTCTCGATGGTGGTAAATTGAACAATGGGCCACGACTTGATAATTGAATTCTACTCATTTTGATTTTCCTCGCACATTGCGACAAGCCTATTTGACGGACGGTTTGGAATTTTTCGCAGAGAAAAAGATTTTTTGGATTTTCTGCTTGACGACCGGCATGATGTCTGGTATGTTCTCATTCGGATTTCACGTTTTTGGGCTCCCCACCAGGAGCCTTTTTTCGTTGCCATTATCAAGCCGCCTTTTCCTGAACGATCTCGTTAAGCTCATTTATAGCGTTCACAAGTAAAGCAATCACCGCGTATGGTTTCACGTACTTAATGTCACCGCGTTCGACCACGCTTTCGGGAAGGACAGCCTCCAACTCCTGAGCGATGAGACCCGCATCTCTGTCGCCGGGTTGATTAGACTTATAATTGTAAGTCTTGCCATCTAGTTTACTCAGTTTTTCCAAAGCATTGTCAATCGGAGCGAAGTTTTCTTTCATTCGCTCATCACAGAGCAAGCTAAGCAGGCCGGGGGCGGCGGCGGCTAACCCGGCGCCGGCGGCAGGCGTTTTCAACGCAGCGTAAGCTCCGATGCCCGCCCCAACACCAGGCATTAATTGGCTCATAATACTGGGTGACTCGACACCTGGATTGAACATATAACTCGTCTCGTTGAGTAGGTCAGAGGCCGCGGATCCCTGAAGATTATATTTTGCTAAAATATCATTGACTTTCTTCTGGTAATCGGCGGCGTCCTGCTGGTTTTGAATTTCTCTCGGCAGAGCCCCGAACGAACTTGCTGCGCCGAGCTTATTGAGTGTCGTACCCTCCGCCGAGGTGACAAGGTTGTTTATCATGCCGGCCGCCGTCAGTTTGTTGGCCCGCTGCTCGGCTAAATAAGGGGCTAACGAAGCGACCATACTCGTCTTGCCCTTAGCTATTTCCCGCCCGACCGCCGAGCCCTGCGGTCCCGAATGGCCCATACCCTCTATCTGCGTTCGCCTCAGCGACGAATTTACAAGGTCTTCGGTCTGGTTCTCGATAGTCGACAGCAGTGCCTTAATCTCCGGCA
>Ga0307434_1000250_pt1 | contig 43906 bp, 33 predicted proteins | sample SalMarWE160220MG_FD_202156 | JGI IMG/M metagenome (GOLD analysis project Ga0307434, IMG submission 202156) | Salt marsh sediment microbial communities from the Plum Island Ecosystem LTER, Massachusetts, United States - WE1603-220 | ecosystem: Environmental > Aquatic > Marine > Intertidal zone >... | reverse complement strand
CCGGTAGCAATAATGCCCGACGGTGAATATCTTGGCATGGGAGTAGCAGCACTCTCGCGAGATGGAGCATTGATGACGGTTGCCGTATTCGATAAGGAAGGAAAACTTATCGAAAAGGGATATACAGGTGTCGACGGCCACTTGTATATGGGTTATACTACGGACGGGACGGTTGCATATCACAGACTTAAAATAAAGACGGATTCGAGCAAAGCCGTTTTCTGGGGCCTGCCGGGTTCACCTTTAGCCACTGTGTTGAGGTACCTCTTAGAAAATCTGCAGGGGCCCGCGTTAAACATAGCCACATTTTTCACGGCTGACAGCTTTGAGGCTTCCAGCGGTCACAGGGCGCTATTTCTCGTCACTAACTCATTCATTGGTATGAAGGGCAGGCAGGCAGGGGTAAGTTTTTCCTGGAAATTTTTCAGCGGATTACTTCTGATAGCACCTTCAATCATACTGAGTATCCTGCTTGCCTGGTCGGTGAAAAAGGACGCTTTAACAAGAGGTCTTTCCAAGAAAGAAAAGCTATGCTGGATAGCCGGAGTTTTGTGTTTCGGTCTTGCAGGCTACATCAGCTACAGATTATGTCACCAAGCAGCCGATCTTGTCAACTGCCGGAACTGCGGGATGAGCAGGAGAGTCGATATGGATGTCTGTCACAGATGCGGCAGCAGATGGCTCGTTCCGGAGCTTGAGGACCCGGTCTGGCGAGTGAGAGATAGCTAAATAGACATAAATAATGGGGGATAAAATAAGAACAGTCTCAAATTAAAAAAACCCCGCGGTGCATCCATTCACCACAGGGCCATAAAAGCAATGTCAGTATCAACTTATTGTAAAATTTTCTCGTCTGATTCTTCGATCATACGGTCGAGGCTTTTTGTGCTTACTCGTGTTTTTTGCCCGATTTTGACAGCTACACCGAGCCGGCCGAGCGTACCGGCAACTTCCGGCTGATTAGAGTTGAGCTGGAAGCTTCTTACCAGATAATCCTTAGCCCGGTCTTGTTCGCCCTTGCTGAGATAATAATAGCCTATCTGCCTGTTAACTTTTGCAGAGTTGGGCGCAAGACTCATCGCCTGCTGATAGCAGGTAAAGGCATACTCGTCGAGTGCCTCCTTCTGGAATGCCATAGCCAGCTCGAGAGAGCCCATAGCAGTAGTCGAGGCCTGGTTGATATAAAAGTCGGCAGAGAATTTAGAATTTTCTGTATCACCGGATTGTGCGAGGGTTTTTACTCTTGCAGCCTGCGCTTTTCTGTGAACGGGGTCGAAGCCGAGCGCTACAGTGAACTCATGCTCAGCCTGTGTCCAGAGTGCATCGGCCTGGTAAAGTTTGCCGAGCTGATAATGAGCATCGGGGTCTTTGTAGTTGCGTTCGACCTGTCTGAGAATAACAGCTTTTTGCTGCTCTGCGGCGGTTAGTCCGATCTCCTTCGGTTTTTTATTTCCACTGCTGCAGCCAGCAAGAATGAAAATGCAAACAATAAAAATGATATTAAAGAATAATGACTTTCCCGCCATTCTGCGCCTCCAACGTCGCAATTTCACGATTGTCATTGAACTCGGCTGCTCTCGATGACGAAGCTGAGCAAATTAAAAATCCTGTTCTCATTTTTACAGGATGTTAAAATGTTTGCAAGGAAAAAATTTAATTTTTTGTAATAAAAAATAAAAGTATTTCGACGTTATATTTGGACTGCGATATTTACCAGAAGGAGAAGTATTTGCAAGCTCTTGACTGGCAGGTTATTGTAAAAAAACACGCTAATTTAGTGTGGCAGACGTCATACAGGCTGCTCGGTGAGCGCTGCGACGCCGAGGATTGCTTTCAGGAGACGTTTATCAGCGCTTTGAAAACGGCGAAACGCCAGCGTATTCGCAATATTTCCGGTCTTCTGGTACATCTTGCAACGAGACGTGCGATAGATATGCTTCGCAAGCGCTGCAGCCAATTGCAAGCTGATATAAGCAACATAGATACATCGAGGCTGCGGTCATCGAATCCCGGTCCATTACAACAAGTGCATAGAGATGAAATTTTTTCCAGGCTTCGTCAGGCCCTGACAGAGCTGCCGGAGCGGCAGGCTAATGCCTTTTGTATGCGATACTTGAGCGATATGAGTCAGAAACAAATCGCCGAGAAGCTTGGGATAACAGCTAATGCAGCGGGCGTACTTGTGCACCGTGCGAAAGAAAGGCTGCAGGAAATATTCAAAAGTTGGGATTAAAAAACAAGAGAGGTGTAATATGAATGATAACAAGGACTTGGAAAAGGCTATAAACGAACTTAAGAACACAGCCATACCGGATGGTCCGCCGAAAGAGCTTATAGAGCAGACACTTAGAAAGATTTCCAGTGAGCAGGAAAATACATCAACCACGACAAAAACCAACAGGTTCATAAGCATTTTCAGGATTGCTGCCGCTGCGGTCATTTTGATAGCAACTGGTTACGGCTTCGGGCGTCTGAGGAGTCCTACGAAACTTGATGCCGAGCAGTTTCAGGCCCTGGAAGCTTCGGTAAAAGCCTCTCTTGAGCCGTCAGTACGGCAGGAGCTGAAAGAAAATATGGCACAACAACTACAGTTTGCCGTTGACCAGCGGTATTCTGAACTCAAGAATGAGCTACAGAAGCAGTTTAATGCTGATTTGAACAAATTCGCACTGGATGTGGCTAATGCATCAGGGGCTATAACCGAACAGCTATTTCTGGACTTAATCGACGTTATCAACACCGCTCAGGCAAGAGAGCGGAATATGTTCGTCGCTGCTTTAGAGCAATTAGAGCTTAATCAGTTGAGAAGAGACTCACAAATACAAGGTGGTCTTTTGCAGTTCGCAGTCCAAACGGAAAATGAACTTAGCACAACCAGGGATAGTGTGGCGAAATTATTGGCCCACGCACAGCTTGACGACCCTTTTTTGAAAAAGAATGAAACGAACAATAATGATAAGGAGAATTAAAAATGAAAACTTTAGGTCGAACAATCGCTTTAATCGCTGTAATAAGTCTCAGTTGCGTATGCTTTTCTCAGGAACCTGAGAAATCCAAGGTAAAGGAAAAAGTAAAAGCGGCAAAGCTTGAAGACGCGCTACACGCTTTAGAACAACAGAAAGAAGTGCTCAAGAGAAACGAAGAACAACTGACACGACAGTTAATGGAGCTCGACAGGCAAGTTGTAGAAACTCTGCCGACACCAGGAATAACACAAATGCCGATAACGGAAAAGACAAGCGGAATAGCACTTGCAAGCGGCCGGGCAGGCGATTCAGCCGATATCTCGGTAGTTATCACATCGGAAGACGATCAGCCTGAAAGTATTTTACAGGTAACAGAAGATATGGGCATAATGGCCCGGATACTTGACAAGCAGGTGCTCGAAATTCCCAGGCCACAATCGAGACAAACGACTTTCGGTGATAGAAGCTTTCACTACGTGCAAACAGTGGCTTCACAACAAAATCGAACCAGAGGGATTTACATATCCGGGTATGGGGCGCTGTTTCTAATGGATATTGATTTTCCGCTGAAGCCTGAGCCAAAAACCGAGGAAAAAGAAGAGAAAAAAGCAGATGTCGGTGATATCTGGGAACAGACAAAGGGCGAGTTAATGGGAAGGCATTGGGGATCCGGCCTTATTGAGATGGAAGTAAAAGAAGACAAACAGAAGGTTGCATTTGATGAAGACAAGATTAAAGAGCTGAAGGAAAAGATAATAAAAGCTCTCAAATACGCTTCCAACATACGCGGTTTAGAGCCTGGTGATGATATAATTGTTGCCGTAAAGAGCACCATCCAACAAGATAGAGGAAGAATCCGTGAAATCAATATATACGGAAGCCGTATCGGCATGCAAACCAGCGGCATTTCCGTCGTTGGCAAAACGTCCGCTATGGCCGGCGGTTCCGCTGAAGAAAAAGAACCCGATTTGATAACAGGTGTGACAATAATCGTTAGTAAAGATGATGTTAACTCATTTGCAGAAGGCGATGTTGATTATGAGGAGTTTTGCGAGGATGTTGAGATTTTTGAATACTAAAGTGAATTAAAGAGTGAAAAATATTAAGGTAAAAAAGCCGGGTCTGTTTTAAGGCCCGGCTTTTTTTATTTTCAACACTCTAAGTGTATCTTTGCAGTTTTAGACGTCGAGATTTTGCACTTCGAGGGCGTGGTCTCTGATGAAGTTACGGCGTTTTTCGACGTCGTCGCCCATAAGGATACTGAAGAGCCTGTCGGCTTCGCCGGCATCTTCAAGCTGAACCTTTAACAGGGTTCTGGAGGCGGGATTCATAGTAGTCTCCCACAATTGGTCCGAGTTCATTTCGCCGAGCCCCTTGAAGCGTTTTATTTCAATCCCGCGGCCGCCAATCTGCCTTACGGCTGCACAAATTTCGCCAAGTGAGGCAACCTCGTACTCATTTTCAGTATTTTTGAGCTGGAACTTCGTCGGCAACGGCTCACCCGATTCGGCTTTTTCAGCTTGCAGAAGATAATCCGAGAGGTCAAGGCCGAACTGCTCATTAAGTTTTTCGTTTATCTGGTTGATTCTTGCGACTTCGTGAAGCTCTTCGGCTGAAAAAGGCTCTTCCTCGACCTGCTGCTTCTTGAATGATTTTTCAAGCTCGTCGATTCGTTTTTCATATTCACCTGAATCGTAATATATCTCATCTGGCTGGCCCTGCAGGCTTATGCGAAATGTGGGCAGTGTTTTCCGGTTATAAAATTTGCGAACGAAATCCTTGAATATGATACCCCTTCTCGTGAGTACGCTTATGAGCCGCTCTGCCTCTGAAAGAATTTTGACGAGCTGAGCGAGCTGTTTGTCAGCAATTTTTCTTGCTTTCGAGGTCTTCGAGTTTTTGCCGCTCTTCGCGGATTTTTTCCCTTTTGCCCCTGACTCTATGTCTCTTATTATAAGCTCTGTTCCTTCGAGTCCGCGGTCAACCATTCTTCTGCGCATATGCGCTTCGCTCAGGACGTATTCCGACTTTTTTTGTCCCTTCGCCCTGACCTCATAGAGCGGCGGCTGAGCAATATAAATCAAATTATGTTCCAAGAGCATAGGCATCTGCCTGAAAAAGAATGTCAGCAGCAGTGTTCTTATGTGTGCTCCGTCAACGTCGGCGTCGGTCATTAAGACTATTTTTCCATACCTGCACTTATCGATATCAAACTCATCGGTTCCAATTCCTGCTCCGATTGCGCTGATGATTGTCCGGATTTCCTCGTGTGCGAGCATTTTCTCCAGTCTTGCTTTTTCGACGTTCAGGATTTTGCCCTTCAGAGGCAGGATAGCCTGGATATTTCTGTCCCTGCCTCCCTTTGCCGAGCCGCCTGCGGAATCGCCCTCGACTATAAAGATTTCCGTAGAGGCTTTTTCCTTGCTTGAGCAGTCCCACAGTTTTCCCGGCAGGTTACCACTGGAAAGAGCACCTTTTCTTCTGGTAAGCTCCCTCGCTTTCCTTGCAGCCTCTCTCGCGGCTGATGCCTGTATCGCTTTATTAAGTATCCTTTTTGCATCGGCAGGGTGCTCCTCAATAAAGTTTCCAAGATATTTGTTTACCACAGTCTCAACAAAGCTTCCCACTTCCGGATTAGTGAGTCTCACCTTCGTTTGTGCTTCGAAATGCGGGTTTGCGAGTTTAACCGATACTACTGCTGTAAGGCCTTCTCTCAGGTCATCGCCTGTCATCGCTTGGCCGTTCTTTAGCAGATTATTGGCCCTTGAATAATAATTCATCGTTCTCGTCAGGGCTGTTCTGTATCCCGACAGATGTGTGCCGCCGTCTATATTTCTTATATTGTTTGCGAATACGAGCACACTTTCGCTATAGCCTGTATTGTACTGCATTGCTACTTCGCAGCTTAGCTTAGCTTCGGTATCCTCCTTGGAAAAGTAGATTACATCTCTGTGAAGCGTTTCTTTACCTTCATTGAGGTGCTTAACAAAAGCTTTCAGGCCTTCATCGAATTTGAAGACCTTCTTTTTGTTTTCCCTGTCGTCCCTGAATGTTATCTGCAGGCCGGCATTGAGATAAGCCATTTCTCTTATTTTCTTAAGCAGTGTTTCATATTCGAATTCGGTATCGCCGAAGATTTCCTCATCCGGCATAAATGTTATTTTGGTTCCGCTTTTTTCAGTAGTACCTACTTTTTTTACCTTTCCTTTTGCGACGCCCCTCCTGCACTCGAAATGATAATGCTCATTATCCCGATAGACATCGGCTTGGAGCCATTCACTAAGTGCATTTACGACGCTGACACCCACGCCATGCAGGCCTCCAGCTACCTTGTAACTTTCCTGGTCGAATTTTCCTCCTGCGTGCAGGGTAGTAAGGACCACATCAAGGGCGCTTTTGCCGGCCTCTTTGTGCATTTCGACTGGTATACCGCGGCCATTATCCTCAACGGTACAGCTTCCGTCGGCATGTATATGTACCGTTATTGTGTCACAGTATCCTGCGAGGGCCTCGTCAATGGAATTGTCGAGCACTTCATAGACAAGGTGATGAAGGCCGCCTGTGCCCCGGTCGCCTATGTACATATCAGGCCTTTTTCTTACAGCTTCAAGGCCGCCAAGTATTTTAATCTTGCTCGCATCGTACTTGTGATTCTTTATAGCAACCTGTGCCACCTTAACCATCTCCTTACCAAAATTCCGACAGTTACGTGCTGCTTTCCCTCATCTAACCCAAAACAAAATCTATTTTTTTTATCCTCGCGCTCGGGCAGCAACTCTGCATATGTTCCAGAATCTCAGGGCCGGTCAACTTAAGCTCATACAAGTATGAAGGAGATTCCGCCTGAACTTTTACATTACCATTCGATATCTGCACTATTCTGCAGTGTCTTCTCAACTCTTCAGGTAAAAGATTATCCCAGCACTCCGTTACGTCAACAAATACTCGTCTGGCCGGTTGTATCTGCTTCTGCACAAGCTGCTGCACGCTGTCGGCTAATCTGACAGTCTCAAATGGAGCATTAACAAAACTATTGTTTGTTCTTTTACCTCTGTTCAACTGCTATTTCCGTATAGATATGGGAATGTTTGGCTTCTTTTTTTTATCTCAGCTTTTGATGTTGGTCTATAGTCGTTAGAATGCCGCCGTCTAACCGAGATTAATAGGCATTAGAACATACAGGAAATCCTTGCCGCACTTGATAAGGCCTGGCCTGTCGGGCTGACCCAGCTCAAGGTCGAATTCCTGTTCAGGCATCACTCTTAAAGCGTCCATAATAAACTGTGGATTAAAGCCTATCTCAATCGGCTCGCCCTTGTAATTTATCGTCATTTCGACCTGTGCGTCTCCGGTCTCCGGGGCCCTGCAGGAGAACACAAGCGAGCCTTTTTTAATAGACAGCCTGACCCCTCTGGATTCCTCACTTGTGAGCAGTGCCGACCTCCTGACTGCGCTTAGCACCGCTTCAGTCGGCAGGGTTAACTTTTTATCGTAATCAGCCGGTATTATATCCTCATATTTGGGGAACGTTCCTTCCACAAGGTTCGAGCTTATAATAACATTCGCGCAGCTAAGCAGGACAAGGTTATCAACCAATCTCACAGCAACGATATCCTTGTCAGTGCCTCCTATTTTGCCCAGCAGGGACAAAGTCTTAGAAGGCACGATTATCTTTGCAGCTTCCATCTTCTTCGACGGCGCGGCTGCCAGGTTTACCCTGCTTTTTGCAAGCCTTCTGCCGTCTGTTGCCACCATCGACATTTTTTTGCCCTTTACCTCCCAGAGAACCCCGTTCAACGCATAACGTGTGCTCTCCTTGGCTGTTGCGAAAAGGCAATGCTCTATTACTGTCTGCAGGTTTTGCAAGCCAATCTCTATATCGGGCTCGCCGTCGAAATCAGGCACCTTTGGGTATTGAGAGGCATCCTGTCCATATATAGTAAAATGGCTGTCGGAGCCGGTAATCTTACAGGTTCCTTCTTTGGCCTCAAAGGCCAGTACCTCATCGCTGCTTTCTCTCACAACAGAAGCAAGTTTATCGGCCGGCACGACAACCTCGCCGCTTTCCTCTATTTGCACCTCAGGAACCAGGCAGTTTATGCCTACCTCAAGGTCCGTTGCGCGTATGCGGACGTCTTTATCGCCTGCGGTTATCAAAACGCAGCGTAATATTGGTTTGGGTGTTCGGCTCGGTACAACTGATGTCAAGAGGGTGAGGGCCTCTGAAAGTGCAGCTCTATTGAAATTTATTTTCATAATTCATCTCCAAAAAGATATAGTAGTTTACATAAGAATTGTGCAATCTACAACTCTTTTTCACAAAAAAGTTGTCGTTTTGCTAATTACATTTACTGCTTGTTTCAGGCCTGAGTCAGGAGGATTTTACAGCAGGTCAGGATTTTTGTGTGTATAGTGGGAACAATTATAATAGTTTAAATTATTAGTAGTATAAGTAATATACACCCATAAAATTGTTGGTTTTAATGGTCTTTTAGCGTAAGCGTTTTTATGTATGGGACTTATGTTTGTTTGGGGCTTATCTGCAATGTGGATTTCCTGTTAGTTTGTTTATTATTTGTCTTTTATTTTAACAGGGTTAGGCGATTGGTTATCAATGGAGGGTGATTGAGGGTAGTTTTAACAGAATTATTAACAGGCTTCCAACGTTTTTATATGGTTCTGTTTTTAGCAGGAAAATTTAAAAAAAAGCTTGACAGATTGGTTCGCCCATATACAATTCATATATTAACTATTTATTTTTTTGGCGAGGTTTCTATGACACTCAATCAGGAATTAGGCCTGCGTAAAGGAATCAAGGTTCTGGAGCACGAGGCGCTGCTTAATATTTATTATACAGCAACCTGTTTTAGAAAAAGGGCAACAGAGTTTTTTAGGCAATATAGTCTTACAGACGTTCAGTTTAACGTTTTGATTCTTCTGGCGTACCAATCGGGCCCTGAGGGCGGCCTGAGCCAGGCACAGCTCAGTGACATGATGCTAGTTAACCGGGCTAACATCACCTCTCTCATAGACAGGATGGAAAAGGCCAAGCTGGTCGTTCGCACAGATGCAGCGGCTGACAGGCGAAGCAATATTATCAAGATGACGGCCCGGGGCAGAAAGCTATTTATAGCGGTTGAACCATTTTATGCCAGGCAGGTCAGAGAAATTATGTCGCGCTTAAATGTGAAGGAGCAGAAAAAGCTAATCTCGTCACTTGAAAAAGTGCGCGTTAAACTTAATGTTTAATTCCTCGTTTTATTTTTATAATATTACACTGTTTTTTCAGGGAGATTTTTATGGAAGAGCAGTTAAAGCCGAGCCGATTATCGGCGGTAAGAGGTGAGCAGAGAATTACCGAGGCCCTCAGAAGAGGCGGCGAATTTTATGTCGGTATTGATATCGGCTCGACAAGCAGTGACGTTGTTATTATCGATGAGGCGGGAAAGGTCGTATTCGATGATTATCGTCGTACAATGGGACGGCCAATAGAGACAGTGCGGGAACAGTTAGCTTTGGTTTTTAAGCAGAGGGGTAATTCTGATTTTGTGCTGTGGGCGGTTACGGGTACGGCTGGCAGGTTTTTCGCTTCTTTAGCGGGCACACCCTTTGTCAACGAGGTCCCTGCGCAGGCTGCGGCTATTGGCAGGTTGTATCCTGATTTTGAGCGGGCGACTGTAATTGAGATGGGTGGGCAGGACAGCAAGCTGATTTTTCTCAGTAAGCAGGACGGCAGGAGCAGGGTGCATGATTTTGCCCTGAATACTGTTTGTGCCGCCGGTACAGGTTCATTTCTCGACCAGCAGGCCCAGCGGCTTGGTATAGATATTGAAGGAGAATTTGGCGAGCTTGCATTGAAAAGCAGAACGGTACCTCGTATGGCCGGCCGTTGCTCTGTTTTTGCAAAGAGCGATATGATACACCTGCAGCAGCAGGCGACGCCGAACTGCGATATTGTTGCCGGTTTGTGTCTTGCTCTCGCGAGGAATCTTAAAAGCAATCTCGGCTGCGGCAGGGATTTTGTAAAGCCGATAGTATTCACCGGCGGAGTCGCGGCCAATATCGGCGTGGTCAGAGCTTTAGAGAATGTTTTTGAACTGAAGCAGGGTGAGCTTATTGTGCCTGAGAAGCATTTTTTCACGGGTGCTATAGGGGCTGTGATGGTTGCAAAGGGGCGCGAAAGAGGGAAAAGCGACGGCAAGCTGGAGCTGAGTGTAATTGATGATTACCTTAAAGAGAGCGGCAGTGCTTTGAAGCAGGCGCCGCGTCGGCCGATACTACAAAAGCCGAAATTGCCACCTCCTGTGAGCAGGGTATATGAGGAACTGCTTGACGAGGCGGTTGAGCCGATAGATGCATACCTCGGTGTTGATGTAGGCTCGATAAGTACAAACGTAGCGGTAATAGATGAGAAAAAGAGGGTTTTAACTAAGGTTTATTTGATGACCGCGGGGAATCCCTTAGAAGCAGTTCGTCAGGGCCTTGATATTGTGGGTAAAAAAGTTGTTGGTAAGGTGAATATCCTTGGGGCAGCTACGACGGGTTCGGGCAGGTATCTGACAGGTGATTTCATCGGGGCGGATATTGTTATCAACGAGATTACAGCGCAGGCGGCGGGTGCGGCGATAGTGAATCCGAAAGTTGATACGATATTTGAGATTGGGGGTCAGGACAGCAAGTATATATCTCTTGAGAATGGTGTAGTCGTTGATTTTGAGATGAATCATGCCTGTGCTGCGGGGACGGGCTCTTTTCTTGAGGAGCAGGCGCAGCGGCTTGGTATAAATATTAAAGAGGAGTTTGCGGAAAAAGCGTTTGCGAGTGACGGGCCTATAAAGCTCGGCGAGCGGTGCACGGTCTTTATGGAATCGGATTTACTCAGTTATCAGCAGCAGGGGGCTTGTACGGAGGATTTGGTAGCGGGATTGAGCTATTCGATAGTTTCTAATTATCTTAACCGTGTTGTCGGCAGGCGCAGGGTCGGTAACAATATTTGTTTCCAGGGTGGGACGGCGTTTAACAAGGCGGTGTGGTCTGCTTTTGAGCAGGTGACTGGAAAGCCGATTATGGTGCCGGACCATCATGAGGTTACCGGTGCTATCGGTGCGGCAGCTATATCGGCGGAGTATATGAAAAACAAAGGAAGCCAGCAGAGTAAATTCAGGGGATTTAAAAGTCTCGTTCATATTGAGTATAGCGTTGAATCCTTTAACTGCGAACACTGTCCAAACAACTGTGAAATTAAGAAGGTTCAACTGCCCGGCTCGGAGCCTTTATACTATGGTTCACGTTGTGACAGGTATAATATTAAGCGAAAAGAGAGGTCCTCCGCGGGACTGGGAGCGTTCGAGTATCGTACACAAAAGATGTTTGAATTTGCGGGTTTGGACAGCAGGGCTCCTGATGGTCGAGTTTTGCAGGGAGGTAAAAAGACCGTCGGTATTCCGCTGGCGTTGATAGGGATTCATCTTTTGCCGATGTTCAGCCGGTTTTTCAAGGCTCTTGGTTTCGATGTGGTGCATTCCGGTAAGACGAACAAGAGGATAATCCGCAAAGGCGTGGAGTCAGTTACGGCCCAGACTTGTTTTCCGGTCAAGGTTGCATACGGTCACATACTGGAGCTTATTGAGAAAGGGGTTGATTATGTTTTTCTGCCGAGCATTGTGTCGATGACAGCCAATTTTCCTAAGAACAAGCATAACCAGTTATGTCCCTATGTTCAGTCGCTTTGTTATCAGATAAGTACAGCTTTTGCGGACAGGCTTGGTAATACTGAAATTTTGACGGTTCCTCTCAGGCTGGGCGAGGGGGATAAGCTTCTTTATAAAACTTTCGGTAAGCTTGGTATTAAGCTTGGCGTTTCCCGCCGGGCTGTTAAGCGGGCTGTTGGTGAGGCAGTTGTGGCGCAGTCGAATTTTGAGCAGTCATTAAGAGACAAGGGAGCGGAGATTCTGGGGAACCTGAAGCAGGATGAAAGACTTTTTGTTCTGGTTTCCAGGCCATATAACGGCTGTGACGACGGTGTGAATCTTGAGCTGCCGAAGAAGCTGGCTGAGCATGGAGTGAAAGTGATGCCGATGGAGATGCTTGACTTGTCAAAGGCGAAGCTCAGTGATGAACACCTTCATCGTTCAGTTTACTGGGTGTATGGTCAGAAGATATTGCGAGCAGCGGAGATAATAAAGAATGACGAGCGGCTGTTTTCTATATACCTTTCGAATTTCAGTTGCGGGCCTGATTCGTTTTTGATGACTTTTTTCAGAGATATAATGCTGCCGAAGCCGGGTTTGCAGCTTGAAATTGATGAGCATTCCGCGGATGCCGGTGTGATTACGCGCCTTGAAGCGTTCTTAGAGAGTTTAAAGCATTACAAGCCTGAGAAGGTAAAGAGCAGGCGTGAATTGATACAAAAGAGCGGGGCTGAAATTCCGGCGGGCCGGAAATGGTACGTTCCATATATGGGGGACAGCTCCTATGGTCTTGCAGCGGCTTTGAGAGCGTATGGTCAGCCGGCAGAAGTTATGCCGCTGGCAGATGAGGCAGCCTTGATTGACGGGCGAAGTTATACTTCGGGCAAGGAGTGTTTGCCGTGCGCGATTACTACTGGTGATATGCTTAAGGTGGTAAAGTCAGAAGGATTTGAGCCAAAAAAGACGGCTTTCTTTATGCCAACCGCTGGCGGTCCCTGCAGGTTCGGGATGTATAACTGTCTGCAAAGGCAGGTTTTAAGATATGTTGATTGCGAGGATGCGGCTGTTATTGCACCGAATCAGGACAGCAGCTTTTATACTGAGTTTGCAAAGATTGCAGGCGTTAAGAGCACCACGCAATTCAGTAAGGATTTATGGGTTTCTGTTGTGGGTCTTGATTTGCTCAGGAAGCTGATTTTACGGCTGCGGCCGTTTGCTGTTGATTCGAAAGGGGCTGAGCATCTTTACCGGGACTGTATACGGCGATGGGAGGAAGCTGTAGAGCGTCGAAGCAGCCTGTCTGAGCTGCGGGCTCTGCTGGGGGATTTCGCGGAGGATTTTTCTTCACTTGAGCTTGACCAGACGGCTGCAAAGCCGCGAGTTGGGATAGTAGGCGAGATTTATGTTCGCAGTCATCCTTTTGCGAATGACAATGTGATAGGCCGGCTTGAGGCGCTTGGTGCAGTCTGTGATTTAGCGTCACTTGCAGAGTGGATTTATTATACGAATTTTACTCGTGCCCGTATGGCAAGGCGCAAGGGACAGTGGAAGAATTTACTTACCAATTTAATTCAGAACTATATTCAGCGGAAAATAGAGAAGTCGCTTGCCAAGCCTTTAGAGAAAAAATTTGGTCTGCTGGCGGAGGAACCGGTTGAGAAGACTCTTGAGATGGCAAGCCCCTATATCCATAATACGTTCGAGGGCGAAGCGATACTAAGCGTGGGCAAAACAATTGAGTATTATCATCAAGGCGTAGGCGGAGTTGTTAACGTTATGCCGTTTACGTGTATGCCCTCGACGATAGTGAGCACACAGACAAGACGTATCAGTGCCGATTGTGATGATATGCCGATTTTGAATCTGAGCTTCGACGGCCAGGAAGATTCGACGCTGACAACGAGGCTGGAAGCATTTGTTGAGCAGGTTCGTCAGAGACGAAGCTGCAATGTGGGTGTTGCTGAGCTTACGGCTGTTTAATGATGGGGAATTATTAACGAGTCTTGGGGGTGGTCGATTTTTTTAGACATTTCCTTTTGATTATAGTATAATATTGTACAGTTCTATGATAATTGATTGAGTGGGTCGGGCGGTCGCCCCTGCTGTTTCGATTTGCGAATCAAAACGGCAGGGGAGGAAAGTCCGAGCAGGACAGGGCACGGTGGTGGCTAACAGCCACCCGGAGCGATCCGCGGGAAAGTGCCGCAGAAACTACACAGCCGATGGCCCTTTTTGGGTACAGGTGAAGGTGAAATGGTGCGGTAAGAGCGCACCGCGATGCCGGTGACGGCGTCGGCAGGGCAAACCCCACCGCCTGCAAGACCAAATATGCTGAGCGGGATTCTTTCGGATTCCGTTGCCTGGCCCGGGTAATATCAGCGGGTAGGTTGCTTGTCGAGAAATCGGCAGAGCCGGTTGGTAACGGCCGGTCAAGTTAAATGGCCGCTGCCCCGCACCTATTTTGAAGAATAAGCAGAAAGTTTTGGTAAGGGTGTTGAACTGTATTTATAAGTAACGTTTATTTTGGCTTGTTTTTCAAAATAGGTGCGGGGATACAAAACTCGGCTTACAGGCCCACTCAATCTTTTTGAAAAATAAACCGCCGGTCAACTGGGTCGCCGGCGGTTTTATATTTAACCAGGCTGAGGCAAGAGACTTTTTACCAGACGTCTGCCTCGACTTCTTCAATATTTTTCTCGAAATCGACTTTCCATTTTTTAACGTAAGAGCCTAATTTGATTTTAACAGTAACTATATCGTATTCGACCCCCATCTGGATAACGCCTTCGCTGAGACTGAGGTGGCTGAATTTAACGCCTGAGACGGTATTTATTTTTGCTATATCCGCGGGTGAGCTTTCTAATTTGGTGATGGCGCCTTCGAGTGCCTGGTTGGCCATACCGCCGCAGACCTGGATGATATGGTTGTCTTCGCTGACCTGAGCCAAATCTTTTTGTGTGTTTTCCTGAACCTTATTTAGTATTTCAAGAAGTCTCGCGCTCGGATTGCTGTAAGGTTTGTTGAGCATCTCTTTGTCGATTACCATAGAGCATTCGAAGAATGCGTTTGCATTCGGCTGTGCGAAGAGTGTTTTTGGCTTTTCGTCTTCGATGAACAGGTACTTTCGCTGGGCCATCGGCTCATTTTCGTCGAATGCCGCCATTTTCAGCCATAATTTGTAATCTTTTTTCTTTTGTCCTGTAACTGCGATTACGTTTTTGCTCTGGCTGAGCAGCTCGTATTCTGGCATAAACATCTCGTCAATCGCGTCAGCGGAGTTGCTAAGCCGCAGGCCGGTGCCGTAGTATCCGCCGATGATGTCCGCATTAGTCGGTGCGGTTTCTTTTTTTACGAAGGTGACAATGTCGGCAGGATTACTGCAGCCGACAAGGTTAAGAGCTATCAGGGCAAAGGCCAGGGCAGGAAGAGATTTTTTAATAAGCCGGGTTTTTTGTTTAGTGTTTTTGTTTTGCATTGTTCCGCTCTCTAAATTTAGATTTCTTTTGAATTAATCCAATTCATCATTTTGCGCAATTTTCTGCCGACCGTTTCAAGCTGGCAGTCATGGTCTTTTTTGTAGAGCTGGTTAAATTTTTTCAGGCCTCCTTTGTATTCAGCCACCCATTCTTTTGCGAAGCTGCCTGAAGTGATTTCAGTAAGAATCTTTTTCATTTCTACTCTTGTTCTCTCATCAATTATTCTCGGGCCTCTTGTCAGGTCTCCGTATTCAGCGGTGTTTGATACGCTGTATCTCATATAGCTCATACCGCCCTGATACATAAGGTCAACTATGAGCTTTACCTCGTGCATGCACTCGAAGTAAGCCAGTTCCGGCTGGTACCCGGCCTCTACGAGTGTTTCAAAGCCGGCTTTTATAAGCGAAGTAAGCCCGCCGCAAAGAACACACTGCTCGCCGAACAGGTCGGTTTCGGTTTCTTCCTTAAATGTTGTTTTTATGATACCGGCCCGAGCTCCGCCGATACCATTTCCCCAGGCGAGGGCGGTTTTTAGAGCGTCGTTTGTTTTATCCTGCTGAACGGCCACAAGGCAGGGCACGCCGCCGCCTTTTTCGAACTCGCTTCTAACCAGATGTCCCGGGCCTTTTGGTGCAATCATTACTACATTAACATCGGCAGGCGGGACGATATACTTGAAATGAATATTGAAGCCGTGGCAGAAGCCGAGGGTCTGGCCTGCTTTTAGGTTCGGGGCGATAAGCTTTGCATAGACATCAGCCTGTACCTCGTCCGGGATAGTAACTATGATAAGCGATGCGCCTTCCATAGCGGTTTTGATATCGCCCGGCTGAAAGCCGTGCTCGACGGCGAGTTTGTAGTTGTCGGTGTCTTTGAGCTCGGCGACGGCAACTTCGATACCATTTTCCCGCAGGTTCAGGCTGTGTGCGTGTCCCTGGCTGCCGTAGCCGATAACTGCCACTTTTTTGTTCTTGAGAGCGTCGAGAGGAGCGTCTTTTTCGTAATAAATTGTCAGTGCCATAGTCCATAATCTCCTTTATTTTATCGTTGAACTGTCAAACTGCTTTTTTACAGTAGATACTCAATCATTATTATTATATTTGGGATGTTTTATTAAGCAAGAAATTTACCAATGTTGTCCGAGTTTGCAGCGGCATTTTTATTGTGATTCTCAGGATTCTCTTTTTTCCTGCCTGGGCATAGCGATAGTACCCGTTCTGGCGACGCTTTTAATGCCGTACGGTCTGCAGACATCGATGAAAGCCTCGATTTTTTCTTCCGGTCCGCTTATTTCTATCATAAGGAATTTCTGGCCTATATCTACCACTTTTCCTCTGAACATCTCTATCAGGGATAGGATTTCGGGCCTTTTTGCAGGCGGCGCTGAAATGGCTATCAGCATCAGGTCGCGTGCTACAAGAGGTTGTCCGATAAAGTCCTGGACCTTTACGACGGGAACGACTTTTTCAAGCTGTTTTCTTACCTGCTCTACAACCCTGTCGTCGCCCACGACAACTATTGTCATACGTGAGAGGCCGGGCTCTTCGGTTCTTCCGACGACGAGCGAATCTATGTTAAAAGCCCTTGCGGCGAACATACCGGCGACGTGAGCGAGGACGCCGGGCTTATTTTCGACCAGTGCACTAATTATGTGTTTCATAATATTATTTCCTGCTATTAATATTTTTCAGCATTTACAGGTTTATTTTTCAGACAAGCCTTTCAAGAATTTGCAGGCCGTCCATTTCATTGAGGCTTTTACCGGCGGGCACCATCGGCCAGACGTTTTCTTCGCCTTCGACCCTGAAGTCAACTACACAGGGCTTGTTCTTTACACTGAGCATTTTCTTTACAGCTTTGGTGACGTCGGTTTTTTTATCGACCGTTATTCCCTCTGCACCGAGTGCCTCTGCGACGGTTGCGTAGTCGGGATTGGCAAGGCGGCTGCAGGAGTAGCGTCTGTTGTAGAAGAGCTGCTGCCACTGTCTTACCATGCCCATATATCCATTGTTTATGATGCAGACTTTTATCGGCAGCTTGTGCTCGGCGGCTGTTGCGAGCTCTGTCATTGTCATATTAAAGCTGTGGTCTCCGTCTATATCGATAACTGTCTGGTCAGGTTTGGCGACCTGTGCGCCGATAGCTGCCGGCAGTCCATAGCCCATAGTTCCCAGTCCGCCGGAACTTATGAACTGTCTCGGCCGGCTGAACCTGTAAAACTGGGCTGCCCACATCTGGTTCTGTCCGACTCCGGTTGTAATGATGGCATCGCCTTTAGTCTGTTTGTAAATCTCTTCAATTACGTATTGCGGTTTAATCTTTGCAGAGTTGTTGTCGTAACGGAGCGGGTATTTGTTTTTCCAGTCTGCGATTTTTTTGAGCCACTCTTTTCTCGGCCGGTGTTCGATTTTCTCTATCATCTCTTTAAGGATGAATTTTGCGTCGCCAACGACCGGTATATCCACGTGAACGTTTTTCGAGATGCTCGCGGGGTCGACGTCTATGTGAATGATTTTAGCGTTCGGTGCGAATGTTTTTACATTACCGGTAACCCTGTCGTCGAAGCGGGCGCCTATTGCAATCAGCAGGTCGCATTCCTGGACGGCGTAGTTGGCGTATGCTGTGCCGTGCATTCCGAGCATATCAAGCGATTCCGGTCTTGTCTGGTCGTAGCTTCCCAGCCCCATAAGCGTCATCGTTACGGGAAGATTAGCTTTTTGTGCCAATTGCCTCAGCTCGTCGGATGCGTTTGCGCTGATAACGCCGCCGCCGATGTAGAGTACGGGTTTTTGCGATTCGTTTATAGCCTTTGCGGCGGCAGTAATCTGTCCGATGTGGCCTTTGGTTCTTACCTTGTATCCGGGCAGCTTGAGTTTTTCGCCGTCGTCTGGTTTGTACTCTGCGAGCTCGATGTCGACGGGAATGTCGATTAGTACGGGTCCCTGCCGGCCGGTCGATGCCAGATGAAACGCTTCCTTTATTGTTCTTGCCAGGTCTTTGACGTCTTTGACGATGCAGTTGTATTTTGTGACCGGCCTAGTGATACCGGTAGTATCGGCTTCCTGGAAGGCGTCGTTGCCTATGAGGTTGGTCCGAACCTGTCCGGTGAGCGCGACGATTGGAACCGAATCCATCATAGCGGTGGCCAGGCCGGTAACGAGGTTGCAGGCGCCGGGTCCGCTTGTAGCGGCGACGACGCCAACTCTTCCGCTTGCGCGTGCGTAGCCGTCGGCCATATGGCAACCGCCCTGTTCGTGACGAGGTATGATGACTTCGATGGGGGCGTCATAGAGTTTGTCAAACAACGGCAGGACTACACCGCCGAGATAGCCGAACATTTTGTCAACGCCCATTTCAATCAGGGTATCGACGATAATCTGCGAACCTGGTTTTAGTGAGGATTTTTCGGCTGAGTCAGCCGCTTTGTGAGATTTGCCACTCATTTTTTTGTACCTTTCCTGAAAAACGTTAACAGTTATTCCGGTTAAGCCCGCAAGGCCAAAATTCTCGCGGGTTGAATCATAGCTTAGCCGGGCAGTTTCGCAAAGCCAACTGCTTTTGCCACCAAAGCAGCCGGCCTTTACGAGGATATAAACCCTGCTATAACCCCAAAACCATCCCATCCGGGATGCCTCAGGTTTGCATCCGTGTGTTTACACACGTCAGCTTTGACTATTAAACGATATCGGTGGCATTTTGTCAATAGTTTATTTTTAATAAGGTAATTTTTGGGTATTATCTGCGTTTTTGGCCAGGGCGGAGGTTTTTTGCAGTTGCATTTGAGGCGGTTAATTATTAAAATATTGGGCATACAGCAAAGGTACAGGCATCTATTGAGTTTTTTCTAACACAATTCAGGAGAGTAAGTTATGAAGTCCGGCTATGTCGAGAGATTGTTTGTGTTCTTTCTATTTTGTGTTTTTTTGTTTTTATCTGCGGCGACGACGTTTGGTGATAAGGTGGTGCTGAAGAAAGGACAGTTGCTGACCGGCGATATTCTGGCTGAGAAGCAGTCAGAATTGATAATGGATGTGGGTGTCGAAATTCTGATTATACCAAAGGACAAAATTCTTGAGTACGAATACACTGATTCGTATCTGCTGGAAGAGCCGAACAGGGTGAAGGCCGATGAGCAGTCGTCTGCGGAGCAGCTTTATACTGTTACAAGCAGGCAGAAAACTTCTATTGAGAGGTGTGCTGAGATGGTTTCCGAGGGGGTTGTAAAGGTTTCGACGCCTGCGGGACTGGGCTCTGGTTTTTTTATTAACGGGGAAGGCTATCTGATAACCAATTATCATGTCATAGAAAAAGAGACGAGGATTGAGGTTACTGTGTTCGTCAAGGTGAAGGACGGTTTTGAGAAGAAGAAATTCAAGAAGGTTAAGATTGAGGCTATTAATCCTTTTATGGATTTGGCGTTATTGAAAGTGGAAGACCTCGAAGGATTGAAGCTGACTTATGTACCGTTTGGCGACAGCGAGAAGATTAAGATTGGAGAAGAGGTTTTTGCCGTCGGCAATCCGCTCGGCCTGGAGCGGACGGTGACTAACGGCGTGATAAGCACGAAGAACAGGCCCTTTGAGGGTCTTTTATATATTCAGACTAATGCTGATATAAATCCGGGCAATTCCGGCGGGCCGTTGTTCAACCTGGCAGGTGAGGTTGTCGGTGTGACAAACATGGGTTATATTTTTCTCGGCGGTCTGGGTTTTGCGATTCCTATTGATTACGTAAGACACTTTATAGACAACCGCGAGGCCTTTGCGTACGATAAGGACAGCCCGAATACCGGATACAGGTATCTTCAGCCGGACGGGAGGCGAAACAAAGAAAAGCCGAAGTTTCTAAAAAGCGACCAGTAATAAGCCGATAAGATAGCTGTGGCAAAAGTTGTTAAAGGCTGCATATCTTTGATTTTTAATTAAAAGGTTGTGAAAAAATGAAAAAGGTAAATGTAGCAGAAATTTGTTGTTTTTTGTTAGTCTGTTTTTGCTGTTTTTTTCCGGCACAGGCATCGGCGGCTAAAGATGCCTCTGAGATTTTGCCTCCTGAGACTGTTTTGCTCGTTGAGACTGAGGATTTTGGGCAGCTCAGGTCACAAATCGAAAAGACTTCTTTATATAAGCTTTATAGAGAGCCTGCGATGGCGGCTTTTATTGAGGACGTCAAGTCCAGGCTTGGTGAGGGCATTGAGAAGCTTGATGACAACAATATCTATAAGGCATTTTATAAAGAGGCCATTTTTCCTGAGGGAGGATTGGCAGTTGCGTTAATTGTTAACGAGCAGACTAAAAATAGCGAAGAGGCCCCGATTCTATGTATCAGCAACTGGGGCGATAACATTGAGAAGGTTAAGGCTATGATGAAAAAGCTCGTAGAGAAGAATACTGAGCTGGGCGGGGCCTTCAAGGGCAGCGAGGAATACCGGGACGTTTCGATTGACACTTTAATCGATGAGGATTCGGTGGAGTTTTGTTACTGCTTTATCGATAATTGTCTGATTGCTTCTTTTGCGGGTGCGGATGTTATCAAATTTGTAGTTGCGCAGATAAGGGGAGCCGACAGTCCGACCCTGGCGGATGATACTGATTATGTGTCGTCGCTTGCAGCGACCGGGCCTTACCGGGATTTTGGTTTGTTTCTGAATATAAAAAAAATCGTCGATATGATAGCCGCCGACGATGACACCGGTGAGGCAATGAGTTTCGTAAAAAATCTTGGCTTTGATAATGTAAGAGCTCTTTGCGGTTCTTTAGGGATTGCGAGGCTGGGCGGCAATTTTTCCTGCGGCAAGTTTTTTCTTAAAATTGATGGTGACAAAAGGGGCATTTGCAGGATGCTTGAGCTTGAATCTGCTCCTGTCAGGGCTCCGGAGTTTATTTCTTCTTCGAGCTATTCAGCCTTCCTTGTTAACGTGGACATAAAGTCTGCTTATGATGAGTTTGTTAAGATAGTCAGCAGTGTTTCGCCTCAGACTGCGGCGGTGTTTTATATGCCGCTTCTGCCTGCGGGCGATGATGGGCAGCCCGGCATAGAGCTTAAGCGTGATATTTTGGAGCATCTTGGCTCTCAGATCGTGTTTACCGAGAATATTGACAGGCCTATCACGGACAAGACCGGCGAACCGAAGTGGCTGTTTGCCGTGGCTACGACCAATCCTCGTGCCCTTGAAAAGTCTCTTTCAACCATCCACAGCAAGTTTATCGCCCAGAACAAGCCCGAATCCAGGCGTGAGCTTCTTGGCCATACGATTTATATAGTTGATTTGCCGTCGCTTCTGAGATTTGGTCCTTCTACCGTTGAAAAGGTGCCGATGCAGGGTTCGTCAATCCTGCCTGCCGGCCGAATGCCTTCTTATGCATTTGCCGTAACCCAGACACATTTGGTTTTTGGCACGGTGGAGGCTACTGAGCAAGCCATACGCACATTAGACAGCAGCCCTGCGGAGTCCATGGTATCGGCAAACTGGTTTAATACGGCGAAATCATTAGTGCCGTCTGTTGTCGGGCTTGCAGCTCTTGAAGATGGAGTAACCTCTGCTGAAATACTGTGGCAGGGACTTAAAAAGATAGCTGAAGAGACAAGCAAATCCGAAGGCGGCCGCCCGGAAGTTTCGGTAGGACTTGAAATGGATTTTGGTTTGGTCCCTCGCCCGTTTGTGAAGCAGGGCGGGCTTGTTGATTTTGGACTTTTGCCTCAGTTTGATGCTGTACGACAATATTTTAGCCTATCGGCTTTTTACGGTGTCAGCAGGCCGGACGGTTTTTTCTTTGAGGCGAAGGAAATTGCTGCGCCGCAGGAATGATAAACCGGTCTTTGGATTGGCAGCAATGGCGGCAGTTTTGGTTCAGTGAATTACTTTATTCAGGGGGTATGTGATGATACCGGTTGCACCTGCTCGTTTCAGTGCGGGTACAAGCGAGCATTCGAGCTGCTTGTCAATAATCACTTCGACGGCTACGTAATCCGCCTCGGCAAGGCTTGATATGGTAGGGCTTTTTTCGGCCGGCAGGATTTTTACTATTGCCTGGAGGTCATTTTTTTTGACGTTCATTTTCAGGCCGACTTTGGAGCGGGCGTCGATGGCGGCTTTCAGCAGGATTGCGATGTTTTCTATTTTTTCGCGTTTGAATTTGTCCGACCAGGCTTGTTTGTTTGCGATTAGTCTTGTCGTGGAAGTTATTATAGTGTCTATTACCTTAAGGTTATTTGCTCGAAGTGATGAGCCTGTTTCGGTGAGTTCGACAATGGCATCGACAAGGCGGGCTTTTATTTCTGTTGCCCCCCAGCTGAATTCTACCTTAACGTTGATATTTTTTTCTGCGAAATATTTTTTAGTGACGTTAACCAGCTCGGTTGCGATTATTTTTCCCTGAAGTTGTTCGGGTTTTTTTATTTTTGATTCGTTGGGGACTGCCAGGACCCATCTCGCAGGTTTGCTCGTTGATTTACTGTAGGGCAGTTCTGCGACTTCGATTACATCCGAGCCGTTTTCCATTATCCAGTCGTATCCTGTGATTGCGGCATCGAGGGCACCGTCCTCGACGTATCTGCTTATCTCCTGTGCCCGCAGGCATATTGGAAGGATTTGCTCGTCATTGATGCTCGGCATATAGTTCCGCTCGGTGTCCGAAATGTTGAAGCCTGCGTGGTTGAAAAGCTCGATGGTCGCTTTTTGCAGGCTGCCCGCCGGTATGCCAAATTTCAGTATCTTTTCTGACATTTGATTTTACCCTGTTATTTACTGAATTTTTTTAAGTTTTACCGTTTATTATAAGCAATGGAGGTTTTTATTTTCTTTTAGTTGTTTTTTTGCGTTTTGTTTTTCTTTTTTTGGTTTTTTCTTTCTTTTTTTTGTCGGATTCGCTTTCCTGTCGCAGCAGGGTGTAGAAATAGTAGCCGTTTTTGGCGGTAATTTGCCTGGATAAAAAGCCCTCTATTTGCTGCTGGTTAGCCTGTGGATGGACAAGCTGTTCGTTTCTGAGCATCTCCATCATTTTTTCTGTCAGAGGTATGGCGTGTCCGTTAAAGGCGGTGAGCATGCAGAAATCGACTATGAATGGGCTGGTGCCGTTTATGCGGCAGAGTGCTTCCTTGGCCGGACGCTTGCCGATTTTCTTGAGGTCCTGCAGGCTGACAGTATTATATTTTTCAAAAATGGCTCTCAGGGCGGTCTTCAGTTTGGCGGCGATTTCTCTTGTAGCTGGGGTATCTTCACCCAGCATTTCTATAATTTCTTCCGGCCTTGAAACTCTCAGGTCGTTCAGGTCAACAAAGTACTCGTTGAATTTTTTGGCGGCTGTTTGAGCCTGCTTGTGTGTGATTTTCTCACTTATGATTGCATAGACAAGTGCTTCTGCCGGTTCGTCATAAACAGCCTTTTCCTGTTTTGCATATCTTCTTTTCAGTGAACGCAACAGTTTCTGTATTTTTTTGGAGTATTCTTTGCTGTTTTTCATTCCAGCTCCCGGCAGTATATCGCTTTTAATATTTTTTTATCAGCAGCTTTTTATTGTTCTTTTTTCTCCAGCTCGCTTTTTGCTTCGTCGATGAGCCTCATAGTTTCGAGTGTTTTTTTGAATTTTTCGTCGTTGAAAAAGTGCAGGACGGGACAAAACCTGCTTTTTATATTGTCGGCAAGCAGCGATTGTATTTTGAATTTTGCGTGCTCTATTGCGGCAAAGGTCTTATTTTGCCCCGCCTCATCGCCGCCGAAAATGCTTAAATATACATTGGCAGACCTCAGGTCCGCTGTCATCTCCACCCTCGTGATGCTAACAAGCCCGACAATACGCGGGTCGCTAAGGTGATTAGAGATAGCATCGCTGACAACTTCTTTAACAACTCGAGAGACCTTTTCTTGTCTTCTTGTTGGCATAATAGTCTTTGCCTTGCAGCATCTTTTTTGAATATGGATTAACCTCTCAAAGGGTTCTTGCCACTTCTACGATTTCATAGAACTCGAGTACGTCATCGACTTTGACGTCGTCGAATTTAGCGATTTTTATTCCGCAATCCATTCCGGCCTTTACTTCTCTGACATCGTCTTTGAAGTGCTTGAGCGATTCAATGGCCAGAGTGTCTCTTGTTATGATGTTGTTTCTTATGAGCCTCATTTTTGCATTTTTTCTGGCGAAGCCGTCATTGACATGGCAGCCGGCAATTGTTCCAAGCCTTGAGACCTTGAAAGTATCTCTTATTGTGGCTCTTCCGATTGTTTTTTCCGTTTGGTCAGGTTCCAACATCCCTTCCATTGATTTTTTGAGGTCTTCGGTTATTCTATAAATTACATTATAGATTCTGGTTTCGACGCCCTTTTTATCTGCGATTTTTTGTACTCTGTCATCTGCGGTGACATTGAACCCTATGATGATGGCGTTGGAGGCTTCTGCAAGAACGACATCACCTTCGGTTATACCGCCTGGAGAGGCGTGAATGATTTTTATTTTTACTTCTTCTGCACTTAATTCCGAGAGGTACTTTATCAGGACATCGACCGAGCCCTGGACATCTGCGCGGATTATAATGTTTAGCTCCTTGACGTTTCCGGCTTCAATCTGGCTGAACAGGTTGTCGAGAGTTACCTGTGTTCTTTTTGTGAGCATATTAAGTCTTGAGCGGCTTTGGTTTTGTTCAGCTGCCGCTTTAGCTTTTGCCAGGTCGTTGCCGAGGCAGTAAAATTTATCACCTGCCTGCGGCACGTCGTTGAGTCCTGTTATCTCGACCGGCATTGATGGTATTGCAGTTTTGATGTTTTTGCCGAAGCTGTCCTTTATATTTTTGACTTTTCCATAGGCAGTGCCTGCAAGGACGACATCACCTTTGTTGAGTTGTCCTTCTTTTATCAGCAGCGTGGCCACGGCACCGCGTGTTGGTGACATTTTCGCCTCGACTACCCATCCTGTTGCAGGTATTGTGTCGTCGGCATTGAGGTCGAGCACCTGGCGTACATAATCGATATGCTCGAGCAGGTCGTTGACTCCCTGTCCTGTGACGGCGCTTGTTTTTACGACGTCGGTTTCGCCGCCCCATTCTACCGGCGTGAGGTCGTACTCTGCTAACTGGGCGTAGATGCGATTTATGTCGACGCCGGGCAGGTCTATTTTGTTCAGGGCCACTATAACCGATACATTCGCCGCCTTGCTGTGTGCGATTGCCTCAATTGTTTGGGGCATTACGCCATCATCGGTGGCGACAACGAGGACCACGACGTCGGTCATATTGGCGCCTCTTGCGCGCATCTCGGTGAAGGCTTCGTGTCCGGGTGTATCGAGAAAGGTTACTTTACTGTTGCCGATATCGACCTGGTATGCTCCGATATGCTGGGTGATTCCTCCGGCCTCGCCGGCTGTTACCGTTGTTGACCGTATTTTATCGAGAAGACTTGTCTTGCCGTGGTCTACATGGCCGAGCATTGTCGCCACTACGGGACGTTGTTTAAGATTTTTTCGTTCGTACTGTTTGAACTGCTGTTCGATTTGCTCTTCGAGGGTGCCTTTATGTTCGATTTTCAGATCGCATCCGAAATCCATAGCTACTAATTCTGCAACCTCATTGCTCAAAACTTCGTTTGCAGTTGCCATTATTCCCTGTTCTATCAGTTTGCTTATGATGTCAGCGGACTTGATGCCGAGGGCTGCGGACAGGTCCTTGATAGCGACAGGTTCGCTTACAACAGCTTTTACGGGTCTTAGTACGGCAGGAGACTGTTGCTGAGCTCTGGTTTCGATTTTCCTTACAGGTCTGAGGCGTAATCTTTCACCGCCGGCGGCGTCAAGTCTTGCGCGTCTTTCTTCAATGTCCTTTTGTCGCCGGATTGTCAGGTATTTGAGTTTTTTTACCTCTTCCGGAGAGTCATCATCTTTACGGCGTTTGTGTACTTTTTCCTTTTTTCGGTGTGGGTATTTTTTTGGCTCTCCGGGCCTTTGGCCGAGTCCAAGCTTCTCATCTTTATATTCGTCGGCTATAAGCGGTTCGGTCACCGGCTCATTGTATTTCTTGCGTGATTTGGGCTTCGGGGGAGCCGAAGGCTCTGCCTTTTCGACACGTATAACAGTGGGACCGGCCAGTTTCGCCGGCTTTGGTTTTTTAAGTTGAGGGCCTGCGGGTTTGACAGGTTTGGGTTTCGGAGGTTTTTGGGGTTTCGTAATTGTTTTTTTCTCTGGTTTTTTCCCCTTTGCTATTGCAGCCGTTTCAGCGGCTTTGCCTGCAGGTTTTTCTTTGAGTGTGGGCTTTTCTGCTTTTCCCTTCTTTTTTGCGGCTGGTATTTTTTTCTTTTTCTTTTTGATTCGTACTTTCTTTAGGTCCACTTTTTCAGCAGTTTCGACCGACGTGGTGTGTTCGCCCTCACTGAACCATTCGCGTATAGTTGCTGCAAGCCCGGCTGAGATTGTTGACATATGGTTCTTGACGTCGAGGCCTTCGTCCTGGCATTTTTTGACGATTGCTGTGCTTTTTACGCCAAGTTCTTTTGCCAAAATGTAGACTCTTGTAGTTGCCAGAAGTACTCCTTTATTTTATCAGGTCCGCGAGATTACTTTTCATTTTCAGTTGAATCTGCCTGTTGTTTTAGCAGGTTTTCGGCCTTGTTTTGCTTTGATTCCGCTGCCAGTTGCTTGGCGTGCTCGGCCGCCGAGTTGACAAGCTCTTCGGCAAGAGTCGCTTCAATATTAAGCTCTTTAACCAGAGGTTCGGCCCCGACATCCTCAAGATCCGGGACAGATATTATCCCGAGTGCTATGAGCTTATCAATTATCATATCATCTGCATTTTTTACGTTTTTCACGCATTCGGTTAATTGTTCGATACTCTGGTTGTATTCTTCGGGTGTTAGTATATCGATATCCCATCCTGTCAGTCTTGCTGCCAGGCGTACATTCTGGCCATGCTTTCCGATGGCGAGGCTGAGCTGGTCATTATCGACTACAACGGTTGCTCTGCCCAGTTCAAAGCACAGGGCGATTTCGCTGACTCTTGCCGGCATAAGTCCATTTGTTATAAGGACCTGTGACGAGTCGCTCCATCGGACTATGTCTATTTTTTCTCCACCGAGCTCGTCGACGATATTTTTGATTCTGCTGCCCCGAACGCCGACGCAGGCACCGACCGGGTCAACTCTGTCGTCAATTGAAGCGACAGCGACCTTTGTCCGGTAGCCTGCTTCGCGTGCCAGAGCCCGGATTTCGATGATATTTTCGACAATCTCGGGCACCTCAAGCTCAAAGAGTCTTCTGATGAATTCCGGATGGGTTCGGGAGAGGATGATTTTTACCTGGTTGGAGACTTCTTTGACATCGAGAATCAGGCACTGGATTCTTTCACCCGGCCGATGGGTCTGGCCGGCTATCTGCTCGATTTTTGGCAGAAAGCCTTCTGTGCGATGATTCAGGCTGACAATAAGCGTGCCGCTTTCGTAGCGGACGACAGTTCCGCTTATTATTTCATTTTTTCGCTGTACGAACTCGGCATAGATGCTGTCTCTTTCATCGGCTCTTATTTTTTGTATCATAATTTGCTTTGCGGCCTGTGCGGGTATTCGCCCGAGCTGTTTAATATCTATCTGCTCTCCATTTTTGTAAGTAGTAATGTCACCGGATTCGCGGTCGATGTGAACGGTTATATCGCTGTCGGGCTCACCGAAGTGTTTTCTTGCGGCGGAGACCATCGCCTCTTCGAGGTCGACGAAAATCGATTCTTTGTCAATTTTTCTGTCACGAGCAATGTTATCGACTATTCTTATAAGCTCCGGATTCATATTTTTTTGTCGTCCTTAAGTTAAACAAAAAAGTGGAAACTAAAACAGTTTCCACTTTAGCGGCAAGTTGACAGCAAGTTTGTAATTTATCCTTACACTATATCAAGCACCTCCATCAGGGGGCACCATTTTGCATAATCTGGCAAAATAGTACCCGGGCAGCAATTCTCATTAGCTACTTGCCATAGCAGCGGAAACCTTTGTTTCCAGGCCACCGTCCCGCTTCTTCGGGAAGCTCGGTAGGGCAGACAATTTAATCGCCTACCCCGCACGGTACGCCAATCCTGTTATTAACATTGTAAAACCTTTCCTTCAAAGTTCGGTTCTGGTGGCTTTTCATAAGCATCTTATCAGCCGAACACTTAATGCTAATCGTCTTTGTGGTGGTTAACAATGATTTTTTTCCGAAATCGCACAATTTTTGGTATAAATGTGCTTTCGACTTGAAAGGTTCTTGAAAAGAGCTCGAAAAACACTGTTTTTATGCGTAAAGATGCCTCAGGCCGTCAAAATGAGCAAATTAGAGCAGCCGAGATTTGTTTTGGCATCTGTTTTTAGTTAAAAAAGCCTCACAGGGTTGTAATGAAAGCTGATTAAATCATATAGTTATTCTGGATACAGTCCGATAAATGATAAAGGCAGAGGAAATAATCCGGTTATATGGAATGAAGCCGTTACCAAAGGAGGGGGGATTCTATGTCGAAACCTACAGGTCTCAAGAAACAATCGGTCCGGAGGCGCTTCCTGAAAGATTCGAAGGCCGGCGGAGTATCGGTACGGCTATTCTTTATTTGCTGACCGCCGATACTGTCTCAAAGCTTCACCGTCTGAAGAGTGATGAGATATATCATTTCTATCTGGGCGATGAGGTTACGATGCTTCAGCTTTTTCCTGATAGTTCCAGCAGAGTCATAACGCTTGGCTGCGATATAGCTGGCGGGCAATTATTGCAGGTTGTTGTGCCGCAAGGAGTCTGGATGGGCTGTTTATTAACAGCGGGCGGCGAGTTCGCGCTGATGGGGACAACCGTCTGTCCGGGTTTTGAGTTTGAAGATTTCGAGTCTGCTGACAGGGAGCAATTATTGAAGCTGTATCCTTCGCAAAGAGAATTTATTTTGAAGCTGACGTGAAGGAGTTTCGGCAGCTTCTTATATCACCTCGAGCCTGCGTAAGGTGGCCCGTGTCCAGCGGCCGCTTCTAATCTGGGCAAGTATGACAAGCAGTGTAACTATCAGCCAGTATACGCTGAATCGCAGGTAGTGCATTATCTGGTCGAATACTCCGCTTTGTTTTATGGCCTGGCAGGAATCCAGAAGCTCGGCCGGCGTGAAGATAGCGCCGGCAACTACACCACAGAAAACCTTCTGCCAGGGGACAAGCAAAACGATGAAAACGAGCGACAGGAACAATGCGCGGCAGATGTGCTTGATTCCGCCGAGCCTGCCGACAATTGAAATTTTTAATATGAACAGTATTGCCAGACAGTAAAGCATTGCTGCCAGTATGAGGACAAAGTTCAGGAATTTAATCATCCAGGCCAGGTGCTCAAATTCTATATCTTTTGGAAGCGGCAGGGTATGTTTGGATTGAGGTGAGCTGAGCAATATCGGCTGGTTCGGCTCCTGAGATGATTGTTTTGCATCATTTGTGGTTTGTTCAGTTTTTTCATCAGCTGTGATAAGAGATTCGTCCTGTGTCTCAATGGGGGCTTTGACTGCGCCGGTGGTTACCAGCCAGAAAGCTGCCTGTAACAGCAGCAGTGAGAGGATTGTAATTACGAATAGGAAGTTTTTCCAGCCTCTCAGGACACTTACAGCTTCGAGGCAGTCGGTTGTATCAATAAGGTTAGTTTGTATGTTGTGCTCCTGGTTCATTTTTGAACCTCCTGTTTTGAATTCCTGCCTATCTTCGAAATTGAAATCCATAATTTTTCACAGCCTTTATTTATTTGTCGTTTTTTTCTCTCTGTAAGATTTCAAATCGTTGAAAAACCTTATACAAGGTGCCCATTATTATCTCCTGTTGTATGTGCAAGTGCAAGGATTTTGTTTGAGAACATTAATTCCAAAATTGTGTCCATAAAAAGTCAGTTTTTTTATATGAAACAGGTGACGATTTTGCCGGAAAATTATTAATCGTTCTTCAGGCTCAGAAAGGCTTTTTGGGCGGCTTTTGTTGTTTTTTCGATGTCTTCAGTGGTGTGAGCGAACGAGACGAATATAGCTTCGTAAGCGCTTGGAGCGAGGTAAATGCCCTGCTGGAGCATTTTTGAAAAGAATTTTTTGAACTGCCCGATGTTTGTCGCCTGTACATCTTCGAGATTTCTCACAGGTTTATCGGTAAAAAAGCAGCTCATAATTGAACCGACGCGATTGATTGTTATTGGTATATTTGCCTGTCCTGCGGCTCGCGCAAGAGAGCTTTCGAGCGAAGCTGAAGTTGCTTCGAGCTGCTTGAAGCAGTCATTTTTGATAAGCAAATCGAGCGCGGCATTTGCTGCGGCTGTTGCTATCGGATTTCCGCTTAATGTTCCTGCCTGATAGACCTTTCCGACAGGAGCGAGCATATCCATAATGTCTGCTCTCGCCCCGAAGGCGGCCAGGGGCAATCCTGCTCCTATGACTTTCCCCAGACAGGTTATGTCAGCTTCTATGTTAAAGAGCTGTTGTGCTCCGCCGGCTGCTATGCGAAAGCCGGTAATAACCTCGTCGAATATTAACAGGGCTTTATTTTCATCGCAAAGGTTGCGAAGGGCCTGTAGGTAACCATCAGCCGGCGGGATAACACCCATATTCGCGGCTACCGGCTCAACGAGTACGGCTGCAACCTGTCCGTTGAATTTTTTCAAGGCGGTTTTTACGGCTTCAATATTGTTATAGGGTATAACCACGGTTAATTTTGCTATTGGCTCGGGTACGCCTGCACTTGATGGCATTGCCTGTTCGGCGAGGCCAGAGCCGGCTGTTGCGAGCAGGCTGTCACTGTGGCCGTGATAGCAGCCGGCCATCTTTACAATCAAGTCCCTGCCGGTGTAACCTCGTGCAAGACGGATGGCTGTCATTACCGCCTCGGTGCCGCTGCTGACCAAACGCAGCTTCTCAATCGATTTAAATGCAGCGATAATTTTTTTGGCCAGCTCTGTTTCCGCTGCGGTTGGCGCGCCAAAAGAAGTGCCCTTTTTTACAGCATCGTTGATTGCTTTTAGCACTTTGGGATGGGCGTGACCCAGTATTGCCGTGCCCCAGGAGCCGACGTAATCGATGAACTCATTGCCGTCGATGTCGTAGATTTTTGAGCCTTTAGCCGAGGCGATAAAGAGCGGTTTTGTATCGACACCACGGTAGGCTCTGACTGGTGAATTGACACCGCCGACGAGGTATCTACAGGCTTCGGTATAGTTAAGCGCAGATTTCTTAAAATTTTTTGAATCACAGCTCATTTTCGCTCATATCATAAGGAATCATCTGCGGAGTTCAAATTTTTTATAAACACAGAATGAATTTTATTGCAGGCGGCTTTTTCAGGCTGAAATCAGGCTTTTTTTAAGTTTTTTGATATATTTTTTTTACTTGACCGGCTTAATTCAATTGTGTATCCTGTCGAATGTATAGACAGCTTTTGATGAACGTCATTGTATGCGTTTCGTATAAATATATGGATTTATACAGAAGCGCGAGGGGCAGACGAGAGAGGATAAACTCTTGTCTATAAGGCAGTTAAGTTACAAAGCCGCTTTCGGCTGGTATAGATAAAGTTTTGACTTTGCCTTTTGCAGCAGCAGTCGGCAGCGATGTAGGAAAAATGGTTAGAAAGTGAAACGAAATCCTTTAAGAACAGCTCTGACTTGCAAAGGGTTGCGAACTCATAGTGAGCGTAAAATAGCTGATTTTATGAGAAAAATTAACTCTTTAACACCTAAAAGCTTATCTTCAGGAGTGATGTTTCCGGTATCTTAGAGCTGACAGTTAAGTGAGTCGGAAGGGATTTCGTTTATCAAGAACCATTTCTTTGTAGTTTCCCTGCCCGTTGTCCCTCAAATCCGGTAGTTTGTTTTTGCAGATTGTTCCGAACAAGTTTTACAACGTCAACGAGTTGACAGGCGTTTGAAAGCAATTGAAAGGTGATAACTATGGACAGCATACTAATTGAAATCGGGCTTCCTGAGGTTCTCGTGCCGATAATAACCTTTGTTTTGGGGATTTGCCTGGCTGCGATAGTGTACCAGATGGTATCCAGGACGAGAACGAAAACCTTCGAACAGGATATGGAGCGCCAAATCGAGGGCGCAAAAAGAGAGGCTGAAAACATAATTAAATCCGCACAGATAGATGCGGCGGCGGAAACCATCAAGAAAAAGGAAGAGTTTGCAAAAGAGGCGAACCAGATACGCGGCGAGATGCGCGAGATTGAAGTAAGATTGACGAAGCGTGAAGATACTATCGACAGGCAGGTTGAACAGCTTCAGCAACGGGAAAAAGAACTGGGCAAGCAGGAGAAAGAAGTTGAAAGAAGATTCGAAAACATCGGCAACAGGGAGAAAGAGCTGTCGGCTTTGCTGGCTCAGCAGAAAAATCAGCTGCTGAAGATTACAGCGATGAGCGTTGAAGAGGCGAAGCAGATGCTGCTTAAAAGGCTTGAGGATGAATGTGAGCATGAGATGTCGGCTTTAATCGCCCGCAAGCTCGAAGAAGCGAATGAAACTGTTGATGACAAGAGCCGTGAGATTATCAGCACGGCCGTTCAGCGCTATGCTGCTGAGCATACCTGCGAGGTCACCGTCTCGACGGTCGAGATTCCTAATGATGATATGAAGGGTCGAATCATCGGTAGAGAGGGGCGCAATATCAGAGCGTTCGAAAAGGCTACGGGTGTGGATGTCATCGTCGATGACACGCCCGGTATGATTGTTGTCAGCGGTTTCAGCCCTGTCAGACGCGAGGTTGCGCGTCTTTCTATGGAAAGGCTTATACAGGATGGCCGGATACATCCGTCCCGGATTGAAGAGCTTGTTGCCCAGACGAAAAAAGATGTTAACCTTAAGGTACTGCAGCTTGGCAAAGATGCCGCTGTGGAGGCCAATGTCAGGGGTCTGAGTAACAGGATTCTCAGTTTGCTTGGTGCTCTTAATTACAGGACGAGTTACGGCCAGAACGTGCTTCGACACAGTATTGAGGTTGCATTTTTGTCCCAGATTATGGCAGATGAGCTCGGGCTGGATGGTGCAATAGCGAGACGGGCGGGACTTTTGCACGATATAGGAAAGGCCATTGACCACGAAGTTGAGGGCGGCCACGCAATCATAGGGGCGAACTTTCTGAAGCGATTTAATGAATCGCCGGTTATCTTAAACGCAGTCGCAGCTCATCACGGCGACGTGCCGCCTGAAAGCCATTATGCACCTCTTGTGGCTGCTGCCGATGCCATCAGCGCCTCGCGGCCGGGCGTCAGAAGAGAAACTCTCGAAAGATATATCAAGAGGCTCGAACAGCTTGAAGAGATTGCGGGCGGCTTCGAAGGGGTTGACAATGCCTATGCCATCCAGGCAGGCAGGGAAATAAGAGTTATTGTTGACGCCAACAAAGTGGATGATGAAAAGGCTTACAAAGTTGCAAGGGACATTGCGAACAAAATTGAAAGCGAGATGGCTTATCCGGGAGAGATACAAGTTACGCTGCTAAGAGAAGTCCGTTGCGTTGAGTACGCAAAATAATCGGTCCGGCTAAGTGTGTCTGAGCGGATTATGATTTGCTGACTGCAGGAAACAATTATGGAGCTTAAGGTTTTATGTATAGGTGACATTGTCGGTCGGCCGGGCAGACGCATATTAGCCGAAAAGCTAAAAGGTCTTGTCAGAGATTACGACGTTGATTGTGTGATAGCAAATGCCGAGAATGCGGCGGGTGGTTCCGGCCTGACACCACAGATTTACAGTAAATTGCTCAAATACGGGGTAAATCTGGTAACTCTCGGTGACCATACGTACCGTAAAAGGGGCATTATAAAGGTCCTGGAGAGTGCTGATGATATAGTCCGGCCGGCAAACCTGTCTGAGCTTGCTGCAGGCAAAGGCTTTGCCCGATATAAGACGAGCAAAGGCCCGACCGTTGCAATAATATCGCTTATAGGCCGGATTTTTATGAAGCCGGCAGACTGCCCCTACGGCGCAGTCGATAAGATACTCTCCAGGATTGAGCAGAATAATGATATTGTTTTTGTTGATTTCCACGCCGAGGCTACAAGCGAAAAAATCGCTATGGGCTACCATCTTGACGGCAGAGTTGCCTGCCTGTTCGGTACGCATACGCACGTGGTAACCGCCGATGAAAAAGTTTTGCCCGGCGGCACTGCATACATCACCGATATTGGTATGACCGGAGCGCACGATTCGGTTATTGGCAGAGGCCCCGAAAGCGTTTTGAAATCATTCAGAACCTGTATGCCATACCCGTATGAGGTTGCGACCGGTGATGTTAAAATTAATGCAATCCTTGTCACTGTGGATAGTGACACTAAAAAGTCAAAGCAAATCGAACGAGTGACGATAGACGCCGGCTTTGAAGAATCGACGAATTACGACAGTGACGACGGCAAACCTGAATATTTCAACAACTTTTAGGCCGCTCTCGGGGTCAGGTGTTTTTGTGACCAGATTGCAAAGGTCGAGCCTGCCAGCAGAACCACGCCGAAAATCCATTGTAAGATGGTCAGCGATTCACCAAAGATTCTGCTGGAAAGCAAAAAGACAATAAACGGAACTATGAGAAGCGACAGGGCTGGAATGATGGCGCCGATTCTTTTAATTGCGAAATAATAGAGCACGTGGCTGAACGCGATGCTTAATAAAGAGGATATGACTATATACGTCCAGGGTCTTAATCCAAGAGCCGTACAGTCTTTTATGTCACCGAAGAAAAGTGCAAGTACCGCCAGGCCTGCTACGGTGTAAATACTTATTACCGAGAATCCGTAACGGCTGTCGATATCTTTGAAGGCGATTTTTACACTTACGGTATAAATACCCCACATCATTGCAGCGGACAGGGTTATTATTATTCCAAGCAGTGTGGTTTTTGAAATTAAGTCTTCCTCGCGAAAGATTATTACACCAAGAACACCGGCTGTTGACAGGGCTGCTCCGGCCCAGAAGCGTTTGCTTTTAAGCAGCGGCCTTTCTTCGGGAAAGAGGATAAGCGAAAAGACGGCAATCCATATCACGGTTGTTTTTATAATCAGGTTCATAAAGGCAGGGTCTATGAAATAGAAAGCGCCAGCCCAGCAGCTTTGCATAATGACATTTGCGCAGGCAGGCAGCAAAGCCCGTCGCCAGATGCTTTTATCGATGAGCCCCTTCTTGCGGGCTGATAAAAGAAAGGGAAGCCAGAATAAACAGGAGACGACATATCTGAGCAGATTTTGTATCCATACATCGGTGTATTTTGTCAGCAGTTTGATGAAAATTGGTCCCAGCGACCAGCATAGAATAACTCCGAGACAGGCGAGGGTTGCAGGGGCATCAATTTTTTTGTAATTTTGAGTATTCATCCAGCCATATCTCGGAAATGTTTGTTAAAGAAAGGGATTTGTTTGCCTTTCGCGGCCGATGGAAGTAAGCGGACCATGTCCAGGATAGACGATAGTTTCTGCCGGCAATGTTAATAGATTGTCTTTTATGCTCTTTACAAGTTGCGACATACTGCCACCCGGGAAATCCGTCCTGCCGACCGAATCGGAAAATAAACTGTCACCTGAAAATAAAATCCGGTCTTTTTCTGAATACAGGCAGATGCCTCCGGGTGTATGCCCCGGTGTGTGGATGACTTTAAGTTTAATACCTGCCAGCTCGATTGACTGTCCGTCGGTTAAGATACAATTCGCCGGCCCTGTTCTGAAACTAACACCCATTAGTTCTGATAGGTTTTCCTTTTCACCTGTTAGCATTTGGGCGTCCTGTTTGTGAATATATACTTTTAGGTCAGGGTAATGCAGCCGCAACTGTTCCAGTCCGGCGATATGGTCTATGTGGCCGTGTGTCAGGATAACGGCTAAGGGATTTAGTTTTCCGGCTTCAAGAAAATCTATAATTTTGTCTGCGTCGAGGCCGGCGTCGATTATGAGACAGTCCGTAGCCCTCTTGCTTCTGCGAACTATGTAGCAGTTTGTCTGGAATTCGCCTAAGATTAAATGCTCGATTTCCATCTCAGTATTGCCCTTAAAAAGGCGAGCCTAACAAAAACGCCGATTAGAGTCAACTTAGTTTAGGCTTGACTGAAACTGCAATGGTCATTAGTATGCTGCGAAAAATATTATCAGTATTTTTAACTTATAGATGAGAGCTTTATTTGCCGATTAGTGTTTGAGCAGCTTAAGTCGTTGTTATTTTGATATTCTGAGGCTGATATTATGGTCGACCTTTCACGACAGAAAAAGGCTCATAGCTTATTTAAAAGGTACGAGGGCAATCCGATATTGACGCCACAGATTTGGCCATATGCAGCCAATGCTGTTTTTAATCCTGCGGCGGTTAAGCTGGGTTCGGAGACTTTGTTGCTTGTTCGGGTTGAGGATATGCGGGGCTTTTCGCATCTGACGGTTGCCCACAGCGCGGACGGCTTTACCAACTGGCAGATCGACGGTGCCCCGACTCTTGAGGCTGACCAGAGTTCCAGAGAGGAGAAATGGGGTTTGGAAGACCCTCGTATTGTGTGGCTGGAAGAGCAGCAGCAGTATGCCATCACATATACCTCATTCAGTGATGGCGGGCCTGTAATTTCGCTGGCGATTACGAAGAATTTTAAGACTTTTGCCCGTCTCGGAGCACTGCTGCCTCCCGAGGACAAGGATGCGTGTCTTTTTCCACGCAGGTTCAGGGGCCGGTTTGCTTTGATTCATCGTCCGATTGTCCGCGGTGAGGCTCATATGTGGCTGAGTTTCTCTCCCGATTTGAAGCATTGGGGAGACCACAGGACACTGGTCAAAACGCGGACTGCCTACTGGGATTGCCACCGTGTGGGTCTGGCCTGTCAGCCTATCGAAACACCGCACGGATGGCTGATACTATATCACGGTGTCAGGGTAACAACTGCTGGTGCAATTTATCGTCTTGGTCTTTGCCTGTTAGATATAGAAGAGCCCTGGAAGATGCTTAGAAGGAGCGACGAATGGATTCTCGGTCCGATGGCGCCCTATGAGCGGATTGGCGATGTTTCCGATGTCATATTTCCTTCCGGTGCCGTTGTCGATATGGAAAAGAACAGGCTTAACCTGTATTACGGTGCCGCCGATTCCACTGTCGCAGTTGCGACCGCGGACCTGAAAGAGCTTTACGAATACATTATGGCCTGCCCGGAGGCTGACGAATAAGATTTGCTGTCGATTTATAAGGCGGCGGCTGATTGTAAAAACCACCCTTTTTTTGTTAAGCAATTTACGCTGCAACTATAATAACATAATACCGAAACTGCCCTGAACAAGCGTGTGATTTTAGCCGTTTCACCTGATTGTTTTGCCGATTTCCCGTCCTTTAGAGAAGTTTGGAGCATTTTTGGCTTATTAGATACGAAACGGGCACCGATACCATATTTTAAAGTGCGGGTTTGCTTTTGGCTTGAGAATGTATATAATGTTAAACGTTTTTGATACGGATTGAAATGTAGTAAGTATAAGGAAACGGGATTATGTTTGTAAAGAGAATGCGGTTTATAATGGCGATAGCTATTTTAGTTATTTTGGTTTCATTGTCAGCGGTTTCGGCGGACACCTGGCAGCTTGCCAGGGACGGGCAGTTCCAATCGGTTGAGCAGCAGAATGAGTTCCATCAGGCTGTCGCAAAAATAAAGCAGCTTGCAGAAGAGGGGGATGTTGAGCAGTTTCAGAGCGCACTGGACGGGCTGAAGAAAGATTTTCCTGAAGTGGCGGGAGTTGAGCTGGACTCTTTTATGAATGCGGAGCTGCTCTTTTGTGAGGGCAAATTTGAAGGAGCGTTTAGGGCCTATGAGGTATTTCTTAACAGGTTTGGCGAGAGCAACCTTTATGAGGCTGCGCTTGAGAGGCAGTTTGCCATAGGCAGTGCCTATCTTCAGGGCAGGAAGAAAAAGGTGCTGCGTTTTTTTAAGATTCGAGGCTATGCCGAGGGTGCCAAGATTATGGAGCGGATTGCCGACCGTGCCGGCGACTCACCGGCGGCAAAGAGGGCTCTTAAAGCCGTTGCCCGGAGTTATGAAGACAGAAAGAAATATGAGCAGGCATACCTGCAGTGGTCGATTATTTCATCCCGCTGGCCGACAGGGGCAATAGCAAAAGAGGCCCTGCTCGGTATGGCAAAGGCCAAACACGCTGCATATAAAGGACCTCACTTCGATAACTCAAGTTTGATAAGTGCGAAGAGCTATTACCAGAGATTCAAGCTTATATATCCGGAAGACGCACGAGAGCTCGATATTGGCAAGAGGCTTGATTTAATCGAGGAACAGCTTGCATATAAGAAGTTTCAGATAGGCAAGTATTACCAAAGAACCAGCGAAGGACAAGCCGACGCCAATAAGCCTAATCCTGTCGATATCTATTACGACGCTGTTCTTAAAAACTGGCCTCAAAGCGTCGCGGCGAAAATGACAGAAGATGCGATGCAAAGTGAAGAAGTAACCGAAAGTAAGGTGAAATAATGAAAGAGAAGAAACGATATAAATTTGTAAGGTATTTTTATCCTTGTGTTTTGATACTTTTATTGGCTGTGTTGAGCAGCGTTTTTAGCGGATGCAGCGGCCTGAGCAGTTATAGCAATGAATCGCTGTATCCGCAGAGTGTTGAAACTGTTTGTCTTGAGATGTTTGAAAATGAGAGCTTCCGAAGGGGCGTTGAATATGAGCTCTCCGACGCTCTTGCGAAGCGTATAGAAGCTCAGACGCCGTATAAAATAGTATCGAGTCTGGACAGGGCTGACACCGTAATAAGCGGCAAAATAACTTCTGTCACCACGTCTGTGCTGACGGCTGAGAGGCAGACCGGCAGGGCGCTCGAAAAAGAAGTAGGGGTCGTAGCTGTGGTTAACTGGAAAAATTTGAGAACCGGCGAGTTGCTCATAGACAGTATGCCTGTTGACGCAACTGCCAGTTTTTCTGAGTGGCAGAACCAGAGCTTTGATTACGCCTCAACTCTGGCGGCAAACAAACTGGCGCAGAGAATCGTAGAACAGATGGAGAAAAAGTGGTAGTAAGCCTGTTTCTATAGCAAATCCGGACTTTTGGGCAGGGAGAGATTCGAAAAAAACAAAATGAGCAACAATAAAGACAGAAGACCAACACAAATGCCTGAAGGCCAGCGTGGCGGCAAAAGACCGCTGGTGCCGGCATACAAGCCCAGTCCGTTCAGATGGCTGTTGATTGCAGTGTTGCTGTTCGCGGCGATGATGACGATAAAATCGATGCTGGTTAAGCAGGTTGTCTCCTGGGATGAGTTCAAAAGTTTCGTCAAGGAAGGTCAGGTTGAAAGCGTTGTCATAAAAGAAAATGAAGTCGTAGGCAAGTTTACGCTGGAGGCTCTTGAAAAGAATGCTGAATACGAAAAACAGACTTTTGTTGTTTATTACAGCTCGGATGTGGGTGAGCAGCTTGAAAAGCTGCTGGATGAGAATTCGGTAAAAGTTGAATATGAGCCGCCGAAGACCTGGCTTATAAACCTTCTTGGGATGTTCCTGCCGATAATTATTTTCGTGGGAATTCTGTATTTTCTTTTTGCCCGCAATCTTCGAGGCGGCGCCGGCGGGATGTTAATGAGCTTTGGACGAAGTAAGCATCGTCTGCAGACCAAAGACAAACTCAAAGTGACATTTGAAGATGTTGCCGGCATTGATGAGGCCAAGGAAGAGGTGGCTGAAATAATCGAATTTTTGAAGAATCCGAAAAAGTTTCAGCGTCTTGGCGGCAGAATTCCAAGGGGTGTATTACTTATCGGCCCTCCCGGGTGCGGCAAAACACTGCTTGCAAAGGCCATTGCCGGCGAGGCTGATGTTCCTTTCTTCAGCATCTCGGGAAGCGACTTTGTAGAAATGTTCGTGGGCGTAGGAGCTTCGAGAGTGCGGGATTTGTTCAAACAGGCCAAGGACAACTCTCCCTGTATTATCTTTCTCGATGAGATAGACGCCATCGGCAGAAAACGCGGTACGAGTATTGTCGGCGGCGGGCACGATGAAAGGGAACAAACGTTAAATGCGATCCTTGTGGAGATGGACGGTTTCGAAACTAATGACCAGGTAATTGTCGTGGCGGCAACCAACAGGTCTGATATTCTCGATACTGCCCTGACACGGCCGGGAAGATTCGACAGGCAGGTTGTTGTCCCGCTGCCCGATTTGAAAGGGAGGATGGAGATTCTCAGGGTCCACGCTAAAAAGGTTATAATGGGACCCGACTCAGACCTCGAGAAACTTGCGAGGGGTACACCTATGTTTAGCGGAGCGGACCTCGCAGCAATCATTAATGAAGCTGCCCTCGGAGCAACTATGGCAGAAAAGGAAAATGTTGAGATGGCAGACTTAGAAGAGGCTCGTGATAAGGTGCGCTGGGGCCGAGCTAAAAAGAGCAAAGTAATCGACCAGAAAGAAAGAGAGGTGACGGCTTATCACGAGGCCGGGCATACCCTTGTTCAGTCTCTGCTTGAGGATGCTGACCCTTTGCATAAGGTAAGTATCATTCCCCGCGGGCCTATGGGTGGTGCGACTTTTGCGCTGCCTGAAAAGGACAGGACGATGTTTACGAAAAGGTATTGTATGGCTCTTATGCAGGTTTGTTTCGGCGGTCGGATTGCTGAGGAGATGTTCTGTGACGATATTTCGAGCGGTGCTCAGATGGATATCCAGCGTGCAACGGAAATTGCAAAACAGATGTTGCTGGTATGGGGTATGAGCGACAAACTCGGTCCAATCAATTACGGCCCGGAGGCCGGCTCACGCAATATGGTGTTCGTTATGCCCGGAGAAAAAGAGTATTCTGAAAATACCGCACAGCAGATTGACGAGGAGATTAGAAGGATAACAAGGCAGGCCTACGAAAGTGCGAGGAAGCTAATCGAAGAGAACAAGGACAAAATCGACCGCATAGCAAAGGCCCTGCTGAAATATGAAACACTCGATGCTGCCGATGTGAAAACTATTCTCGAGGGCCGTGAGCTCGGTAAGCCTACTGTTGCCGACCTGTTGGCGGCTGAAAAAGAAAAAGACGAACAACAAGATGCAGAAAAGAAGGAGCCGGGAAAAAAACGCAAAAGCAGTTAGCTTTTGCGGCTAAATTCTGTTTATCGTTCACAGATAGTCAATAGCTGTTAATCTTTTAGAGGCCTGATAATGCAAAAGGAAATTGCTATTGCTCTATTGTTGTCTCTTTGCTTATCTTTTTCGTCGCCGGCTGGTGAAATTAGAACGGATAATGTAGTTATCTCCGTCAGGTCACAATATGATTCTGTCCGTCCGGGTAGCAAGTCGGCTCTGGCTGTCGATTTCCAGCTTGCCGAGGACTGGCATTTTTATGCCACTGATGTCACCAGGCTTACATTAAAGGCGTCTTCAGGGGATTATATTGTTTTTTCAGAGCCGGTATTTCCACCATCGCAGATGTATGAGTTTGAACTTGCAGGTCAAAAGCAGCAGATACCTGTTTATAGCGATACCTTTGCCGTTTATCTGCCGTTTGAGGTGGGTGCCGTTTCTCTCGGCGCCGGCGAAAGCGTGGATGCTGAATTTGAGATCGGTATTGAAGGTGCGATGTGCTCCGGCTCGACTTGCATTATGCCGGATTTTGAGCCGCTGACAGGGGCAATAAAAGTTGCCGCTGATGCACCGATGTCCGAGCCTGCGTTCGAATTGACTGAATCCGCGTGGTCAAGGCCTGTACAGGAAAAAACTGCAGGCTGGGCGGATTACTCGGTCTGGGCAGCTCTGCCGCTGGCGTTTTTGGCCGGCTTGATCTTGAACATTATGCCCTGCGTTTTACCGGTGATACCGTTAGTTGTGTTGAATATATTTAACCGGGCAAAGAATAACAGGGCGCGGTCTATTGCGATGGGGCTTGCATTTTGTGCCGGCATACTTTTATTTTTTGCAGCTTTAGCGGTAGTTAGTATTGTACTTCGGGTCGGTTATAATCAGGTATTTCAGTGGGGTGACCATTATCGTAATCCTGTTTTCCTGGCAGGGTTGTCGCTGTTGATGATACTACTGGCACTGTTTATGTTTGGAGTTGTTACCTTTACATTACCTTCATCGGTTTCAGGAAAAAGCAGGTCCGCAGAGGGATTGAGCGGTTCAGTGGTGATTGGTTTTTTTGCAGCAATATTGAGCACGCCGTGCAGCTTTGCGATACTTGCGGCGGTTTTTGCGTGGGCGCAGACACAAAGGTTGTTTCTGGCAACCATTACGATAATGGTTATCGGCGTTGGAATGGCTGCTCCTTATGCGATTCTTACATCCATTCCTTCGCTTCTGAAATATATTCCCAAGCCCGGTCGCTGGATGGAGTTGTTTAAACAATCTATGGGTTTTGTTCTGCTGGGCATCGCTGTTAAGCTGATAGTTTCTCTGCCGGAAGAAACCATTCCGAGAGTTTCCCTGTTTAGTGTGATTTTTTCGTTTTGCGTCTGGATGTGGGGCGGCTGGGTCGCTTTGACCACGCCGAAGGTAAAAAAATATATTATAAGAGTTATCGCTGCGGCGATAGTTATCTTTTCCGCTGTTACTCTGCTTACGCCGTCGAAAAAGCTTATTGACTGGCAGGATTATGACCCTGCTTTGGTTAAGAATGCAATTGAGGAGAATAGGCCTGTTTTGATTAAGTTCACAGCCGACTGGTGCTTTACGTGTAAGGCGTTGGAATTGACGACTTATTCGAATAAGGAAATTGCCCGGCTTATAAAAGAAAAAAATGTTTTACCGATAAAAGGTGACACTACGGAACGAGGTACTCAGGCGGAGATTGACCTTAAAAATGTTTATAATGAGGCTGTGCCGGTTTCTATTTTGTATATTCCGGGTCAGGCTGAGCCTGAGAGAATGCACGGATTTGAAATAAAAAGATTACAGGGGCTTTTGAGAAGTCTTGCTGATGTGGAGCAGGCAGGTGACGAAGAAGGCGAAGATTAAACAAACGAGCAAAAAGGCGGCAGCGAGAAAGAATTCAGCAGCCGACATTGAGTTTAAGGCAAAGGCTGCTGAAAGAGTCAGAAATATTTTCCCCATTCTCAAAAAAACGTACCCCGAAGCGAAGATTGCGTTAAAGTTCGCGGATCCGCTTGAGCTTCTGATAGCGACAATTCTTTCGGCTCAGTGTACTGATGTTCGGGTTAATATGGTAACGAAGGAGGTTTTCAAGAAATACAGGTCTGCGAAAGACTGGGCAGAGGCTGATTTGAAAGAGATTGAAGGTGACATCAGGAGCACCGGTTTCTATCACAACAAAGCGGTAAATATCAAAGCAGCCAGTAGAGATATTGTTGAACGTTTCGGCAGCAGGGTGCCGGATTCGATGGAAGAGCTTGTCAGCCTTGCGGGTGTCGGCAGGAAAACAGCGAACGTTGTTTTGGGCGGCGCTTTCGGAAGGCCGGCCATAACCTGCGATACCCATGTTATTCGGCTTTCGAGGAGACTGCAGCTTTCAAAAAATTCGGATGCTGTGAAGCTGGAGTTCGATTTGGTCGAAATAGTACCGAGGAAGGACTGGACGAAGTTCAGCAATTTGCTTATCTTTCACGGCCGGAACATTTGCAAGGCCAGAAAGCCCGGTTGCGAGAGTTGTCCTGTTGCGAAATATTGCCCTTCGGCAAATGAGCCGGGCTTGTGGTAATCTTTTTTGAAAGGATGGTAACTATGGTTGATATTGGCAGCAGAGCTGTTGAAGACCTTTGGCGACTTTTCAGGATAATGGCTGAATTTACCGAAGGTTTCCAGGAGCTTTCTACTGTAGGACCGGCTGTTTCGGTTTTCGGCTCCTCACGGGCAAAGCCTACCGATAAATATTACCAGCTTGCACAAAGGTC
>Ga0307434_1000249_pt1 | contig 43966 bp, 38 predicted proteins | sample SalMarWE160220MG_FD_202156 | JGI IMG/M metagenome (GOLD analysis project Ga0307434, IMG submission 202156) | Salt marsh sediment microbial communities from the Plum Island Ecosystem LTER, Massachusetts, United States - WE1603-220 | ecosystem: Environmental > Aquatic > Marine > Intertidal zone >... | reverse complement strand
AAAAACTATAGTATGATTCTGTTACCTTTCCTGTTGGCAAGCATTTCTAGTCTGCTACTCCTAAGTACGAGTACGTTACCAGGCTATGCTAGTACCAACATCAGCAGCAGCCCTGCCACTGCATCAATACTTTCTCCAAACCAGATTGCAGCAGGTGCGCCAATACCTCCTAACTATACGACAGTTCAACAAGAGTCAGAGTGTGTGTCTGCAAATCCTAATGCTCCATGGTATCAAACACTTACCGCTTTTGAAAATTACAACTCCAATAGAAGCCATTACTGGTCGTGCTCACAGTTCTCTGGATCGTTCACCGGTCCCAATCAAGTTTTCGCCTACAAGTCACCTACCTATTATCCTACTCCATTTACGATCGTTACCAGAGGAACCAACGAGATGTACGTATACGGTGGAGTAGTAGCCGCTAATCCGCCTGTGCTAGGCCTTCAGTCGTACGTCTCAAAGGTTCAACCAGGCTCATTGAAGGAGTTATGGCGAACAGAACTTCTCAACACAAACATGTCGCAGGCCTTCACTGGTGCTGGTGGAATGTACACGGTTGGGGATACTGGTGATATAATAGTCATTACAAACACGTATTTGTACAAGTTGAATAGCACTACAGGTGAAGTTAAGGCAGTATTATCCTTGCCAACTGGCGCTACATTACCAACTGATGCCTACTTCAATGGTCTAAATGGCTGGCCGGACGGCACCCTCGTCATGAAAGATCTAACTCGAGCAGCCGGATGTACCTTGAACTCCCTCATTGCATTAAATCAATGTCCTGGTAGTCCTTCGGTCGTATCTGTGGTCGACTCGAAGAACTTTACAATTCTAGACTCAGTACAACTATCAGAAATTATCGGCGGTCGAGTTACCACTACAGTGTACGATGGCAAGTACTACCTTTATCTGGTTGGTTTTAGTCAAGTATACCGATATGTATGGGATGGCCAAAAACTCACTCCCGACGATACTTGGGGTCCGGTTTCATATTTGAAACCAGGTCAAGGCGCAGGTACTGCGGCGGCAGTCATGGGTAACTGGGTCGTTATTCAAACAAATGGCATACCTTCAGACGTACCACTGAGCGAAGTAGCAATATCACAGGCTAACTCCAGCAAGATAACTAGGATTGATCCAATTCCACTAGAGCCTGGGCAAAAAAGTTACATTCCCAACTTTGGAGTCATGGATCTGCCAAATAACCGTATATACGGGATGGACGAGGGACCTGGAAAGGTCGTCGGCATTGACTTTGATCAAGCGACAGGTAATATGTCAGTAGCCTGGGAACCTCAGGAAATGAAGACATTTGGCTGGATTACTGCCATTGGTCCTAAAGATCATAGAGTACTGATGGGTACTAACATGAAACTCGAGAACGAGTCAGATATACAGGCTGGACCGGTAAACGCCTCTTATACCGAACAGGTAATGTGGCGAGATGCTGAAACAGGCAAGTTACTTGCAGCCTCTGACTTCTTCAGCCCTATGTCTACAGGGTCTCAGGTGGTGCCAGGATATGGTGGACTTAACTATCATGTGCTTCAAGATGGTCATATCATGGCTCTGAAGGTATTGCCGTTGGCAACCAATGCGACTTCGACTACTTCAGCAGCAGCAGGACAGAACTCAACATCGGTAGCAGGGTAATTGGTTGATCAAGTAGATCAGTCAGTCAATCTATCTTTTTTTCTATTCTAAATCCAGTTCTTTTACGTTCTTAACTTTCCGCATTTAAGTCCAGTATGTCAGAAGTATGACAATACATCTTACACTCAGATATCTGATTACAAAACAGATATCTATTTAGACATAGAAATTAATCGAGAACAAGATATTATCAGTTCAGCGCTAAAATGTAAGAACAATAAGTAGATGGACGAGACGCAATAGACACTGAATGTACTATGGTATGAAGATTCTGTCATTAATGTACTAGTTAAGACTTAAGCACTAAATTCTATCCATAGTGTATCATTTGTAGTTTTGACTTCCAAGTTCTTTACTTTCATAAATTCAAGCGCTCTCTTGTAATAGCCTTTCATATAATACGCAGCATTTTTTCCCGTATCATGCTGAACCACATAGGTTTGCACTCCTTGATTTATCATGTGTCTATAGCGCAGCCCTGATCCTGACAACCAACCCTCCATTGCCCTTAAAAATCGGTCCAGTTCAGTGTTACCTGTTATCATTTTAAGTCTACCAATGAATTCAGTCTTGAAATACTCATCTAGTACTTGGTCTATCTCTTTCTCAGTGAGTTTATCGAGTATACGACTAAGATTCTTTTTGTCAATATATACAAATCCTGCATCTATTGCAGGAGAATGCCAGTTTACATAAAATTTGAGTATTTGATTTCCCAATATGTTAATGCTCTTCATTTTCCTGTTTGCCTCTTCACGCAATTTATCGAGTACCTTCTTTTCAACTCTAAGGGTAATGCTGTCTGTCCTCTTTTCTTCTTCAAAGGGCTTACGCATAGAAATATGCGTGCATTTAATTTAAATAAAAAGTTTATTACAATTGTTATAAATTATTCCTCATATTTATATGCAACATCTCATTATTAGGAGCTATGTTTGTTCTTGTACATGAATATAGAACAAATAACAAGCATATTTACTGTCCTTGCAATTATGCTGTTGACGGTAGTCACAAGTGTAGTACCAGGAATTGGTGGTGCTAGCGCCGAAAATACCGACACCACCCCTACAATGACCCTTTCACCAAACCAATTAGCAGCAGGTGGACCCCTGCCTGGCAATCTCTCCCTAATAGAGAGTGAGCAAGAGTGCATTAAATCACTACAGAATCAAACTACTTGGGCTCCATGGTATCCTACAATGGCTAGCACAGAGCATGGTGGTTCTGAGCGCGCTGCCGTCTTTGAATGTGCACACTTTGGAGGTTCGTTCACCGAACCCAATCAAGTGTACGCCTACATGTCTCCAGATTCACTGGGTGGGGTTCCATCCTGGATCGTTACAAGGGAACCAAATGAACTGTTCACTTCAGGAGGTGGTGCAAGTCTAGCATTACCAGGACCCTTCATCTCAAAGTTAGAGGCCGGCTCGCTTAGGGAGCAGTGGCACACACCTCTCTCAAATAATAATGTCTCAGGTAATTGGCTTATTTCAGGTGCAATGAACTTTCCAGCACCTGACGGCACTATTGCTGTCTCCCAGGGTCAGTACTTGTACAAAGTAAATGCTAGCACTGGGGGTGTCCAAAATGTAGTATCATTGCCCACAGGGATAAGCCCACCAAAGGACAGTAACTACGATGGCATGAATGCATTCGCGGACGGCACGCTTGTACTAAAGACGCAGAATCGAGTAGCAGGTTGTACTAATCAGGGTTATAATTTCATTTTCTGTGCCAATCAAAGTCAGGCTGCCCCTTCAGTCGTGGCCGCAGTCGATCCGAATACATTTGAAGTACTTGATTGGGAACAGCTCCCTGAGATGATAGGAGGCCGCAACACGATCACTCAGTTCCAGGGTAGAGACTATCTGTATCTATTCGGTACAACTAATGCCTTCAGATATGAGTGGAATGGTCAGAATCTTACCCTTGATACTAATTGGGGACCTGTTCCATATCTGCTACCGGGCCAGACTCTTGCCACTGCTCCTGCCATCATGGGTGATTGGGTTATAGGGCTAACCAATGGCGGAGCCCCTACCAATGTATCATTAAGTGTAGTTGCTATCTCACAGGCTGATCCCAGCAAAATAGCCAGGATTAATCCGATTCCACTTGAATCTGGACAGAAGAGCTTTATTCCATCTATGTTGTCTGTGGACTTGCCAAACAACAGAATCTATGCAATGGATTATCTTCCTGGAAAAGTAGTTGCAGTTGATTTTACTCATGACGGTAACATGTCTGTAGCATGGGGTCCAGTAGACCAGAGAACCATAAGTTTCTTGACGCTCATCGGTTCAACCGATCAGCGAGTCCTAGTTTCCACAAATATAAATCCCAATGCGACTCAACAACAACTAGAGCAAGCAGCACAGGGTACGGATTACACCTATACAGAACAGATCGTATGGCGTGACGCTTCAACAGGAGAAATACTTGCAGAATCTGATTTCTTCCCTGCAATGTCACCTGGCATCCTTGTGACACCAGGCTATGGTGGGATGATCTACGAAATGCTCTATAATGGTCATATCATGGCCTTGCAGGTTGCCCCAGCGACCAATGCGACTTCGGCTGCCACTATGACCTCTACTACCACAACTACAGCAGCAGGCTGATTGGTTGACAAGGCAGGTCAGTCAGTCTATCTTTCTCTTTTTTTGTCATAGACCATTTTTGTGTTTATCTATGTATCTATCCACAGTAACATGGGACAGAATCATATAGACGCCGGGAGGTAGAATCTATTGCCTTTGCTTTTATGCCCGTTTTTCAAAGACGCCGATAACAGAGTCGAAGAATTTCACGGCTGGAAGAGAGAAGTAGAATAGAAGACTAGTTATACTTATTAATTTCAAGAAGTAGTTTTAACTTCAATTATTGAATCACAAGTGTATCCCAATTTTATATGATGCAGTCGGACAGCCTCCTCGCTAGGGGCATCAAGAATGCAATACATGATATCTGCTTCGTAATTATACAAAACATTTATAACAACGACACCAAACTCGTCAGGTTTTAATTCATGCGGCTTTCTAAGTTGCTCTTCAGTCAATGAGCCAATTTTATGTGTATCCAGAAACCGAGCCAATTGCTCTTATCTTGCTTTATCATGCGTAAGACAGGTATTTACTCTTTACCTAACCTGGTGAATCTCAACAATTGGTAAGATGGCTAACGGTGATTTTTATGGCTTCCCGAGGAAATTGAGATATTCTGAAGCACCTCCAACAAGATTGTTGAGTTTGGCTTTAAACCTCTGTTACGAATTAGGCTTTCTAGATGCAAGCGGAAACCATGAGATGCACGAGAAGGCTGTTGGAGCAAAAATGAGGCTCATTAAGGCTTACGAAGCCGGCAGAGCATCACATTCCAACTCAAAGATTGCTAATGCCAGAACTGCAACATTAGTAGAGTCGATGAAGGGATAATGGGAAGTACAGACTTTATTGTGGGAAAGTCCTTTTCAATGCCAAGATAACCAAGATCAACTACATTTTCAACTTGCGATGGAGAGATAGGATGATCGTGTTTGTAAACATCATAATCATGTTTTCTTCCGCCTTTATGACCTGTCTTATGCAGTATCATGCCTTCAGTATTAACCATCAGTTGTGTCTTAACAGTATGTTTCTTCGTTCTACCTGAATAATGACTCTTCCTTCTTCTTTTGTTCTTAGGTCTTGGAATCTCTTGTTCTGTAGAGTCGATGAAGGTTTTCAAACCTGGAAAGTACTGTTTTACTTCTTTGATGGTTCGTAACCTTCTTCTTGTTATTATTCTTGTACGTTTATACAATTTCCTTGGCAATGGAACGCACTGCATTACTAATGGTTCTAGAATAGATAAATCTCTACATACATTGCTCTGGTCAAGGTCGAATAGAAATCCCGATAATGTATATGTAATGTACAATCGATAATAGACCAAGAGCATGAGAAATCTTTCTCTTGCTTTCAGTTTAAACGGTCTACCAGCACCAACGTCTCTTCCTTATCTTCCTCTTCTTCTTTCCTTCTTCAGAGAGGCATTGTCTTCTTCTTGCTCTTTCATATTCCTCATACTTTGATTCTATTTCTTCACAGACGTCATCAAATTCAGATACAGTTAATCCGGTAAATGACCTAAATAACAAGGGCTTTTTAGATAATCTGCGATATGACATCAAATGATATTTCAAATAAGTGCACTATACGAAGTACAATATAGCTGTAAGCTTCTAATTACGCAATAGATCTAGCGAATTGCTTTCTCGGTATCTGGATTGTCGTCGACTACAAGAATTCTCGTAAGTTGATGCTCTTGCCACCTTTTAGTGTAGATTGCTCACTATCATCTCTTTCGCTGAGTCTAGCTTCTGACTTCTGACTCAAGATTGTTCGCTGTCTGTGATGTAATATATCCGATACTTACTCAATAAGCTAAGCAATCTAGTATACCGTATTTTTTATTTAAGCATTATTTATAATGTTGATTACTCTATACCTTTAGAGTAAGGTGAAATATCAGATATCAATATTTTTAACTTACTTTCACTTCGCAACAGTAAAAAGGTATAAAATCATCATTTCCTACTGAAGGGAATACTAGGAGCAAATTTCTTACTTTAATTGCTCAAGGAAATATGCGAATCTCAGAAAGGGAGGCGAGGATCACTGGAGATTATACTGGTAGCATTAATGGCAGATGAAGTTTGATTTTGATTAGATTTTAAAATACTCAGATCGAAACTGCATCTTAGGCATTCAAATTTTTGGTTCTTGTTTTTTAGTCTCAGGAATGCCATTAGTCATATAAAGATATTTTTTTAGACTGACTTACTTCTCTTAGCTTGCTAAATTAGTTGTATCGAGCTAAGTCGATGTTATTATTGTTATTATTATTTAAACTCAGGTAGGTTCTTAGATTCAAGTAGCTCCTTTAGAGCTGAGGAGATTTTTTTCATACCCTCATCACTCTGAACTGTAGGCTTCAGCTTATGATCAATGCTTGCCATCTTATCATCAACATCCAATAATCCATCTACGTTAGCAAGTTCCTCATTTTTTATCCTCATCCATTCGTCATGATATGCACTCTCAGTGTAGTCTTCGATGTAACCTAAAAAGTCATTTATTTCATTAGTATAGTAATCTCTAGTCTGTGGTTCGGGTACAATATCCCTATAGTCTCTTTTTCCTGAGAATTTTACGTTAAGTTGATGTGCGAGATATTTCCAGAATGCATTTGCACCTACCTTTTCGATAATAGAGTCCAGTTCGATGCGTTTTGTTACTAAATATGGATCATCATCGGCTCTGAATAGACTGGGATTAGGCGAATATTCTTCTTCGACATCTTCTTCTCTCAAGTCTGCGTATCCATTTTTGTGGAACCATCTAATAGTATCCCTGTCTATGCCTAACCGCTTAATCCTAATCTTTGTATCTCTCCAGATATTTAAGCCGTGGATATCATAGTCAGTCAGAATACAAACATTTAGTCCAGCCTTTACTGCCAATCGCATCAAATCCTGTACATAGTCCGTGAAACGTCCTCCTGTAGCGACTAAGGCTATACGATATCGTTTTGCAGAATCTAGCAATACATCAGTGATGCCTTCTTTTTCAACAATAACTAGATCTGTAGTCTTTGTTCTTGCAAGTTCTTCTCTACTATCGAAGCTAACTGGAAATACTCGACCATTAAAATAAAGCATGGCTCTGGCTTTCGCAACTATGCCCAAGTACTCTCTTGTGACATCTTCCCCAGGCCATAGTTCCTCGATGGTTTTTCTAATCCTTTTGGTGAGACCAATTCTAGTTGAGCCCCAATCATATATTGCCCTGCCTTTGCTGTCAGTTGACCTATTTCTAGGTCTGAATCCACCCCTTATCATTTCAGGTCGTATGCGGTACCAGACTCCAGACTGAGTCAATCGATCCTTTACCGTTAGAGAGGGATCTGCCTCCACCGCTTTACGCCTTTCAAGTAGGAAATTTCTTAGATATCCCACATACTCGCCAGAACTATCATCATCATTATCTTCTAAAGAGTCATCAGCCCACCTAAGTCCATCGCCATGATAGGATGGCATCTTGTACAGTAAGTTGGAAACAGCTGATGCAATGTCAGAAGCAAATGGTCTTGTTTCGATATGAGTCTTTCCTTTGGCCCCACGAAATTCAATCACTCTACACTTCAGATTTATGAAGAGTACACCAGGTTTTTTTACCTTCGACAAGTGAAGATCGTTGTTAAAGCCGCATTTGAATGCGATATCTTTGAGAGTAGTTGCAGATAACAGTGTACCCTTATGCTTTCCTTTCTCTCCAGTCCAATGGTAATCACCACCATCAAAATATGCTCCTCTACCACTTGGGGAGACCAAATCATTGACGGAGTCTATGATCTCTATTTCACCTGCTTTGCTGGCATCAAGATCTAATCTTGGAGCAGCTGCAACTTCTAAAGCATAAGTAAATGTCTGCTGGAAATCGCTATGCTGTCCTAGTACCACTTTGGCTCTAGCTCTTTCTGTGTCAATCTTGTAAATCTCTTCCAAACTATTGATTAATTGTAGTTCACGGACCTTTGGTTTGCATCCTAGTTTGAAGGTGGCTTCAGGTTTCATTCCTTCTCTTGAATTCCATAGCTCCACGATCAGGTCAGGACTAGTAGATAGTTCCTGTATTGTTATCTGTTTTAACTTACGGGGAAGACAAGGAAGTTCTCTGAAGTTAGCAAATGCATCCGACACAAGAAGTGACTTGTTACTAATTGTATTGATAAGCTGCCTTAATTCACCCAGTTTAAAATCCCATAGGCTGGTATTCCATGATTTTGTCAGTTACTTTCACTCTCCCCTTGCCCGTTATCTTCAATCTCAAACGTGAATTCTGTGTTCGTTTTCCCAATCTTGTTCCTGTAGAAATAATTCTTCATGTCATTCAGGATGTAGGAAATCCCATAGTTTCTATCTCCTCCTAACTTCTTCAGGATCGAATCAAGAGGGAGTGTAACTTGTACTTCTGTATACTCTGGTGCGCCATATTCGATGCTATGACTTATAATCGGCCAATACTCTTGTTTGTCCCATTCAACATGCAAGTAAACCTGCTCTTCTCCATTATGTCTTATGATGACCGGTTCCGGCCACTGTATATCTGCAGCTACAGCTGAATCTTCTCGTTCTCTATCGTAGTTTTCAGTCCAAGAGGCATATCCCATTCCAAGGCTCCTTTTTAGGAAATCTCCTAATGCGCCGGTCACCATTCTGTGCTGATTTCTTTTTGTGCTATGGAATTTCGTGTAATCAAATATCTGCTCTATATTCTCAAACACTGGCACATTCTCTACATTGGAGTTTCTTATGGCTATACGAATTACAACCCTCCTAGCCTCTCCATCAAGAAGTGTGACATACACAATGCGTACCTCAATTTTCCTTGTTTCTTTAGTTCCGTTTGGATAATTATCCTGAAGTGAGTCCCACGCATTGCCTATGAGCTGGATCATGATTTCTTTAGGCCACTCTATTTCTGGGCGTGATAGCTCAGATTCTATCCCACTGATTGTCAGATAAGATATCGACTGCTTGGTTGAAGTCCATATAGGTGATTTCCGTTGAACGGATGGGACACTCCCATTTTTTGAGCTATTTTTGGTGCCAAAATCAGCATGGTGATTTTGTACCGATTTAATCGCAAGATGTTCTTGTTCATCTTCTTCAGCTATAAATTCAGCCAAGAGTTTTTTGCGCTCCTACCAATGAAGGGCATCTAATGTCTTTCTTTTCTTTATCGCTGTCAACTGATCTTACTCTTGGTTCTGTTTCTGATCGTGAATCATTAGTCATTCTTCGTACTTCACAAAATGATAAGTTAGGATATTCCTGGCGCTCCCTCTTTAGCTTGCCTTCCTTCTTTTTATGGTATTTTCTCAAAAGTACCCCATGAGCATCTTTCCAAGTCAAGCAAGTTTCTAACTCTTTATAGTTTTTGGAATCGACGCCGAAGTGCCACATCTTAACCATCCACGTATTACTGTCAGGGATAATGATACTCTCGTACCCGCCAGGGAGCAACTTCTCGCATTCATCGACGATTCGTTGGATTCGCTCTTGTGTTCTAGCAAGGGCAGCTGCTAATCTAATGACACCGTCAACATTGTCTATTTCAGCAGATATTGGATTCTTTGAACAAGCAACCGTAACCGTTACAGTATCAGTATGGTGAATATTGGCAATAATCTTTAGTCCGTCAATATTGAAAGGAGGTAATAATATTCCCTTGTTATGTTCGTTAACCTTGAATCTTTTACTTTCTGATAATATTTGCCATATATCTAGCACCTGAAATGAAGTATGGATATCGTGCAATCCTTTACTTTCTTTAGGAAGTACCTGGATTGCCTCTGAAAGCTGAGATATGCTATGTTCGGTCGTAGCATGCTGGGTGCGCTGCCTGCCGAATTTTATTCCCTTTAGGACAAAGAAAGAAGCCCGGGAATTATAATAGCGCTCAATATATCCACCATTTTTTAGTACAGAGAATTTGTTTCGCAATGTACTACGCTCTAGTTTGTACAGCTTTCCATCGACTTCAAACTCTTCGAAGTCCTTGTAGCATGCAGGTCTATACTGTGTGTCATTGATATATTTTAACCGTTTAAGTAATGCCTCATTCGTTCTATTCAAAATTCTTCTCCAGCTTGAATAATTCTGATAGTCTCGACAGGTTTGAGTACTATACAATGAAAGCTACATAGACATTGCTCAGTACTATTCGCAATACTCATAGTGCAATAGCTAGTCATAGCTGCATTACAGATGATGAAGTAGTGACTATAGTGACAGTAGTGACAGAAGGAGACCCCCGTATGGGCAAATGTCACTGCTATATGGTAAATAAGATTGATGGTCAAGAATATTTATAAATCTCCTATGCTTTCTCAATGATTATTTGATTCTCAGTTTGGTATACTTTTACAAAATCGCCTTTTTGAATTCCTAGATTGATCGCATAGACTCGGGGCAACACGCAAAAAAGCGAATGCTCACCTACAAGAGCCTGGATCTTCCTGTATTCAACTTGATCTTTGCTTTCAGATCTAACCATAATTATTATATAATATAAAAAGTATAAATATAGAACAGGATAAATGAACCAATGAATGATCCCTATGCTGGAGTTGAGGACTTCAGGAAGACTTATTTTGGGTATTTTAGTCGACTATTAAGGCTTGTTAGGAAGGTATCATTTAAAGGGAATCAAGTAAACTACCTATTTTACTTCGTTGAACATCCTCAAAAGTGTGCTTATGATATTGCACCAGGCCGTAAGGGTAATGAAAGTAATTATAGACGAGCAACACTTACTTTAGAAAGACTGCACAACCTTGGTTTGATCGAGGCTGTCGGATCTAGAGGGTATGAAAATGACGAAAAACATGGAGCAATTAATTACTCACTTACTGATGAAGGTATTCTTTATTTAATAAAGAATACAAAACTTCCATACATGATGCTATTACAAGAACTCATCAAGAATTATTGCAACTCAAATATTTTCCGATATTTGTTATATCCCTACATAAAATTAGAGACGCTATGCTCACCTAAAATGAAACTTAACCTAATAGCAGACATAGGAAATTTTTTGGTATCCATTATTCAAAAAATGGATCACACTCTTGAGTTGCTTGAGAAAGAAGAGAGGTCAGTTAGGGAAAGGTATTCATGGAACTATGAAAAACTGGAAGATTATTTGAGGAACAAATACCACTTGGATTTCCTGGATCTCCAGTATACTGATGTAGATTTCGATGACGATCATGAATGGATTAGATATTTCGACAATGAAGATAATAGCAGGGATCTGAAAATCATTTTTGATAAGAAAAGTGCAAGAGGATATGTATACATTAGAAACAAGAGGGTTGAGAAACATACAATACCCCTGATTACAGACTATCTAAATAAGACTAAAATCACACAGGAGGAATATATGAGTGCATATTTTGATGCTTTTTGCAGTCCAAGGGCTGAAGAATTTATTCTATCAATAATTTCAGAATACCCAATTGACACCACAGATGATGATATTCGAGAGATTCTTTCGAACGACAAGCCTTTTATTGAAACACTAAAAAAGTTTAAGGATTACTTTGATACCGTCTATAAAAGAATTACGTCATATCCTAATTTTTTGTTTTAGCATATCGATCTCGCTAGACAGTTTCATAACTTGATCAGCTAATGCCTCAATAGCCTGATTTTTTTCTTCTAGCTGTCCTTTGGTATTTCTGTCGCTATCTTCTGTCTTCACTATCAGTTCCTCAATTCTTTCTTGCACATCATGTAAATTACTTAAAGTGAGTGCGTTGGTGGCATTTAGGTAGTCGTTTAGAATCTCTTCTTCGGTGGGTCTATAGTATGAATCAGCTAGTCCAAGAGAATGCCCCATCAATGTCTCTATATTTATTGACCTCATACCTGCTGATTCGCACCTTGTCTTGAACCACTTTCTGAAGCCATGGTCTGCTTGGAATTCATGCCTCTTTTTGTCCTTTTTCAACTCTGATCTGATTCCCTGAGCCCATAATGCTCTTTCAATCAACCTCTTTATGCCTGTAGCCTTTAGCCTCTTTGGAATAGTCACCACTCCTTTGCCTTTTGGAGTAGTCACATCCCAGAGATTTCTCATGAGCCAGCTTTCACCAGTAACTACCTCGCCACACGCCTTACGATAATTCATCCACTCTTCTAGTGTCTCAAGAGCTTCTTGACTGATAAAGGAAAAATATTCATCATCATCTTCAGCGTAAACCAGAATCTTTGCTGCCACTACTCGACCATTTCTTATCATTGGAATGATATGCTTCCATCTAAGGTAGTCCCAGGCGCTAAGTCTAATCCCTGATGAAGACATGACACAAACAATGGGTTTAATCCTCCTATCTGGGTACGCAAGCACTCGTTTAATTTCATCTATAGTGGGGGCACAATCATTTGCATACCTTCGTCCTTTCGGCATACCCCGCATTAGCTTCTTCCACGGAATAGGAATATCCATTTGCTCAGAATAGAGTCGTATTGGTTTGATGTAATTACGTAGGGTGGCAGTTGATACTTCCTTACGTTCAACTCTACCTTTGTGAACTTGGATATACCTGAAAATCGCATTAACCAGCCAGTTTATGTCTGCATTAGCCTTTTGAGTAAGGGCCTCAAAGCATCCTTCTGCATACTTATAATGAATACTTAGATAATCGAAGAAATATCTCATTCTCTGAAGGTATTTTTCTTTAGTTACGGGTGATCTGATTGACCCAACAAATAGAGAATACGGACTGACGTCTAACCGAAAGGGATCTACTTGAAGAGTTATCCTTTCATCATTTGCTATTCCAGTTATTTTTGTTCTCTCCTCTCCTCTATATTATAACATGTGAGAACCCTAATTAAGCACTGATATCGGTATGGGCCCAAGGGAGTCCGAAGTAATATTGATTCTATAACAGGATTCTTTTGATTAGAAACGATTCAGTCAAATAAACAATTTTTCTCTTTTGATGCACTTCGATCCTATTGTATTTCGCCAGTTCAGTGAACACTGAGCACTAATTTCTGTTTCTAGGTCCTGTATTTTGATTAGCTGTTTTCGCAAACGATTTGCTTGCTGGTAATTATTGTCAGCTTCTGCGACTTCTATAGCACATACTTTATCTCCATATTTCAGATCAGAAACGCTGCCCAAAATACTCTCCAGTGTATCGATCTCATTTATTAAAATATCTGATTCCCTCAGGTTATTTGGCTCTTTTAATTTCAAATTTAGTACTCTTTCCTGAAGTGTGTTTTCAAATTCAATTGTTTCCAGCATCTCTAAGCGTTTTTTGGTTACTCCGAGATGTTGTCGCTCATCATTGCCTCGGTTTAAGATAGAATAGATAATTCGTATGGTCCATTGGAGAAATTCTATTTCATCTTGTCTATCAGCTACATATAGCGGATTCAGTTTCACATTAGTTCCTATTTCTACCTCTTCTTTCAACGATCCGATCTTCTCTTCAATAATCTTTTGCAGTTCGATGAGTTTGTGTTTGGACATGAATCAATGACTAGCCAATTTAAGATATAATTAGTGAAATACGACGAGCCGGGGGAGAGAGTAATAACATAGTTAATGCATTGGCTTATCATATTGAACCAAATTCGTATGGTTTAGTCAAGACCGACTATCGAATGTGATTAGACTAGTAGATAATATACTTTTATACAAGAATTTATATCGTTTAAGTCATGGAAAATAAGAGTTCTAGACAACTAGGGGTCATTAAATGTTTCAACTTCAAATCCCTCGTGGCCCTACCTACCATCGTTTAAGGTTCAGTAATGTTGCCCAAAAATTACTCTGTCTCAATCATAGCTCCTCGTATCGATTGTGATGCTTCATCTTGTGTTGATGTCGTCGATTCTGGAGGAGTGGCAGTGGTGTTGGCATTCTGATCAATTATCGAACCCTTTAGCCATATGCTGAAGCAGATGTTTCATACTAAAAAAGGCAAATTACACAAACTCACACTATCGTTCGGATATCTAATAAATTAGAGATCCGAAACTTATTTCTTTTTTTTAAGTCTTATTTAATATGCTGCCTTGAATGTGTAGTTTCGTCATGGACGCGCGGGGACGTATATGCAACACTTTAAAATCAATCATTGATTATATTAAGTAGATGTCATCTTTTTCTTTACAAGGAAATGAGGTTGTGTTTTCCTCTACTAACATGCCACAATTGGACTCGCCATTTTTGATCTGCGGTTTCCCTGGAAGTGGGTATGTAGGAAAGATTGCAATTGACCATTTAATTCAGGAACTAAATGCAAGTCATCTTGCTGATATATACTCAGGTTCATTTCCTCCACACATCATGATTAGAGGCGACGGCATCGCGGAGCTTATGAAAAACACAATTTTTTATTCAAAGGCGTCTTCTACCCCTGGTTCCAATCATGATATGCTCTTATTGACCGGAGACTCGCAACCAGAGAATCCTAATTCCGCATATTTTTTATCCGAGCAAATCATAGATATCGCTACAAAGTTTAATACAAAAAAGATCATCACCTTGGCAGCATACGTTACTGGAACATTTGTGGATAAGCCTAGGATTTTCGGAACAGCTACTGATTCAAATATAGTGAGTACATTTAAGGAAAAAAAGATCTTGACCATGGATAGTGGCACTATTGCAGGAATGAATGGCCTGATTATTGGTGTTGGAAAACTTCGTGGATTGCAAGGTACTTGTTTATTAGTAGAAACATCAGGTTATGTCGTTGACGCCAAAGCTTCCAAGATTATTCTAGAAAGCCTACTTTCAATACTTGAACTAACGGTGAATATGAATAACCTTGAAAAGAAAGCACGAGATACTGAGGCACTAATCCAAACAATCCAACAACAGGCTGCGGAGAAAGTATTGGAGAATCAACAACCCTCAGGTGTTCTACGCAAACCAGTTAATACAGGATATATTAGCTGACTATCTAGTTGAAACCTGAGTCGATGATCAAACTAGAAAATATTCTGTGCTATTTTCAATCCCTTTCATCATACTGCTTCCACAGGCAATAAATAGAGCAAGATTAGAATTAGCAAATTAACTGAAGTTTAAATTTGATCAGACTCAAATAGATAAGTATTAAATAATGCAATTCTATCCATAATGATGACTAAGAATTGAAATTAGAAGTAAATCAGCATGTCTGATTCTCGGTTATTTTGGAGATAAATTATGAGGTATCGGGAAAAAATACTGAGTGAGCATCGGTCTAAATGTTATCCTTTTTTAAAATGGGCAGGTGGTAAAACTCAGTTATTACCTAAAATAAGTAGGGTTCTACCTCAATCTTATGCTCGATATTTTGAGCCTTTCTTGGGTGGAGGAGCACTATTCTTTTATATGATATCAAATAATAGTATGAGATCTGAGGCGCATCTTATTGACATCAATAAAGAGCTAATTAATACATATAATATAATAAAATCTAATGTCGAAGAACTTATTGTGATCCTTTCTAAATATCAAGAAGTGTACAATAAATCACCGGTAAAGTCTTACTATGATTTGAGAGACAAATTTGATCGTAATGCAACCAGTATAGAAAAAGCAGCGCGAACCATAGCGCTTAACAAGACTTGTTATAATGGACTGTATAGGGTCAATAGAAATGGAGAATTCAATGTCCCGATGGGAAGGTATAAAAAACCCGGTATTTGTGATAGCGAAAATCTAAGAAATATAAATAATGCGCTTCTTAACTCCAAGACACATCTCTATTTAAGTGATTATAGAACGGTGCTAGTTGATAAAACCAAGGAGGATGATTTTATCTACCTAGATCCACCATATGATCCTGTAAGTACAACAGCTAAATTCACTGGATATACCAAATGTGGATTTACAGATAACGATCAGAGAGATTTATCACAAATATTCATGAAGTTAACCGATCGAGGATGCAAAGTTCTGTTAAGTAGTTCTGACACTCCGTTTATTAGAGAATTATATAAGGACTTTTCAAGATACACGCATCGGGTCAATGCTTTAAGAACCATTAACAGTAGCTCTTCAAAGAGAACCGGGCATAAAGAATTACTTATCAGCAATTATGATACCAATACGTAATTACTTAGATAATGTACTAATAGGTTGTTATGGAGATTGTGAGAATCCAAATCACGAGAAGCATATAGATAACTATCTTAGAATCACATAGCAAAAGGAATGTGCTTGATGACGCAATCACAATAGTAGGTCCAATTTCAAAAGTACAATAAATTAAAAAAGTTAATAGGATTTTTGGTTATTGTGTTGTGGTTATATTTTGTTGAATTGGCTCTTTTCCAGTATATTTCTGATAGCTGAGGGAATGTCTTCTATATTTCCTTCAACAATGGGTTTGATAAAGTTCAATCCTTGTTCTTCAAGTATATTTTCACCATTCGCTGATAATATAAATGTGGCAAAGGCGGTAGTTCCAGCCAGATTTTTGACTGTGACAGGTATTGTAAATGAAAAATATATCGGTTCTCCCAATACTGTTTGACCCTTGCCATTCTCTAATGTGTATGAAGATGTATTATAGAAATTAGAAAATGTAGGATCCGCTAGGTTGATCTTGGGAGGAAGTGTAATGTATGGCAGTCCTCGGGCGACTGCCTCATGTTTGTATGCTGCTACTGCATCTAATTGACCTTGTTCCAGAATGGTTTTGAGCGTTTCTTCTGGGAAGATCTGTTTTGGGTTTCGATCTTCTCCCAGTATTCTTTGTTTTATTCCCGAATCATTATAATATTTGTTGGCAAGTTCTGCAGTTATGATCATATAATACCCTTTTGGATCTAGCTCAGGATCTGTTCTTCCGAACTTAAGATCTGGATTAGACAGAACTTTATACCATGGAATTTCTCCTGTACGAGCCTTTTCCAGGTCGTTGAAGAAACGACTATCAGAGGAATAAGCTATTACCATTTCTGCAGCGCCAAACTTCACTAACCAATCAGCAAGAGGATCAGTGGCATTCATTAACTTCATTATAGGAATGGTGCCTGCACTTACAAACACATCAGGTTTTCTTAAACCATCTAGTATCATGTTTGCTATTTGTAATGATCCACGAGCTTCTCCTTGATAGGGATACCCAATATCGGTCTGGAATGCTGGTCCTAAACTTTCTTCAAATATCTTAACAAGGGAGGCAGCATATATTACAGAGACAAGATCCTTTTGATCTGGAGATACCTTCGAGTTATTTGCTGTTGCAATAACAATCGGGCTATTTGATAGGGTGTAAAAGGCCACAACAGAAAGAACTATCAGTACAAGAACAATAACTAGTCTGACATTCCTGGTATTGAATTTAATAGACAAACATTAGAACTCCCAACAAAAATGAAAACCAATCAATAAATATTTTCAACATTCTGTCTACTATTAACTTTCACTTCGTTAACTGAACAGAGCGTGATAGACTATAAAGAGTTTAAATATTTCTCCAGAAATATGTCAGAAAATGATGATTTACAGACAAAACAAGATTGATATCTCCAAATTATGTCCTGGTTTAAGATGAATCCACAAGTAAAGCTTGGAGGACCAGTGCTTCGGGTTATCGATCTGCAGCAGGAATTAGAATATTATCAAAAATTCAAAATGAAGCCATTAAGAAGATTTCGGGGAGACGATGGGCATGATATAATCGAGCTTACGTTTGACATGGACAATAATGCGGTTCCTCAAATTGATAATCCTCCTATTCTGACACTTTTACACGATCCGGAGGCGAGCAGACCGCATTACAAGTCGGCAGGTTTATTTCATTTTGCAATTCTCACTCCTGACAGGAAGAGCCTCGCCACTACATTTGTATCTCTAGAGAACCAAGGGATTCAGTTCGTTGGATTTGCAGACCACCTGGTCAGCGAATCGTTATATCTTCAAGACCCGGAAGACAATGGAATAGAAATCTATTGTGATAGACCGAGAGAAGAATGGCAATTTGATGAGAATGGACATGTTCAAATGGATACAATAGCACTTGATCTTCGGTCACTACTTTCTGAATTATATCAAAACGATGACACGATAATGAAAGAGTCAACACGTAAAAACTTAATGCCCTTTCCAAGAGGTGGAACAATTGGACATATACATCTGAAGGTTATCAACCTTGCTACTTCAACTAACTTCTATTGTAGGATACTTGGGTTGGACTTGATGCAAACCATGCATGGGGCTTCATTTCTTTCAGTAGGAGGATACCATCACCGTTTAGCGATAAATACTTGGTTAAGCTGTGCAGGTATTTTCCTCAAGGGCGGGGAGGCAGGGCTTGAACAATTCACTATTCATTTTTCCGACAAAGGATTTTACAGAGATCTTATCGCAAGGGTCCCCAAAATCATCCTCTCCTTACACAGTAAGGTCAAATGAGGTCAGGATCATGGATCCGGATGGCATAAGAATTATGCTTCGCTATAACGGTCAATGATCGACTTGTGAGTTTACAGTCAAACAATATTGTTTCTATTACATAATACAAACAATATATCTTATATTGTTTCTATTACAAAATTAGGTAGGTAGGGGCATAGCTTATGACGGTCATAAGGTAACAATTAGTATAAGTAACCAAGAAATGAAGGTCACGTTTTCAGAAAGCTAGGTTCCTAGGTCAAAGGCTCTAATTTTGCTAGGAGATAGATAACACATACAGATCTTGAATTTTGGGTTGAAAAGATAAAGCTAGAAGATTTTTGGTATGTGATTTTGTTTTTATGTATTAATTTGTTATAAAAGAGACAACCATTTCAGAAAAACAGTTAATAACAAAATCTAATTCAATAAGGTTTTCTATTCACCAATTACCTTTACTAACACTCTTTTATTTCTACGACCATCAAATTCTCCATAAAATATTTGCTCCCATGGCCCAAAATCAAGTTTTCCATTAGTGATGGCAACTACAACCTCACGACCCATTATTTGTCGTTTTAAATGTGCATCAGCATTATCTTCCCCTGTTTCATTATGTTCGTACTGATCTGTCGGAGCATGGGGTGCCAATTTTTCTAACCATTTATCGAAATCCTGATGCAATCCACTTTCGTTATCATTTATAAAAACACTAGCCGTAATATGCATCGCATCTACCAAACAAAGTCCTTCCTTTATTCCACTTTTTTCAACTATCTTTCTTACGTTTGAAGTGATATTAACAAATGCACGCCTTGTAGGAGTATTAAATGTAAGATATTCCGTTTCGGATCTCATATTAAGAAGATAAATATAAGGTGTTTATTAAAATCTTAGCTTGCTCCAGCATAGAGGTTATAATTCCAAATAGCAAAGTTTAGAAAAAAGCTTTGAAATCATGCCATATCTCCTTGTCATATAGCCCGATAGATATTTTGTCACCAACTACTGCAGTGGCCTTAGTTTGGAAACTTTTTTCTTAAACTGTGGCAGTTAGAGCGGGACTTCGACGGCTACATCAAATTTCGTATAATACTCTTTCACTTCCAATTCACTCGCCATATTTAGACCTGAATTTCCTCACGATATAGTCAACCCTATTACTTTATGTTATTGGTTTACCTCTTGCAGCATCAAGTTATTAGACTGAATTTTGAATCCCTAATATGAACTAATTACGTCTCGTCTTGTCCTAGTTCTTCTGTAGAACCCATGCTATATATATGGCAGTATGCAGATACCAACATGCAGAAACAAAAACAAAGACCTCTTGGAGTTACAATAATATCAATACTTACCATTTTAGGTGGTATAGGTTTACTTGCAACTGGATTTACACCACTAGTAGCCGCTCCATTCTTGTCCGATATTGGTACAAATAGCGATGTGTCTCCAGCAGTGCTAGTCGCATTGTCATCAGGTATAGGTATTGCGCTCATAGCATTAGGGCTAGCATACTTTGTTATGGCTTATGGACTATGGAAGGGGAAAGGATGGGCTTGGAGTATAACCGTCGTACTATCATTCATTGGCATTGCATTGGGTGTTGTTTCAATAGCAACTGGGAATGTAGGAGCTATATTCCATACAATCATCAATGCAGTAGTCCTGTATTACCTCTATAGGCCTCATGTCAAAATGTTCTTTGGTAGGACCACAGAACAGGCGGCCATGACAACGTAGTTATCTACGCAAATCATTTTTTTATGTTTATAATCCAATTTCTTTATAGCTTTTGCTATTGCTAATAGCAGACGAATAGAAAAACGCGCAAGCAAAAAAGCCTCACGACTGATCACATACGAGTGAGTCGTTGAGATATAAACACATGTACATAGTGCGTCATGAGACGCACAAGAATCCATTATATCGCGACATGCTACATAATATCAATAAGTTAATTCAGAAGTATAGTTTATGCAAAGTATTCATAGATTCTAGTGCGGCAAATGTATGACATGAGCTCAAAGAGGAGAATATCAGAAGTTTGAAACACTAAAGCCAGAAATACTTAACAGATTCAAATTCGCATAATGCAGATCACTGATTATAGTTCCGGTGCCATTTAACAAGGAAGAGGATAACATGATGCAAATGCTACAATCCTGTGTTAGCAAGAACATATTACGCATTCACCTAAGCACGGAAGAAATAATCATATTATTAAAATCAGCCAAGAACGACATAAGAGGGAGATTCTGTTAACTTTACGGATTCTGACTTGGCCTGTTTACAGTCGGGTCATGAGAACGATAAGGCTGGTAGAAATCAATAACATGTTGACTAACAGCAGTATTACTAGGAGCCTTAACCTCTGTTATCCAACCACATTTACAGTCGAGTTTCGCATGGTTCAATTGCACAGCCTCTCTGCTCAAGAAGACAGTACACAATGTTTGCCTCATAGTTATACAGGATGTTAAGGTGTTTTACTCCATACTCATCTATTGGTGATTTCTGCAGCTTCATAAGCTGTTCTTCAGTAAAAGAGCCGATCTTATGAGAATCAAGAAATCTAGCCATTGCTCTCTTGTGCATCATATAAGAGGGGGCAACATATATTTTTGCATATAGAAATAAAACTTTGACCCTATGTTAGATGATATAAACAGCTACTTGCGTTATTCCGCCGAAGGAATGTAAACGGAGCTAAATTTGCTTCACCAGTGCTGTTCTCATATTCATTAATAAATCATTTAGGAGTCACCGTGTATACTGTATCAGGAATAACTCTTCTGCATAGACTAGCTAGAACCGGCTTTAATCTACCTAGTTAGTGTCAATACGACGACGAATACAAGTACGAATAGATAGGACGACCAGGTGGACTCAGTACTCACTAAATTAAGCAGGTGTACTATTATACTATTGATTGTTACAACTCAAAGTCTAAGAAATTGCATAAAAGATATTCCGGAACTTAGTTATCAGACAGGCAATCGATATTTCAAGACCCTAGAGCCAAGAAAACAAGTTCCTTAGATTTTCCCTTGTTTCTTTTTTTCTGTTTTCTTCTCCGTGGTAAACCGTTCCAATTCATATGTATTGAGATCTACAAATTTTATACCTTCAGCAAGAATAGGATTTTTTTCTTCTATATATTTAAAGAGTCGTTGGCATACGCTTCGATAGTCTGCGTGTCCTTGGGGCAAAGTTCTAAGTTCGATCATATGACATGCTTCACGTAGATTGATTTTCAGAAAATATGGGTATCTAAATGCAAAATTTACCACGTATTGCGCTTGTTCCGGCATCTGATTGGATAGTATCTCATAAACATCGCTACATTCATACATACAATCTTTAAATTCCTTAGAGATGCCTAAACCTACAATCTCTTGCGGGATATCATAACCATGTTTGGTAGAAAGTAATTGTCTTTCAATCGTAAGAAGTCTATGTCTATGCAAATCACGAAACATTCCAAAATTAGTAAGCAGCTCAAATGTATAATCAACCATCTCGAACGCTCTACCTGGTCTATGCCTTCTATTTGACCGAAATTTTGTATACATTCGTATTATACTTATGCGCTCGTTATTTTTGAGAGACTGTACATATTTGATGATACTTTCCAATGACTGCCCTTTAGCAAATTCATATAATATAGCTGCCGCGACTTTGACTTCAGCTTCAAAATTATCAGGAAACTCAAGTAAATTAATAGTCTCAGGATTCCTATTTACTTGGATATTCTTTAAATGGAGTTCGGAGAGTTTGATTATGGCATTTCTCGTATTTATGAGGTATTCTTGTAATAGTTTGCCATATTTTTGATCATTTGCTCTTCTTACGAATGAAGGAATAATCTTGTCAAGCTCATCGTGTAGGTGACTTGCTAAATTCCTTAGTTCACTCAAGTCTGATGCGAACATCCTAGATAGTAGGTATTCAAATGCCCTGCCATTACCAGTGATACCAATATTAGTGAGTGTTGACGCTGGCAAAATGCCTCGTAATATGTCCAAGGACTTGGCCTTAATAGTTAATCGGTAGATTCTATTGGCCGACTCTATATCTTTAGATTCTTTCAAATTACTGTACGATACATCGTGTTTTATATTGGAATCAAAGAAGTAGAATTTTTCAATAGGTTTTTTCTCTTCAAGATATTTCTGCAGTGGATTGATATTTTTAGAATATAGATCAAAGGCGTGATCACATGCCTGAATATATTTGTCTGAGAATTTGGAAGACATAATAAGCTCCTCACGATAATATTTGTAATTACCCCTAATTTTTTGATCCAATGCTACATATCGGGATGATTTTTCTAGATAAGATAATCCAATCCTTCTGTCCTCAAGTTTCTTGGCCGCAATATTTGAAATCCACTCTACTGCAATTTGAGCTTCACCTAATTCTGCTACTGAATCATCTCCATATTCTAACAATACTCTATCATAAAATTCTTTACCTCGATTAGGATTACGAATAAATTCGTCCAAAAATACTCGTCTCATAGTCTTATCTGTCCTAGAGTATCTTGACATCAATGCTCCTCTATCAACTTGTTTAGGTGTAATAATAGCGAAAATGTTCTTGTCGGTGTTTGAAAAATGCGATTGGAGTATAGTCCTTTCTTCCTTTATGAAGGTATCATAGAACGGGTTTTTGTTTTTACTATGATCAGTCAATTTTTTCAAAAATTATCAAGTACTATTTAAGGTATCTTTTTTTCTGGTGAATGAAACTCTGTACGTATACCTCTTATTCTGATCAATTACCATTACCGATAAGGGATTGAAGCTCATTTCTTCCAGATCACTAGCTTTTCCCCTGAAAATAGTTTCTTTATTGTATTTGGTAAGGTATTCAAAGACCCATACTTTCAGCGTGGAAGTATCTATTCCCTTAAGTTTAAGGAATTTGACAATGTCTGATTGCATGAAATTCTTTGAGGGATCATTAGGCCAAGGACGAGGAAGCAGAATCACACTTTTCTTAGCCATTATTGCGTTGATCAATTCTTTTTTCTTTTTATCTATATCCCCAGAAACGTGAAATGAAAGTACATATGATTTATCTAATGGTATCTTAGATTTAGAGGAAGCAACTTGGATAGAGCTTATTCCAGGAATGATCTCACTGTTATCTCCAAAAATCTCCAATAATCGATCAACAACTTCTGATTCAGAAAAGTTGGCATCTCCAGTAAAAGGTACAGCACAATATTCTCCATCTTTCATTTTATTGTAGACATCTTGATATATGGAATCTTGATTCAGCATCGTTACATGATAAACCTCCTGTCTAGTCCTATCGATTATACTCTCTACAATGTCCAATGTGTATTTGTATCCGATTATATACTTGGACTTCCTAATAGCTTCCATAGCAACGCAAGTCAAATATTGTGGGGAGCCAGGTCCAACACCAACAATTAACAAATTTTTCTGCAAGGTATATATTCTAACAATTCCTATAGTTTATTCCTATATAATAGTCTGAGGCAGTGCTGTTTACTTCTTGTGGGTATTCCAATATCATCCAAACTCACCAAACAATTTACATTTTAAAAGCACACAAAACGCATTAAATGTTATTCGATTGATCGCCTAAGGGCCCCTTTCATCTAGATACATATTGCGCTGTCTTTACATCACCGCATAAATGTAGAAACTCATGAATGATTATGGATATGACCATCTAATCGTCGAATTACTTATTACTTCAAGCGTGAGATTTTGAAGATCCTTCGGATCAATCGCTGACGCAACGTCAGGAGATTTTGTAGGATCTATTGTGTCTATGTGTGAGTTCTTGATTTCTATTCGAATAGTGAGGGGGGAAGTAAGTGAAAAAGGAGGATCAATGAAAACATTGTAAGGGCAAACAATCAGTGGCTGTGTAAAAACTACGATGACTGCCTTCGAATCACTCGTTTCCAATAGTAAGATCAGTTAATACGTACATCCGAAATTTTGCATCATTACATTCCTTCAACAGCCTTAGAGCAGCGATCTTTTCCTTAACTGTGAGATGAACCCCTTGACTCCAATCTCCGTACTTATATAGGCTCCAGGCTTCTCTTCTAATTTCATCTATGCCATCTATACACTGCTTATGGTAGTATGTTAGATAGCATGTATATCAATACATTACTTGGTGCATTTACCAATTTTGAAATATCGCTGACGTGATATTTTATCACTTTCACGTTAGGAATCCAATAGAAGTATCATCTATCTGTCGATACTATAATATTCTTATTCTGGATAATCAATCTAGACTTCTGTTACAAAAGAGAGCATTCAGCAAAAACAGACATGCAGGTCTTTTTTCTGAATCAGTCAGTGCTCAAGTAGCAGTACATTGATGCTGTTCTGAAGAGGGTTAATGAGGAGTTAGGACTTATTCTTGAGGAGCATGAGCATGATGTTTCTAACTGTACTCGATTAACACAGGTATGCAAAATCAATATAGATGCAAGGGATGAAGACTATAACTACAGCTTTGCTAGCAGCATTGTTAGGAATTCCTGGAGGAAAAATGCATTTGTTACAATATATGAATGCATATTAGACCATGATAGGATTGATCGTCTATCAATAAATCCATATGAGATATCAAATGTTTATTTCTTGTCTCTAGACAAGGTACTTGAGTTTTTTAACTCCAGTCCCAGCCTGTTTGTACCTGGCTTTGGATTTACATTGAAAGCATACCTTACGTACTTCTATAATAAAAGGTAATAATAGAAAGATATTTGGTTACTTAGTTTCATTCCCTAATGCAGAATCTATAAGCATAAATATGTATTCTTTTGGAGTTATTTCAATACCTTGCTTAGCCTTGTAATTGCTGCAGATTTCCAATATCTCATGATATCTATCTTCATCTAATGTAACTGATGTTGGTGCTCATCTTTTTTCGCCATTCAATCTTGATGCTCTTTAGTGTTCATATTGCTTTATCTTAAATTTCATTATAGTCCGGAAGCCCATTTACGATCGGAAGAATATGTACACAAACCCAGCTCAAGAAATCAAGAATTTCTGTATATGTGTTTAAACCTTTCAGTAAGTAGCTTGCAAAGTTTGCGATGCCGTCTGCCGCGGATGAAAGGCGATATAAAATTGGTATCTCAACTTCGCCATAGGAATCAAAAGGCATTTTATTGAATACAAGTTGTACTTTAAGAGTGGCGTATGGAGACTATTTATCAAAACATGTTCCCAAGGAAAAAGAGCTTTTATCTCCCATATTTCAAGTAGAAGTCAATGTTGTAAAGACTCTCTTAATGCACTAGGAAAAACATTAGCCCTCAAAAGCTGGACTCACCGTAGAAATATGTATCGATAGGGCGGGGTCTCAACTGACAGAGAAATTAGACATTTATCTTTGGCAGAACAACTTCTAAGTCAGTAGTTATATAGTCATGTTTGTGAGTCCCTCACTAGAGATTTATGTGGTATATGATCATTTCTAGAAGGTATTACTTCCTTTTATATACATGAATGCCGAAGATATTACTAAGAAATGGCTATACTCAGAATATACAAGAGAAACTCAACACGCATGGATCTTTGGCAGTTAGTAGAGGCAATCAGTAACTCAGGTCTTGAGAATGGTTTACAAAAATTTTATAATAAACCTCTTGAGAAGGAATCCAAGAGCATCGTGGCAGGGCCAAGTTTTCTACAGTTTCTAAACAAATTATTTGGAGTTCAGATATCTGCTGGAGACGTAATACAGTTTGAGCATGGGAATCACAGTAAATATTATATGCTTTCTGTAACGGGAACATGGGACGAAATAATAAAGTTAGGCTAGTAACAGAGGAGAGTAAAAGTAAATTTCTTTTGCATATATTCCAATGACCTATAATTTATCTATGCCGTTGTTTTGCAACTTGTCCCACAGCAAATTCTTTCTATCAGAGAAATATTGTAATCCCAAGTGCATTAAATACAGAATATCAATTACCGATACACACACTCAATAGATCAGTAGTGTACATGAATGGAAAAAGGTAGCTCCTATAGATCCAGTAAAAGGGGATTATAGAACTGCAAATAAGGATTTGGTAGCCTCTTTAATAGTAACGGAAGTAAACTGGTAGATATGAGAGTTCGGAAAACCATAACCATGCCGCAACAAGTGTGGTGCCTAGATCTATTTGGCATTAGAGAAGCTGATAGAGCTAAATAAGAGGGGAAAAGAGTAATGGCTTATCAACTAGCTATCTGGTTCTCCTTATTACTTTTATAACTAATCCAGAATAAAGGACAAATCCACAGCATCGACATATTGCCTTTAATCCATTTTTAGTATCGTGACTTCCAATGCGAACAACGCTTGAAGACTATTGAGGGTTTCATCACGATTAGATAATCTCAGCGAATATAATTGACGATATTAACTACTTTAATTAATCCATATATATAAATAGAATAAGTAGCCCGCTAGGAAAAGGAAGAAGCCTATAAGTGGAGTTACTGTATAATTGCAACCTAGAATGTAATTGATCATTGATATACTCCGTTATATAGGTATAGTACTATAATAATGATTGCATGTACTTTGCTCTAGTAATAGAGCACTTCCTTTTGAAGAATGGCTGATATATAAACTCGGATCCAAACTAAAAGAAGCGAACATGATTATTCAGCATAATCATAAACCTCTCTTACTATATAGGGATATCATTGAAGAAAGTAATTGTGCTGCAGAAGAAGTCTGTTTATTGGCAGAAAACCATGTTATTATTTTACTTTATGCTTATGGGGGGTTTATTCCTTCTGAATTTCAGCGTGTAAAGATTCATACCATTGATAAGTTTATGAAATCGATTCTAAAGAAAGATAGAAAAGGTTTGCTTCTCCAATGTCTTGAAAATCTTGGATAGCAGTATAACCTGGGCCAAGCTCAAGTTAATTTTCACAATTAAATTAGGCACATGTATTAATAGGGGCGATACTTAATTATCTGAATTTGTTCTCCATTACCAATGAACTATGCGTGTTTTATTGAGTAATTCAAGATGCTTCAGTTTGTGGTACAATATCCAATCGTTACCACAGAATAGCTTACCGCAGACCTGTATGCAAAATGACCATCAATTATGTCATTTAATACTCTATATGATTAATGGACATCGGATATCCACTAGCCAAAATAAGGACATTTGTTAACCTGTGATGAAGGGGTGGTACCGTTGGGGACTATGTGACTAGGATTCTACCTAACGAAACCATAAAGTTCCTTGCTCGAATTCAATGCTTGCCTTCATTTTTGCTTTCAATTCTGGGCTTATTTCCTGCGGTTTTTTAATGTGAAATTCACTGATATGTTTCAAAGCTGTTTCCATAAGTAGTTCCTCAGTAGTTGCAGTTACCATATAGGAGCAATCCATCCCAATCTTCATGCAGGATAATTTTTTTCTCATAAATTACATAGAGCATTTCTGGTTATTAATCATTAAGGCTTTTTCAGAGACAAAAAATAGGGTCATATTGCTCTACTTCAAAATGTGGACTTAACACATGAATTATTACTGGCTCTTTGCAACCTGCATTCTTCGGGTCAGTTGATACATACTATCATGACATTGACATTCGCAAATTCTTGTTATTTTTGAACTATTGACAATTTCTAATATTTCGCCTTCGCATAAGCCATGTTCGTGTTGCATACACTTTTCCGATTTATATCCAACCAACTAGACTCTTTATCTCTTCTAGTTGGTGCTATATATGCATCGGGGAGGGCTTAATCTAATACATGAATAATTATATTCACCAACCATCTATCTTCAGACCTTGCCTTATCAGCAAATATCTTGCATCTCTTCTATATGATTAATTTCTTGATCAATATGCCAATAATTTCTAGATGATCATGATCCAAATAAATGATCCAAGTTGGATTGCTGCGTTCCTAACTGAATTGCGAGAATTAAGTGTGAAAGACAAGACTGGGGGAAAATAATTAGATACATACAAACTACTGATGGGTATTGATGGTAATTACTACCACTTAATACCAGTGCTTATATATGAATGGCTGCTACTAATAATTATGCCAACAACAGAAAATAAAACATCAAAAGATAGCGCAGCAGTCAAAGTAATTCACATAATCGATGTAGCAAACGAAAACTTCACAAAATTGGTAAATGAGGCAGTAAACGTTCAACCACAATATGCACTAGCAATCTCCAATCTGCAGCAAGAATACATAGAAGCAGTTAGAAACGCCATTCAGACAATAACTTCACTTGAGAAGCAATTTGCAAACAGCAACGACAGCAGCAATTTCAACAACGTCGTCGTCTCGGACACAGTAAGACCATATATTCAAGGCTTTGTAAAACAATCAAATGATTTTAAGATTTACATATGGATAATAGTTACCTTAACACCGGAGTCTGTAGATCTAATTAGATTCCGAACGTTGTGACTTTGAAGATTTCTAACTCCAAACATTATCTGATGCCCTTTCTTAACCCATAATCTTCCTAATGTGCCTCCTACATCTCCTGCTCCAATAATACCAATTTCCATATCGATAGTGCTCCTTTAGTACTTCAGTTCTTATACATTCATTATTTAAAGTATTTTCAGGTTTTTGGGTTCAAAGGAACTCGGTTACATAGAAACCTTTCTAAGCAACTAAAACGATAATACCCTAAGACGATTTAAATGGATATGTCTGTTTCATGCTGCAACTGCGGTAAAAAAAATTCAGGATTATCCAGTTTATTGTTATATGTGCGACTATTATTTTTGTTCGGACCAGTGTCACATGAACGAACATAATAAACAGTGGCAGAAATTTTGATAATTGGCTTAAACAGAAAAGGTAGTCAACGTAAAATGTGGATTGGCGAACTGACTTTCAGTTATGCCGACACGTTGCAAGAGACAACCTGCATCTTCAATGTCCATTTCCTTATGATGTTGTCCCATTTCCACCGAGCATTACGCCGTTGCCTGAAATGTTATCTTCGGCTGCTTAATTCATTATGGTATGGATATTACTTATCTTCTTGAATAGGTCGTAAATCGTTCATAGCTAAGTTTTAATGAAAGTTTTAGAAAGCCATCACTTTATTATGCCAAGAGGTTCAAATACATCGCTTTATATTATGCATTTAAAATTGGGTGGGTGATTTGATTTATCAATAGCATCAGATCAAAGAAATACTATACTTAACTTATACAAATCAGGAATCAACCCTGAAATAATTGCACTGGAACTAGACACAAACGAGGATGATGTTATGCAGATTATTGGAGATGAAGTGAAAAAAAGGGCACAAGTAATTCCTTTACAGAACAAACTAGGAAGCCCGTTTATCAACAAATTATATCTGGATGCAGTAATCGACATAGAATCTGCAATTAAAAATTCACAAATCAGAATGTGGAAGGCTTTAAAATCAAAGCCCGAATTTAGGATTTCACTTAGTGAAACTCAAACCATTCTAGAGAAATTTATAGAATCCAAAGTAAATCTCGTAATCTTGCATATCGATTTAGTGGGTTCAACGAATATGTCGATGACACTCTCGATTGAAAAACTATCAGCTATCATTAGAGCATTTGCTGAAGAAACTTCTTTGATAATATCGATGTATGGAGGATACGTTTTAAAGTATGTTGGAGATGCAGTTTTGGCATTTTTTGTAATTGAAGACGAGTCTGGTGCTGATAGAGAAAACAAAGATGCTGGTGTAACATATTCTCTGCAAAGCAGTAATGCGATCACTTGCGCATACACAATGATCCAAGTGATACAGAAGGGCATTAATCCTATTCTGAATCAATATGATTATCCAGAGTTAAAGGTAAGAATAGGAATAGATTTCGGCGAGATTGGAGTAGTACAGTATGGTATAGATATCGATGAATTAGATGGAAAGGCGATGTTAACAAGACCACATGTTGATATGATAGGACCTACCATGAGTATAGCCGTAAAAATGACATCAATTGCAAAACCAGATCAAATAGTCATTGGACAGAAGCTCTATGATATGTTGGAAGATACGCAAAAGAAAACTTTCAAAGGGATCTCAGGTATTTCTAACGTTTGGAATTATGCGAACAGAATAGGCGAAGGAAGATATAATCTCTATGGAAGTTTGTAGAAGCGTCACAAACGACACATCTGGGAATTGATGGCGAGTATGAATATAGAAAAGCATTCCAAATCTCTCTTCATTACTTACGGCATAATTTAGAATCTTAAACAGTCCTGTGACTGTTGATTTCACAACGGTAACTGCCAATGAATCAGCAATTCAACCCCCCTTTTCAGGCACTTGGAAAAGCCTATCGAACTGAATTGTCCTTTGCTCTTGTTGTTCTAATAATAGACCAACTAGTTTTCCGGTATTGTTCACCAAATCCATTATAGCTATACAGCTATAATGAGATCTTGTTTATCCGATAAGGATGGTGCTGCTTGTGCTATTGAGAGTGCTATATCGTACCGAGAAAGTGCTTCTGTTATGGCTGATCTTGCTGTCTCGGTAGTTGCTGGTGTCGGTGTCTGCCCCTACTGTTTATTATCGCCGTTAGAACGATATCCTGGCCAGTTCGGACACTGATGCACTCGACCTGTCCTGAAGCCAATATCTAATGAGTACTCTAAGGGAACCCATTTATCCGATGAAAGATGAGCTGACTTGGAACTACTATCAAAGTGGATCCAGGCGCCGCACTTGTTGCGGCATGGCTATGGTTTTCCGAATTCTGTCATATCTACCAATACACCCCCGTTACTATTAAAGAGGCTCCAAAATACTTGTTTGCAGTTCTATAAGCTCCTTTGACTAGATCTATAGAAGCCACTCGTTCCTCATGAACTCTACTGATCAAATGTATGCACTGATAAGATTGCAAATCAAATGAAATACATTATTTCTGAGACAGAAGATTTGCATTCACGCAAGTGGAAAAACAATGGCATAGATGAATTATAGGTCATTGGAATATATGCAAAAGAAATTTACTTGTACTCTCCTCTGTTACTAGCCTAACTTTATTATTTCGTCCCATGTTCCTGTTGGAGAAAGCATATAGTATTTGTTATGGCTTTTATGTTCAAACTGTATGACGTCTCCACCAGATATCTGGATTCGAAATAATTTACTTAGGAATTGCAGAAAACTAGGGCCTGCCACTATACTCTTGGTTTCCTTCTCAAGAGGTTTATTATAAAATTTTTGCAAACCTTCTTCAAGACCTAATTCACTCACTGCCTCCACGAGTTTAGAAAGATCTATGTCTGCTGATTTTTGCTTGTATATTCTAAGTATAGCCATTTCTCAGCAACATCTTCATTATACATGTATATAAAAGAAAGGGAACTTTTCCGTAAGAATAGAACACTAAGAGCACCAACTAGTTAGGGATATATCCTATGCCGTTCCCCACTCAAACCCTTCAGCTCAGTGGCTAATACTACTTCCAACACATTCAGGATATGGTTCGCTGTTCTTGGTCAGCACTAGTTAAGTTGAGGAAGCTTTGTATTGAGTTCTTTACATCTATTTCTTAGAGTTACTTCTGTTACTCCAGAAGAAACTGCAACATCTAACTGAGTTCTATGTTCATCACAATGTAGGCATGATAAGTAGAGAACTGCTCCAGCTAGTCCCATGGGATCTTTTCCTGCTGCAATTCCGCTTGTTTTCACATTGTACATATAGCCTATAGCATGTCTTTTAGTTTTCTCGCTTAATTCCAATTTATTTGCAATCTTTGAGATGCACTTAACCGGATCTACCATTGGAACCTTCAAATCCAGGTTCAAGACTATTCGTCTGTATATCCTTGACAGTTCTTTATGTGACGTATTGCTAAGAGATGCTATCTCTGCCAATGTTCTGGGAATTCCAGCCTCTCTAGAGGCAAGATAAACGGTCGCGGCTAATGCAGCAGTTATTGTTCTTCCTCTAACCATTCCTTGTTGCTGCACCTTTCTATAGATATAAGCTGCCTTTTCTATTACATCATCAGGCAATCCTAGCTTCGCTTTTAGCCTATCAAGCTTCTGGAATGCATTTGCAAGATTTCTATCTGTTGGGGTACAAACTTGGATCCTATAGTCCCACATCCTTAATCTTTGCATCACGGATCGGGTTGAACTGTCGAGTCCTTTCCCGCCGGCATCTTTATTTGGTCTTCCAATTACTGTAGAAAGCCCCTGATCATGGCGTGTTAATGTCATAGGCATTCCCATCCCACTTCTGTCTCTCGTTTGGTTAGCATCAAATACACGCCACTCTGGAATTTGTTGTAATGACTTATCATTACTCATAACCATACCACAATTAGTGCAGATTGTTTCGCCAGACTCTGCATCTGCGATTACATCGAAGGATTTATAACATATTTTACATACTAACCCATTTGCTAACATTACATATATATATACGCGTCATAGTATAATAGGATTTAATCTTCGGCTGGAACCATAAATCCTTCACAAATTTGTTCTTGATTAGATAGTGTGTTCAATCATAATCATATTTCCTGTCTATATTTGGTGAATATCACATAGCACATCTAATATGTCTATAGTATAAAAACTGCAAAGAACTGCACTGAAAGGACTAATGTGAGAGCCATTAACTGACAACAATGGCTGTGAAGATTAATATAATTGATTAAGTACTTAAATGTCACGACCCTATGGCACTAAGAGATGAACACGTTATCAAATGTAGCATCTGTAATCGAGGATTAATAGTTAAGGACATTGTGAATAATGGAGTAGCTTTTCTCAGTCATTTGAAATTAGATCATGGTATCACATATTTCCCTCAGAGAATGATTGAGGAACAAAAAAAGAGTAAATGTAATGTACAGAAACAGATGTGCATTTTTTCTCAGTGTTAATAGCGCTATAATCGTTTATGAGCGTGTCAACTTTTGGTCATACATGGTGGATATGCCCCTGAATTTATTCCGAGGACCAAGATTGAAGTTAGTGGACCTTACGCACACCCGGATGCAAATATTCCTACATTAATCATTACCAACAAAAGACTGAAAGTTATGGGATACGGTCGGTAATATCAAGGTCTCCACTTGCATGGATTAATTCTTCAACCTGCCATCTACTTCGAACCTTTGGAATAACTGCGGATCGCATTCTATATCCCTATAAATCTAATCTGGCAGCAGACGCCAATTATGGTACTCTACTTTTGCTTCCTGGTTGCTATTCTTGTCGTTATCGCTTTGCTTTATGAACTCTGTAAGGATACACCAAGGTGCTAATTGTCTAACTCAACCAAGAGAAATTACTGTCGCTGGCTATATACTTCCCTTTATTCCGTTTGCAACTAGTACAGAGTAGCAACCAAGTCCACAACGTTCGCATATTGGCTTTAATCCATTTTTAGTATCAGAGCTTCCAATACAACATGGCTGCTTAACTCGTCCCAAGTGATCCAAAGATAGGATTGCCCACGAGGGACACTGCACAGGTGTTGTGCCTTTACCTCCCCAATTACCTCTCATCAATGATAATTGTCTCTCTCCATTTACCACAAAATTAGGAAATCGTTTCCTCAAATCAATGAGATCATCTACTACTTTGTCTCGTTTATCTCCAAAAGGCAGCCACAATGAGTCATCTTTGATAAACGGGGTATGAAATTGGAACGCTATTTTGTGTGCTGTTCCATGCCATTCATCCACCAAATCGGTAACAGTATGATAATTTAATGAATTGATAGTCACTGCTATCCATATGTCTTTCCATGCTGGTTTGCCTCGATTCGTTGGTCCATCAATATAATCCAGTACATTCTGCTTGGTTTTTGCATACGCCCCTTTCCCTCTAATATTATCATGAATTCTTTCGGTACCATCAATGGACACCCAGTAAAAGTATAGATTCTTGAATCTTTTCAGGGGGTAAGTAGCATTCGTTACGACACAAACTCGTCTTGGCATTTCTTCGCAGAAAACATCTATAAGGTCAGGCCGAAGCGTTGGCTCACCGCCCACTAGGGTTACGATAGGAATTCTTTGTTTCTTGAAGGTGTTTCTTATTATCTTTCTCCACTCTTCAGAACTCAGTCCATCTTTTTCATTATTTTTTCTGTTTAACCACCAATAGCAATGTGTGCAATGCAGATTGCAGACGTTTATGATGTCTGCTGAACCAAACAGGACTGGTCTTGCATGGAGTAACATGATGCTCATATACTTGCTGAAAATTCTAAAATAAATAGACATCTCACGAGCCAGATTAGTTATGCTACCATCATAAATTAGATTAACCATGGAGTACTACCGATATGGTAAAACAGTTCTGCTAATTAAGCCTAAAGGTTGTGTTCGCTTGATGGCCAATCGATGAATTTTCAATCTGGTTACAGCTAAACCTGATGATCCCGAGAGAAGGCATTATCTACTTTGCTACTCACTCATGAAAATTTACACGAAATTGTAAATGCGATAATAAAGACTGTTGTTGCCCTTCTTTGATATATATTAATATCATCTCGAATTATACATATATGGTGGAATATATCCAAAATGACCTTCTGGCATTAACATACTACAAGTCATTTATGGAATTCAGATTGCGGCTTGGAGATTACACTCGAACCAAACATTTCAATCTGAATATAGCGAATTATCTCACTAGGGATATGTCATGAGACTTATCTTAATTGGCCTATACTTCTGAAATGAAAGTAATTTTGGTTTCAAATTCTGTTTTCAGTCTCTTAAATATCTCTTGTTGTGCGCGAGGCATTGCTGATAAATGTCGTTAAGCATTTTTTGTATGTCATCAATACTTTTGGCATCAATTCTAAAACCCATTGTATAAATCGTTTATGTTATAATCTAGAGGCTTATAAAAAGCTGGTCAAGTAATGTTTCTTCTTGTGATATTACAAATATTTGTAAAGGCGAAAATTATAGGTTTATGTTTTTGCTACTATTAAGCTTGGATATGAAAATGGAATGAATGTTCGTCATATATAACCTCCAAAGTAGTATTTTAAGCACAATTTCCGTTATTTGCCTACAAAAAAGCTGATGGGAGATTAATAGGCACCTGGTTAAATACGAACCATGGAAGGGCTACTGGTGGCGTTTATTACCATTTAATACCAATATTTATATATGAATGGGTGTTATATATAGGTATGTCAACAACAGAAAATAAAACATCAAAATACAGCACAAATACTATGAAAGACGCAGCAGCAGCAGCAGTCAATATAACTCACATAATCGATGCGGCAAACGAAAACTTCACAAAATTGGTAAATGAAGCTACAAATGTTCAACCACAGTACGCACAAGCAATGTCCAATCTGCAGATAGAATACATAGAAGGGGTTAGGAACGCCATTCAGACAATAGCTACAGTTGAAAAGCAATTTGTAAATAGCAATGGCAACAATTCCAATAACGTCGTCGTCTCGGACACAGCAGCACCATATGTTCAAGGCTTTGTAAAACAATCAAATGATTTTACGAGCAACATCATCAGAATCGCAGACATCAACAATCAGCTAACAATCAATGCACTGCACGCGCTAATAGAAAATGTGAAAAACTTTAGCAGGACAGTCGAAACTACTGCTGAATTTAACTCTAATATAGCACGAGCTTGGGCAACATCCTATTCAGCGGTTCAGCAACAGTTTGCTACTAGGGACAGTAAATAAGAATACGCACACGCACACTCATTTTTCCGATAGTGGCAGGTTTTAAGTTAGTGGGGAGAGATAAACCTGTGAAAGCCCTCTTCTAATGGAAATGTCAGCCATTCAAAGTAAGTGTAACCCGTGCCGTTAGGCTAAATCTCTCTAAGTTGAAGGCTCATCGAATGCATGTACGATGCCTGCTTAGATCCAATACGTATACTAAATACTCTGTCAAAAGAAACTTCACGATCTGCTTATGTCAAGTCTTAATTGAACGACTCCAGGAATAATTTCATTGTGGGTTTAAATTCATTGTGAGTACAACAGTTAGTTAAATCACACAGTTCGTCATAGACGTGACGGTCATCCGGTGCTCCTGATCTGGCAGCACTATAGCGATTCAAAAAGTAGACCAGTTTAGCCTGATTATAAGCTCAAACACTCTTTACACAACTCGTTTTGAAAAAGGACAAACTATTTTATGCTAATACATCTACTATCATAGCATAACAGGACCTATCTACCTGGATCAGTGACATGACTGAAACACCTGAAGATATCATTGTTAAATTTCTCGTTAGTCTTGATCTATAGTCTGAGATAACACTGGTACTATGAGCGATTAGTCTTATGTTCAAACACAAGAGTATTGGCTTCCACTCTATTTTGCTCTGGAAACCGAAATTCCACAGTATAAGCCACCAAAACCGCAGTCAAGGTTTGCCCAGTATCTTATGGGCGGGTGACCTAATATGATAGTACAGTGCAGTATAGTATATCATGGGGTAAGAATATAACAGGAACTAGTTCACACCTTTATACAGTTAACTTCCTCAATTTCTGGTTAATAATTTGAAAGCAATATTTGGTCCCATTTGCCGGGCATATGCAAGCTAAATCCACAGCAAAGCCAGGACCCGCATCTGCGGTATCAAAACCAATCGCTGTAGCCAGGTTCTTGACCACTGTTTTTGACTTGGAATCGTCCCCACAAATAAAAGCATCAGCTTTGACTGTCCTTTTGCTCCGGTTTTTTGACTTAACACATGAATTATTACTGGCTCTTTGCAACCTGCATTCTTCGGGTCAGTTGATACAGATTGTCATGACATTGACATTCGCAAATTCTTGTTATTTTTGAACTATTGACAATTTCTAATATTTCGCCTTCACATAAGCCATGTTCGTTTTGCATACACTTTTCTGATTTATATCTAACCAACTAGACTCTTTATCTCTTCTATATACTATATACGCATCTTTCACATACCTAAATTCATAGGCAGAAGCTACTTTTCAGCTAGCACAATAGGAATTGTGGATCCCTCTTCATAGCCTCCATAGAGGCCAAACTATCTTCGAGCTATACGAATCTTCTATCATTCGATCTTATAAGATTATTAAATTGTCTATCAATATTATGCTGATGTTCAAAGCTGATTTGTTGAAACGAGTCAAAGCTTCAACAGTTGCGATAGGTCTCCTCAATAAGGATACAAGAGATGTCACAAGTACCTTTGGCACAGGTTTTTTTATAGGTGGTAGGTATATTGTCAGTTCTGCACACGTTTTTAGTCAATGCCTAAATTATAACTCTCTATATAAGGAAAAGAACAACGGTTTCGAAGGAGTCTATTCAGCATTCAGCATTACTAGAAGAGGACAGAAATTAGATCTCGATACTTATCAGATAAGTGAGTCGATCAGATTACCTCCTGTCAAGGAAGTTGCTGGGTTTAATGGCTCAATAGATCTAGATATAGGGCTAGGAAAACTGGATCGTACTTCAACTAGTTTCTTGCCCATTAGGGAACCCGGTCAGTTAGAACTCTATCAGGACATTGCAATGTGTGGGTATCCTAGTGGAAGATTATCGCTGATTCTGTACAGAAATGAAGATGGGGTTGGAATGCATTTGAACCCCATTATTCAACTCGGACATATCGCTGGGTTAATGCCCTATGACGAGAGTCCTACGCCATGGGGAATTCAAACCGATATCGTCGCCGTTGGGGGTTCTAGCGGGTCTCCTATTATAGATCCGAGCGATGGAGAAGTAATAGGTATGGCACAACAGGTTATTTCAACGATGACTACCGTGTACAAGGAGGGAATGCCATCAGACTTGTATAAGTTGACCAAGGGCCCTTTGTATGGCGTGGCACCGCTGGGATTAGCGTACGGTGTTTCCAATACGATATTATCATTGCTTCCAAATGTTTCCAAAAACTATTTTGAAAGAGGTCGTCCTCCCAACTTCTTATTTGAGGACACGCAAATTGTTACAATCTTCTGAATTGCATTGCCTTCCGTCCTGTCAAAATGTTTAATTGTTGCCAACCGGATGAGTACAACTTCCTAATTCTGGTTTGACAGCAGGAGCCAGTCCATCTGGCTTGGCGGCAGACGGTTAAGTTAAGCAACTTCGCTTATCTATTTCCCTACCGGAATGTGTAACATAGAGGTGGCCATTTTTCGAGAATACATCCCAACGAAGTACCAATATAGTTTATGCAGGAACGATATTCCCTTCAAGCAGTTTGTAAGAGATAGTGTTTCTACTTTTTTAGGTAAACATGATGACACAGGAGATATCCTAGATAAAAAGAGAACACTATTGAGGCACTAAACGAAAGGAAAGTCTGAGGGTTTCAATTGGCCATCAAGCAACAAAACTAGATACCAGAGCATGATGATGCACGACAAAAATTAGAACAGGTTGCTATGCGGTAAGAAACATACGAGGATTATTTTCCTTATTTTGTTTCTCAATCTTGTAATGGCATGAATAACAGTAACCGCATATGAAACAAAAGTGTTGTGTTCTTTTGTTACAGTCTATACATTGGCCATAAAGATACCGATCATATCCTGTAAGGTATTCATGCATATATCTTTATAGTATGACAGTACTAATTAACCTTTGTAGAAGCATTTCTGATAGAAAAGTTGGATATTACCAGTTCATGCATTAAATAAAGAATGGCAAAATGTACAAAATGCGCATCCGAAATTAAATCAAACGGCCGTGTTTGTGGGACCCTTTGACATGATTCCAAATTTGATGTCATGAATGGCGAGCCAACAAAGATTTACAAGAGACAAGCGGTTCAAAAATCCCTCATCCAGATACCTGAACTCGAAATAAATTACTTAGGAATTGCAGAAAACTAGGCCCTATAGCTTGAAGATACTGCAGCTCATAGCACTCTTAATGTCTAAACTAACTTTAGATGCGTCATCCCTTTCTTATTCGCACCAAGATACGGCTTTCCATTTATTCCTTAAATATGGTTCTCCACACATGGAACATTCTATGGTTATGCTTTGGACTAGATTACTCTCGGTTTTACAACTTGGACACTCTCCACAACCAACTATATCAAAGTCAGTTTGACGATTAGTTTGTAGTAATGTCAATATCGCTCTCCTTCTATGAAATGATTGTATTTAGAGAGTCCTTTCTTGCTCAAATAGACATAGTCCTCAGTTGAATCCTTGGAGTCGCACTTACTATGATCCATATGTATATCTGTAGTCGTCATAATACAATAATATAATTGCATACCGCGTATATAAACAATTAGTATACACCTATTGATGATGGTCATACTATACTTAACTAACCGGCTTCACTTCTATATGGTATTTTTATAATATCCTCGATTCATATATAGTTAAGTGGATATAAATCGGAGATGTATTTACAAAATAAACATGGCTTATGCAATAACGGCTACATATATCATCAGCTAAATCCTTTAAGTAGTATTCTTCATCATTGTACATCTGAGATTGCCATAATATGAGACTCTAACTTAATAAGATATGTCACAATAACAATTTTTCTAACCTACTGAACCCTCCATCTCGAGCTTTACTAACCTATTTAGCTCCACAGCATATTCCATCGGAAGTTCTTTCGTAAATGGTTCCATAAATCCCCCGACTATTAGAGATAAAGCATCTGATTCAGAAAATCCTCTGCTCATTAGGTAGAATATTTGATCATCGCCTATCCTACCGACCGTAGCTTCATGAGAAATTGTCGCATCCTCCTCATTTACTTCAACATATGGATAGGTATCTGTTCTTGAGTTTTCATCGAGCAAGAGTGCATCACATCGAACGTTTGATTTGACACCTGTAGCACCTTTTGCTACATGAAGCAAACCTCTATACGTCGTCCTTCCTGAATCTTTACTCACTGATTTACTGGTAATCCTGGAAGTTGTCTGTGGAGACAAATGCACTGCCTTTGCACCAGCGTCCTGATGTTGTCCTGCACCTGCAAATGCCACTGATATTATCTCGGCGTGAGCGTTACGTCCCATCAAATAGACTCCAGGATACTTCATCGTTAACCTGCTACCTAGATTTCCATCTATCCATTCAACGGTGGCATTCTCATATGCATATGCCCTTTTTGTTACTAAATTATATACATCTTTACTCCAGTTTTGGATCGTTGTATACCTTATCTTTGCTCCCTTCTTTGCTACAAGTTCAACTACAGCAGAATGGAGTGATTCTGTAGAATATACAGGCGCAGTGCATCCTTCTATATAATGTACTTCTGATCCTTCATCTGCTATTATTAGTGTTCTTTCAAATTGTCCTATATTTTCAGCGTTTATTCTGAAATATGCTTGTAAGGGAAGATCAACCTTTACATAGGGAGGCACATATATGAAGGATCCCCCTGACCATACAGCACTATTTAATGCAGCGAATTTATTATCTTCAGGTGGTATGATCTTTCCAAAGAACCTTTTCATTAATTCTGGCTGTTCCTTTAGTGCGGTATCTGTATCAATGAATATCACTCCCTGTTTTACAAGGTCCTCTCTTAGGTTATGATATACGACCTCTGATTCATACTGGGCTCCTACACCAGCCAAAAATTTTCTCTCTGCTTCTGGAATGCCAAGCTTCTCGAATGTATTTCTTATTGATTCAGGTACATCTTCCCAACTTTTTCCTTGTTTTTCAGATGCTTTTGTATAATAGTAGATATTTTGAAAGTCAATCTTAGCGAGATCTCCTCCCCAACGAGGCATTGGTTTGCTCATAAAAATATTATAGGATCTTAGCCTGAATTCCCTCATCCAATCCGGTTCGCCCTTTAGCCTGCTAATTTCTTCAACGGTTTCTTTAGCAAGTCCTTTCTTACTTAAATAGACATAATGTTGAGTTGAATCCTTAAAGTCATACTTACTATAATCCATTTGTATATCTGTAGTTGTCATAATACAATAATATGATCGCATTATGCTTATATAAGCAATCTGTATCGACTCATCAATAGTAGCCACCCTTAGGTATCCATACGCTTAAGTAACTCGCATTCATAGTTATATCATGAAGGACAGAGAAGTTGTATTGGATACCGTGGTAACGACAGATGAGATGTTTGTTGACGTCTAGAAAGGATCCTGAAGGCATTATTTCAAGAGATAATGAACTATTAGCTCTAATATGGATGAAATTTGCCAGCATAATTGACCGTTGCTTTAGCTGCTTCTACTTTATCTGTACTAATTAAGGTGAGGAATCTTTGTGTTAAGTTCTTTACATCTATTTCGTAGAGTTACTTCTGTTACTCCAGAAGCAGCTGCAACATCTAACTGGTTCCTATGTTCGTCGCCGTGTATACAAGATAGGTATAAAACAGCTCCTGCTAATCCCATGGGATCTTTTCCTGCTGCGATCCCTCTTGTTATCACAGCGTGCATATAGTTTATAGCATGTCTTTTTGTTTTCTCGCTTACCTCCATTTTATTTGCAATCTTTGCAATACACTTTACCGGATCTACCATTGGAACCTTCAAATCTAGATTCAATACTATCAGTCTATAGACCCTGGACAGTTCCTTATATGATGTATTGTTAAGAGTTGCTATCTCTGCCAATGTTCTAGGAATTCCAGCCTCTCTTGAGGCAACATAAATAGATGCAGCTAATGTAGCTGCTATTGTTCTTCCTTTAACCATTCCTAGTTGCTGTACCTTTCTATAGATATAAGCTGCCTTTTCTATTACATTATCTGGTAATCCCAACTTTCCTTTTAGTATTTCGAGGCTCTGAAATGCTCTCGCAAGATTCCTGTCTGTTGGTGAGCTTACTTGAATTCTATGATCCCATGTCCTTAATCTTTGCATCATAGTTCGCATTGAATCGTCAAGTCCTTTTCCACTCGCATCTTTATTTGGCCTTCCAATTACTGTGGAAAGACCTTTATCATGACGTGTTAGTGTCATGGGCATTCCTACTCTACTTCTATCTCTCATTTGGTTATAATCAAAAGCACGCCACTCTGGAGTGCTCTGTTGAAATGCCCTGTCAGTAGATTTAACCATACCACAATTGGTACAGATTATCTCGCCAGCCTCTGCGTCCGTAATTACATCGGAAGTCTGGCTACACATTTTACATACTAATTTGCTTTTTAACATAACATATATATATACGCATAGCCTATATAATAGGCTTTAAAATACCGCTATAATTGTAATTCTTTCGTAAGAATGTTTATAGATATTGAATGTAAGCATAATACGGCAGTATTTTTGTCTATATTTGATGAATACAACCAAAATAGTAAAAATTTAGACCTATACACCTATGCCGGTGATCTCGACGATTTTGCTTTCTGCTTCAACAGCATATTGTTTCACATTTGTGGAGATCCATAGACAAAGCTATTAGCCAATTATTTCATTTATGATCGGTTATGTAAACACACTGCAACAGGCTTTTAGTCTTAAGAGGAGGTCAAGCGATAAAGACAGGAAAGTAATTAGATAAGTTGCGGATTATAGGAGAATCCGTTGTAATGATTGCTTTAGTGCCACCTTCAATTGTAATAATCCCAGCCTGTGCAAAGAGTATCAAATACCCACCAACAAACGTATATGCCATTAGAGCATAGTATGCGTATGATAAAGCAAATACATAATTTTTTCAGATTTAAAAAGAAAGCAAAACACTTTCCGCGATCAAGCTATTATTACTATTCGTATCAGACGCGCAATGATAGCTCCGAATAGTTCGTTTGAAGATATTACTCTGGGAAAATTCTTGAACGATCAAGAACCTCTATTTCTTGCGGTCTGTCCTTGTGTTCCTTAAGTACAGCATCACCTTTTCAGTGAGAATCCCCTTATGATTCGTAATAGGCTCGAATAACGGGTTACATTTCAATCAGGCATCTTCATCGAACAACTGGCAGATTTATAATATGACGCATTGCATTAATTCCGTTCTGAAATATACCCACAAGATGATATACGTTAGCTGGAGATTTATGATGGTTGGAATCGCTAAGATCCGTACAAATGTTATGAATGGCAAGGTATTTTACCTTGAATTGTAATCAAGAGATTTTGTGGATTTGTCTATGAATATATTGATTGCAAGCAATCTTAGGATGTTTACATTACAGCGTCAAAAAGGAAAGGATGTGACTTCTGTACCTTCTAAGAACTTCTCATGCAGAGAAGCAATTGGTGGAATGTTGGATGGCCCTCCTCCTTGTTGAGCCTTGGCTACTCCACCAAACAATAACTGATGCACAAGTAAATTTTTAGTTTTGAAAAACGAAATTAAGTCAGATTATGATTTTTGATTGCGTTGACGAACCAAT
>Ga0307434_1000246_pt1 | contig 44374 bp, 42 predicted proteins | sample SalMarWE160220MG_FD_202156 | JGI IMG/M metagenome (GOLD analysis project Ga0307434, IMG submission 202156) | Salt marsh sediment microbial communities from the Plum Island Ecosystem LTER, Massachusetts, United States - WE1603-220 | ecosystem: Environmental > Aquatic > Marine > Intertidal zone >... | reverse complement strand
ACGCCTAGCACAAAAAGCTTCCAACTTTTTCATTACTTTCTCCAGATTTATATTTATATTTAAATCTACTCTTTTTACTCCCATCCCCTCTCCAAAGTGTAAACCATGTGCTTTGGTTTTAACAATTAAATGATATTAAAGTTCTTGACTTAAGAGTTGATTTGAGTAAATTATAAAGATATTGAAAATAAAAAAACAAAGAATAGATTTTACTTCATATACACTATGAATAAGAATTATAATGAAGCACAAAGTTTACAACCGAATGAAACTTGATTTTAGGCGAAAGACAAAATAGGAGAGGACTTTTTATAATTATGGATAAAAAAATATTAGAAATCATATCTCTCAGGGAAAAAGACTCTTCTCGATATTGGAAATCAAAATCTCATATAGAACGGCTGGCATGCATTGAAGAGATGAGAAAATACATATTTAACTATGATAGCGCTACCGAAAGATTTCAAAGAGTTCTTACAATTACTTCACTCAAAAGAAATTGAATATTTAGTTGTTGGGGGATATGCCGTTGGGCTGTATGGATATCCCCGCGCAACCGGAGATATGGATGTTTGGGTTGCAATCAATAAGAATAATGCGTCAAAACTTGTGAAAGCATTAAATGAATTTGGATTCAGTTCATCAGAAATTAAAAAAAATGTATTCTTAGAAAAAGATAAAGTCATAAGAATGGGAGTGCCCCCACTTCGAATAGAAGTGATAACTTCAATTGATGGGGTCATTTTTGAAGAATGTTATAAAAGAAAAAATTCTATTATCGTGGATGATATCCAGGTAAATTTCATTTCGCTTTCAGATTTGATTAAAAACAAAAAAGCATGTAAAAGGCATAAAGACTTTGATGACCTTGAACATTTAGAAAAATAAAGATTTGCCAATTGTTTTATATATAGCTTTTTTGATGAATAAAGAAGTGTACGATGAAAAAAAGTGACATACAAATTCGTTGCTACAATCCTTCTTCGTATTTCCATAAACTATTAAATTAGAACTAAATCCGGATGAAAATGAAACTATCTTTCGTAATGACATTGATAATCCGAAAGCCAGCGCTTTAGCAGCAGAAAAAGATGGTACTATTATAGGATTCGTTTCTGTATCTTTTCCTTTTTGGGATAGAATTGCTATTATTCAACACCTAATCGTAACTAAAGAACACAGAGGTCAAGATATCGGGACTTCTTTGCTAAAAGAAATAATAAGTTTATGTAAAGAAAAAGGAATGAAAAAAATTACAGTTCAGACCGCTCTATGGAATTGGCAAGCCACTAAATTGTATAAAAGCATTGGGTTTATTCCTACGGCAGTGTTTCCCAACTATATAGGTGAAGGTAACGACATGGTATGGATGGGACTGGACCTATAAGCATAAATTATATTATGGGTCAAAGAAGGATTTATCCACAATTGACTTTTTATCAAAAAAAATTACACTACTGATATGAAAGAGAAGAAATATTTTTCGGAAAAAGCGGTAGCTTTTTTCAAAGAAGGTTTCATTTGCGCTGAAAGTGTTTTAATGGCAATGCAGGATTATTTAAATCTGGAAAAGGACCCATCCTTTGCTACAGGTTTTGGCGCAGGCATAGGCAGAAAAAGCTCTGTATGCGGTGCTATAACCGGCGGGATTCTTTCTATAAATCTGAAATACGGAAGGCAAAAAATAGAAGATGAAAGCACCAAGGAAAAAGCCTATTCTAAAGCTTTAGAGTTTTACAATAAATTCGAAGAAACGATGGGAAGCGCTATCTGTTATGATATTATTAAGTGCGATTTAACAACTGAAGAAGGACAAAAGACATTTAAAGAGAACAACATGCTCGAAGAAAAATGCTTTAAATGTGTCGAAACCTCAATAGAAATTTTGCTGGATTTAATTTAAAAGGAGAATAATTTTGATGGTTAAAAAATTAATTAAATGTTTTACACGAGAAAATTTACTCTTTTTGCTTTTTGTTATAATATTTACAAATACTACTCTTCAGGCGAGTGAAAATCAAATTCAGTTAAGCGAAGATTTGCGAGTTACGGAAATAGAAAAAGGAGTTTGTGTGGTTACTCATTCTTTTCCGTGGCCGGGCAATTCTCTTGTCGTATTTTTATCGGAAAACGAGGTAGTTTTCGTTGATACTCCTTACAATAATGAGGCGACAAAGAAAGTTATAGAGTGGATAAGAGGCAAAAATCGAGAAGCCCGGATAATAGAAATCAACACAGGATTCCACAACGACAATTTGGGCGGAAATGAGTATCTGCTGGGTCAAAATATTCCCGTATATGGTTCTAAAGTTACAGCCAAACTTATAGAAGACGGTAAAATATACGAAACAATGGAAACAGCTTTAGAATTATTGAAAAAATCGGGGAAGGCAAATCAAGAATGTCTTGAAGCGTATAAAACCCAAAAGTTCAAAGCCCCAAATAGGTTATTCGATATTAAAGAGGGACTTAAACTTAACGTAAGAGAAGAAACAGTAGAGGTTTATTTTCCCGGAGAATCTCACTCGATGGATAATGTAGTGGTATATTTTAATAATAGAAGAATTTTATTTGGCGGTTGCATGATTAAGTCTCTTGAAAGTAAAGGTCCCGGTTTCACTGACGACGCAAACATGGAAGAATGGCCAAAATCGGTCGAAAAAGTTTTAAACAAGTATAAAAATGCGAGAATAGTCATCCCCGGACATGGTAATTGGGGAGATGCAAAATTATTAAAACACACGATCGACCTTTTGATAAATTTTAATAAAACAAATTAAGTCTGTTTTTTTTCGATTGAATCCGATAATTGGGAGGTTTTTTTTATGTTATATATTAATGCTTATATAAAAATTATTATTGTCTGTTTAATATTCTTAGTAGAACCGCTGTCTGCCCAGGATACAATATACTTAGATAGTACTGCAACGGTCGAAGAAAGGGTAGAAGACCTGTTGGGAAGAATGACATTAGATGAAAAAGTTGGTCAAATGATTCAGGGAGAAAGAAGATCTGATAACGTCTTAAATAATATATCGACATACTATTTGGGTTCCTTGCTAAGCGGAGGCGGTTCCACACCACGACCAAACACTCCGGAAACATGGGCAGATATGTTTGATAACTTCCAGAGCAGCGCGATGTCGACTCGTCTCGGCATTCCTATAATTTATGGAATCGACGCGGTACACGGTCACAACAACGCTTACGGCGCGGTAATATTCCCGCATAACATAGGATTAGGTTGTACTCGTGATTCTATACTTGCTGAAGAAATAGGTAGAATTACGGCAATGGAGGTATCCGCAACCGGTTTAAATTGGACATTCGCTCCCTGCATTGCTGTCGCCAGAAATGAACGCTGGGGCAGAACTTATGAAAGTTTCGGCGAAACACCCCAGTTAGCGGAAATGATGGGATCGGCAATCATCAGGGGGTTTCAGGGAGATACAATAGCAAATCCCTCCAGTATTTTAGCCTGTGCGAAACACTATGTTGCGGACGGCGGAACAACCGACGGAATTAACACGGGAAACGCGGAAATAGATGAAGAAACATTACGGGCTATTCATTTACCCGGCTATATTAAAGCCGTAGAGAATAATGTCCAGACTGTGATGACTTCATTCAGCAGCTGGAATGGAGTCAATTGTCATGGAAATTATTACCTGATAGATACTGTTCTAAAACAGGAATTAGGATTTGAAGGTTTTGTCATATCAGACTGGGACGGAATATACCATTTAAACGGGTCTTATTCGGATAAAATCGAAACGGCTATAAACGCCGGAATAGATATGACTATGACTCCCTTTGACTATATTCAGTTTTATACCACATTAAAAGATCTTGTCGAAGGGGGAGATATTAGTGAAGATAGAATAGACGACGCAATAAGGCGCATTTTAAGAGTTAAATTCAAAATGGGATTATTTGAAAGACCTTATGCGGATAGGAGTCTATTAGACTCTATTGGAACCGAAACACACAGAGAAGTCGCGCGTGAGGCAGTTCGTAAATCTCTGGTTTTATTGAAAAAAAAGGATGGAATATTACCTCTGCCTAAAGAAAATATTAGTATTTTTCTCGCAGGAGGACACGCAGATAATCTCGGATATCAATGCGGTGGATGGACTATCACCTGGCAAGGTTACGGCGGAGATATTACCATCGGAACAACCATAAGGGAAGCCATGCAACAGGAAGCGCCAGGCGCGGAAATTATATATTTAAGAGAAGGTGAACCGATTGATACGACAGCTGACGCCGCTGTTGTTGTTATTGGGGAAACACCTTATGCCGAAGGTTACGGAGATAGAAATGATTTACATTTATCGATATCAACAACCAACTTAATCAGAAATATTAAAAACGCCGGCTTACCCGTTGTTGTTATCTTGATTTCCGGAAGACCACTAATTATTGAATCTATTATTCCATATTCTGATGCTATTATTGCAGCCTGGCTGCCGGGAACAGAAGGAAGGGGAATAACGGATGTGTTATTTGGCGATTACAATCCCTCCGGACTCCTTTCACACAGCTGGCCGGCAGAAATGGACGATATCCCTATTAATTTTGGAGATAGCGCATACAATCCATTATTTGAATACGGATACGGGATTACCGATTTATCTGATTCTCCTGTTGGATCTGCTCCTGTTTTTTATTCTGCTGCGGTAGATTCAAATGGACTCGGAATTAATGTAGCTTTTAATAAAAAAATGATTAAACCAGACAGCGGCTATTCAGATTTTGTTGTTAACCAAAATAGTTCAAATAACATTTCTATAGAGAATATCGAAGTCCATTCTAATGATTCCACAACGCTCAAATTACAGCTTTCCGAAACTATATATAAGGGAGATACCGTGACAATCTCTTATTCGGGGGAATCGGTTTTTTCAGAAGATGGGGGACAGTTAGAATCATTTGGACCGGAAAAAGTTTATAACAGGTTAGATGAAGAAGCCGGAATTACTAACGAAGAAAGAACTAAATCCTCTTATCAGGTAAAACAAAATCATCCAAATCCTTTTAATACTGTAACTTATATTGAATTTAAAATACCTGAAAGAGAAAATGTTTCACTCGGCATCTATAATGTTTCAGGTCAAGAAGTAGAAACACTTGTCAATGAGGAACTCAATGCCGGAAAATATATATGCAAATGGAATGCCTCCAAATATCCCAGTGGGGTATATTTTTATCAGCTTAAAACTCCTAAATTTACATCATTCGGCAAAATGGTATTATTGAAGTAAGCTTTGTGGCGCTGACACGGTTTGGCTTAAAAAGGAACCCTTCAAAAAAAATAAGGAGGATATAATGAATGATATCTTGAAAAGTATTTTGATTGGAGCTCTTACATCAGGTTTATCTATTTTTTTGTTAAATAAGCTGGAGAGTGCTTCTGTTTTTTATATTATCCTGTTAAGTTTTAATTTTGGATTGCTTGCAGGATTAATGGCATATGACATAATCCGTAACATTAAAAAGAATAAAGGTATATCAACTCAACGTAACCCTAAGGAGAGTTTACTTAACGGTATCTCAGTGGGGGTCATTGTGTTCATCGCATCTTTTGGAGTCCAAGCACTTGGTGATTTTCCACCAGATGAAATATTTAAATTGAAATTTTTAGTTTTAAGCACAGGTTTTGTAGGGTTTGGTTTAGGTAACCTTTACAAATACCTTCCCGCAAATAAACGAAAATAATAATACCGGAATTCAGAAACAAATTAGAATACGAGAATCACGGAAGAATTCACTCAGAGGGGGACGGTGACTTCCGGGATAAAAATTATAAAAGCACCAATCAAGTTGCCTGACTTTTCATAAGAAAAATATTACACTTTTTATTGGAGGTTAATATGAAATTTATTAAATATCTTATCTTTACTTTGTTTTTAAGTATATCAGTATACGCGGATCGTGGGTCCATTCCGTTTCGTCCGGACGTAAGAATTTTCGAACCTAAACAGAGAGCAATGATTGCCTGGAACGGTACAGAAGAAATATTTCTTCTCTCGACAGACATGAAAACTTCCGATTCCACCGAAGTCCTGGAGGTAATGCCTCTACCGGCTGAGCCTGTTGTTAAAAAGGGCGACATAGAAACATTTAAGAAAGCCACCAATCTTATAAACAAAAAATTACTGATGCAACACCGCCTCTTATCAAAACGAAACGGAGGGAAAGAAAGAGCGAGCGAACCGGCAGGAGAAATTACCTTTCATAAAAAGATTGGAGCGCATGACATTAACGTTGCCCATGTTTTGAATAAAGATGGTTTCGTAAAGTGGGTGGAGAACTACCTCGATTCTCTGGGCGTCAAAACTCCTGAAATACCCGAAGGGCTTAAGAAAGTTGTCGATGAATATCTGGAAGAAAAGTTTACATGGTTTGTTTTCGATGTGGTATCTTTAGATAAAGAATTAAAAACAAATGACGCCATACAATATAGATTCAAAACGGACTTTTTATTCTATCCTGTAAAGATAATGAGCACTGAAGAAGGATACACCTCCATGGATTTTCTGATCCTGACACCTCAATTATTAAGAAATTTTCCCGGAATTCCACTGGATCAAATCCATCTTGAGCATGAACCAATTTCTATTACTTCAGAAGAATTAAAGAGTCTTAACGAAGAAATGGAAGAACTTTTAGGACACAAGGAAAATACAAAACTACGAATCTGGAAAATAGAGGGAATGATTTCCGACTTCAAAAATGATTTAATAGCAAAATGAACTAAGGAGAACAAATGCAAAGAAGCAAAATTAACAACTTCTTCCTTCTTCTTTCGAGTATAATAATCTGTCAGATGGCGGGTATTATAGGTTCTGTATTCACCACTCCTGCTATAACCACATGGTATGCGAATATAAACTTACCTTCGTTTCGCCCTCCCAACTGGGTTTTTGCTCCTGTCTGGACTACTTTGTTCTTACTCATGGGAATTGCTTTATTTTTAATCTTGCGAAAAGGTTTAAATGAAAAAAATGTAAAAATAGCATTTTTCTTTTTTATTTTTCACCTTGGCTTAAATACCTTATGGTCTTTTTTGTTCTTTGGACTGGAGTCGCCTTTTGCCGCTTTTATTGAAATAATATTCCTGTGGATTGCTATATTAGTATCGATCATTCTTTTCTTCCGTATATCAAAAATCGCGGCTTATTTATTGATCCCCTATATATTGTGGGTAAGTTTTGCTTCTTTTCTTAATTTCGCTATCTGGCAATTGAATATTTAAACATAACCACAAGATTACACCCTGGTACAGTCGTTCCTCCCTACCCCGATACGGTCATTCTTCCCTACAGGGCAGGCAGATTAACACAATATTAGTCCATCACTCGCCAAAATTATTCTCACACAAAGCACACAAAGACACAGAGAAAAAATAAAAAATTATAGAGGTGTTTTAAAACTCTCGACCCACCAACCCCAAATTAATATCACTCAAAGCCACAGGATTTTATTCTTGTTTTAAAACCATACCTTTATTATGTTTAAATATCGACTTTCCTGTTATGGGGTGCTCGAGTGAAAATAAAATTACCGTTACAATTAAAAGAATTACTAAAACTGCGAAGTTTTCCTGGATGTCACTTGGGGTTTTGGACATCTTGAATATAGTTTGAGGCTGAGAATAATTATTCAAAGCGTGTATAATAAAACATGGCCACACGCTTTTTGCCCGCAGGTATAACCATCCGAATACATAGCTCAAAAGAATGATTCCTCCCAATATGATGAGCTTCCCCAAATTGCTGTATGCGCCGATTACGTTTTCTAAATGCCAGAAGAACCAGACCACTCCGGTCACAATAAACGCGATATGCCAACCAAAGGGAGCCAGTTTCTGCACAAGATAACTTCGCCACCCAAGTTCCTCGGAAGATAAATAAATGATTGCACCCAAGATATAACCTAAACTAGGAGGAGGTAATCTTACTGAATTTATTGTACAGAAACCCTGAGCCCAGAGCAGAAGCCCTGCAATGCCGTTCCATATTAAAGGAAGGAATATGGCTAACAACCAGTACTTTAATTTCACTCCTCTAATCCCGAGACCCGCATCCTGAAATCCCTCTTTTGATATCAGTTTTCTCACGATAATTGCCGCCAGAAGTGGACTGAAAATCTGTAATGGAAGAATTAGATCTCTGAGTACTGTTTCACTTATATCCTCAAAAGCTAACTCGGGTACCCATAAAAATGACAGAGCAATAACCACAAAGATACAAATATTTCGGATTTGGGCTTTTTTATCCATTCTTCTCAATAGCAATTATGTTGAAAAAAAATCTCGATGCCTTTGTGTGAAATAATTTAGTGTGGAAGGGTACTTTAAATCCAGAAAATCTGCGCAGATCTGCGTCCAAAATCATTTGTGAAATCTTTATGCTTTGTCAAATTTACTCACATAAATAAATCTGCTGATGTAACCTACGATTACAATCATCCCATAATTTAAATACGCCCAGGGAATATGGTCGGTAAAGAAAACCCAACGTGGGTTATAGCCATAAAATAAAGGAACTATAAGAATATATACCATACCGTCGAGCAGTAAGGAAGCCAGGATCCAGAACACTATCAGTAAATTCGTTTCTTTAAGAGACCTTGCCAAATCGCATTCTGTGTTTTTCAAATACAAATAGAAAAAATATGCGAAGATCACAGGCATCAGAGTAAAAATAAAAAACCACATTACAATATCATTTATACAGTAAGTGACAAAACCTATTATTGTACTGATAAGATATGCTAGTAAAAAATATAAAGAAGCTAATTTTATACTTTTCATAGTTCCTCCAGGTTTATCGTACTATAAATTTAACTTCTTCTAAGTTGTATGTCAATAATCTCTTTCATTTTTCTCGCGGACTCATCCCAGGAAAACTTCGCCGCCCACTTCCTAGCTTGCTTCCCCATCTCCATAACTAACTTCTTATCGTTTAATACTTTTATAAGAATCTCGGATAATCTTTTAGTATCTCCAAAGGGATAAATATATCCACTAACTCCATCTTTTATAGTTTCTCGTAAGCCCGGTGAATCGGGGACTATCGAAGGGGTACCACACGCTTGTGCCTCTATGGAAGTCAAACCCCAGCCTTCCTTTGGAGAAGTATTAACCGAGACCCAGGAAGATGAAAGTAATTCTATTTTTTTCGGAGAAGGAACAAAACTGGTGAATTTGATTACATTCTCTATTTTATGATTACTGGATATTTCCTTAAGTCTAGGCAAATCATCACCCTCTCCCACTAAAATAACTTTTAAATCGGGAATTTCTTTTAACACTTTCGGAATAGAATCGAGTAGAATATCAATCTTCTTATATTTTTTCATTCTGCCAAGACAAATTATTGTGGGAACTTTTGTTAATTCCGCACTAGATTTATAAGATTTAATATCGACCCCATTATATACTATTTTAACATTATCCTCTCGTGTTCCCATATCTACGAGTTCATTTTTTGAACTTTTTGATACGGCAATTATAGGTATTTTTTTATAATGTTTCGGAATAAGTTTCTCAGAAAAATAAACATAGGAGGCAGAAAGGGGATTAGTTTCAGTAAATATAGTTTTTCCGAAAAGATGATGGATGAGCGCAATCCTTTTTTCCCGGATAAACTTTCCGCCAAAAAAAGGAATTTTATTCAGGTCTTCTATAACCAAATCAAACCTTTCGGTTTTTTTTATATTTCTGTATGCTTCCGGAACATAGAAATTGAAAATGTTTCTCGAACCAACCCTGTAAATCTTTATCCCGTCTATTTCTTCTTTTTTTGGAGCATTTTTAAAATGTGTGCATAGAAGAGATATATTGAAAACTTGAGTCAGTCTCCTAAATATTTCGTGAAGATGAACCTCTGCTCCTCCCGATAGAGGGTTAGTCCAATCTTGCCAGTTAATAATTAGTATGTTTGGTTTTCTTTTACCCTTTCCCTTCAACACGACCATCCTTAAGGTATATTTTTCGCTTTCCTTGCTCGGCTACGTATTTTTCATGCGAAACAATTATAATTGTTTTCCCCTTCTCGTATAGGTCTGATAGTATTTTAAGAATCTCCTCCCCGCGTACCGAATCCAGATTGCCGGTCGGTTCATCCGCTATTATGATTTCCGGTTCGTTGGCAAGAGCTCTCGCAATGGCTACTCTCTGGCGTTCGCCGCCCGAAAGCTGGTTGGGGAGGTGATTTACTCTATCTCCAAGCCCTACATTTTCCAAAATCTTTATGGCTTTTTCTTTTCTTTCTCTTGGTGCGACTCTATTGTAAATCATTGGTAGGGAAACATTGTACCATGCAGGCACATCCGGCAAAAGGTAAAAATCCTGAAAAACAAATCCTATAAATTCTTTTCTTATATCGGCAAGCTGATTTTCGTCCATTTTGTTTACATCTTTACCGCGCAGAAAATAGGATCCACTGGTTGCCGTATCCAGGCATCCTATTATATGCATAAGAGTGGATTTACCCGAACCGGAAGGACCGATTATTGAAATAAATTCCCCTTTTTTTATAGAAACATCCACACCTCGAAGCGCTTGGACTTCAGTTTCTCCAAGAGGATACACTTTTGTTACTTCTTTCATTTTGATTAGTTCACTCATAGCGAAGCGCCTCCACAGGGCTTAACTTAGACGCTTTCCTCGCCGGATAGAAACCGAAAAAGACTCCGATGCTAAAGCAGAAACCGAAACCGAGTACAACAGACCATATTGGAATATGAAAAGGGATACTTCCGCCACGCATAATAGAGATCAACTTAGTAAGCGAGGCTCCTAAAATTATCCCTATTGTTCCGCCTACCAGACAGATCACAACGGACTCCATAAGAAATTGCCCCAGAATCTCGCTCGATTTCGCCCCTATTGCTTTTCTTACTCCTATTTCTCTCGTTCTTTCCGAAACGGAAACAAGCATTATGTTCATTATTCCGATTCCTCCCACCACAAGAGAAATAGCAGCAATTGCGATTGAGATAAGCAAAAAAGTCCCCGTTAATTGATTAAATTGTTCTATCAAGGCTTCCGAAGAATTGATGGAGAAATCATCTTCCTCGTTGGGTTTCAGATTTCGAACTCCTCTTAAAATCCATCTGATCTCCTCCTTTGCTTCTTCTCCCTCCTCCGTATATACAGCTATATTAATCGTACTTCTTTTACCCGTAAATGCTGTCATTGTAGTATAAGGAATCATCGCAGTATTGTCCATACTCTGCCCCATCATTTCTCCTCTTTCTTCGAGCATACCTATTACATTAAACTGCCTTCCCTTAATTTTAACTTTGGTGCCTATGGGATTTTCTTCGGGAAACAGTGAGTTTACAACATCCTGACCCAGAACACAAACATGCCTATTATATTTTATATCATCTTTTGAGAGAAATCGTCCCAGACTCACATCCTGGTTAATTATCCTGCTAAAATCCTCAGAAACGCCTTCTATTTTAACTTCTTCTGCTTCTTTATCACCTCTTTCCATTTTCATGTTTCTAAGTATACTGGGAGACACATATTTAAAGGAGCTTCCGTATTCTTTCAAAGCTTCCGCTTCTTTTAACCCAACGATATCTCTCTTATGTATTTTGTTCCATTCTTCTCTGCTCATATGACCCATAACCCAGGGGTATTTGCCGACATAAAGAACATTAGCTCCCAACTGGGAAAAACTTGTAGCCATGTATCTTTTAAACCCGGAAATAACAGACATAACCCCGATAACGGTCGCAACACCTATCACAATACCAAGAGTCGTAAGCAGCGAACGAAGTTTATTGGCCTTTATAGATTCTACCGCAGAACGCAATATTTCAATCAGAAAGCCGCTAAACATTTTTCAATTATCCTCTAAGCCTTTTTCTCCCTCGGAAGGCTCGTCTTCTTCTTTAGTTTTATTTTCTTCAATTTCACCAGCTTCTTCTTTTAAATCTTTACTTTCCCCCGACTCTTCTTCTTTTTCCTCTTCCCATATCACTTTCTGATCATCGGTAAGATTCATTAATATTTTAATCGGTCCTGAAACAATTATATCATCCTCCTTTAATCCTTCTTTTATCTCAACCCACATAGCTTCAGTTATACCTGTTTTCACCGCGATAAATTTAGTTTTCCCTTCTTCTATCTTATACACTCCGTTTTCCTTGTCTTTTGCCACCAGAGACTGCAGCGGAACACGGATAACACTGTCTTTTTTAGCCGTCACTATTTCACAATTAGCGCTCATTCCCGGCAGCATCCCCGGATGATGAGGAATCGATATATTAACTTCAAAATCCACCGCTTCTGAGACATTCGTTGCTTTTGGCATGCTAGCCTTATAATAAACAGTTCCTATAAATACTGTGTCCGCGAAAGCATCTACTGTAATTCTGGCCGTATCTCCGATCGATACCAGTGGTATTTCACTTTCGTTTACGTCCGCAACCATTTCCATTTCTTCCAAATCGGAAACGGTTAATAATACCGAACCGGGATTATTCATAGTTCCCGCCACAACCACTTCTCCTTCTTCCTTGTTTATATCCATTACGGTTCCCGGAATGGGGGAACGGACAGTGGTTCTTTCAAGACTCCTTTTGGCTCTTCCTAATTCTGTTCTCGCGTTTTCAAGAGTACTCGCGGAAAGCTCCACCTCTGTCGCGATATTTTCAAAATTCTCTCTGGAAATCAACCCTTTTTTATATAATTCTTTCTTTCTTCTCAATTGTTCTTTTCTGAATTCGAGGTCTGCTCTCTGCGCGCCCACATTAGCAAGTGCTCTTTGATATGCCGCGAATTGTTCAGTTGAATCCAACTTCACAAGGGTTTGCCCTTTTTCTACCCAATCGCCTTCTTCTACCAACAATTTAATCACTTCCGCCGTAACTTCTGAATTTATTTTTCTCTCTTCTTTCGCCTGGATTTCCCCGGGCGCGGAAACTATTTCTTCGATCGTGCCCCGGGCTACTCTTGAAACTTCAACTTTAACTCCCCCTCCCTTCTTTAAATTAGCTGCAATTATAATAATAAACACCAGGATTATCGAAGCTACAACAATTAACTTCTTCTTATTCTTCATATAACCTCCCCATAAGCCTTTTTAACCTGTATAGAGAGAGATACCAGTCAAAACGAGCTTCGGTCAGCGCGTATTGAGCCCTCAGTAAATCTTCTTCTGCTCCTAACAACTCAATCATCGAAGATTCTCCCAAGCGGAACCTCTCACTCGCCGCAGAATAACTTTCTTCGGCAAAACTTACAGTAGTCTCAGCGAGCTGTAATTTCTGTTCGGCTTCTTTATATAGCATATAATCTTCTTCAACTGAAATACTTAATTCTCTTTCTCTCTCCTTAAATTTCAATTCGGCTAAATCTACTCTCATTTCGGATATAACCATATCATTTACCCTCGAAAATCCGGTAAAGATAGGAATGGATATAGAAAAACCTACCGAATAATCGTAATTATCCCTTAAAACCGATAAACTCGGATTCATTTCATCCTGATATTGATAAATTGCGCCGAAGGAAACCGTAAAAAGATTACCGAGCGAGTTACTCGTAAAATCGAATCTCGCTTTTTTTAACGCCGAACTATACTCATTAAGAAGGGGGTCCTTCTTCATAGCTAAAATTAACACAGAATCCTTATCAGGTATTTTAAAATCGATTTCAGGCTCTTCCAATAAAATGGAATCCCTTGCCTCGAGTCCAATAATTTTCTTCAATCTGAGCAGATAGACCTTACGATCCTTTTTTGTTTCCATAAGATCATACTGTGCCTGTAAATTGTTTACTTTTCCCTGCAGGACTTCAGCGTTGGAAGCAGAGCCAAGACGTTTTTTTTCTTCGATAAGTTGTAAATTATTTTCCGTACGCTTCACCGCTGTTTCTCTACTCTTAAACAACTTTTCAAGCTTTAGAGTGTTGAGATATTGAGAAATAATTTCATATATCATTTGATTTCTGATATCCATGAAAGAAAAATAGGCTGAATTATTATCGTAGTGAGAAGCAAAGGCGTCAAAAAAATCGCTCGGTGTTAAATCCCATTCCATTCGAACGTTATAATAACTATCAGCAGAATCATAAATTTCCTCTCCTTCTAACATCGAATGGGTTCTGCTTTCCACGTAACCTCCGTATACAGAAGGCAGCATTGTTGAATAAGAGGAAGCGTTTGTTTTTTGCCTTATAATAAACTCCTTTTTAGCCTGCAGGTATGTTGGGCTTCTCATTAATCCCATTTCTATCGCGTCTTCAAGACTTAAATTAACAAAAAGTAAAAGGAATACAATCACACCTATCCCCCTCTGGCAAATATAACATTAAAGCCAAGAAATAAAACATAAAGTATTATAGAAGTAATCGCTGCTTTCTTTTTAGATATTCCGGTTATTTCCGAAACTCCATAAGTTATCAACGCAAACTGCCATATGGAAAACACTTCTATTCCGGAAAAAAGAGCGTAAAGTTTCGGGTTTTCAGGACTGAAAATCAAATTAAGACCTGTAGCAATTTCCATATCCCGGGCAGTTGTTATATTGGGAATACCTCTTACCAATAGTATAGCAGTATTTAGTAAACTTCTGATTATCTGAACAACAGATGCGTAAGCATATAAATCCAGGGCTTTAATATAATCCCAGTCAGCTCCAAAAACGTTTCCTAAAATCCAGAGAATAAGAGACACCAAAAGAAGGCCGAGTAAAGTCGCAATCGGAGCTACCACATATTGTATATACTTTGCTGCCTTCGGAATCTCTCCTCCTCCCCCCATTTCTGCCATCTTCTGTGTCATAATACGTGTCAACGCGGGAGAGCTAACCCAGAGAAATATTAAAGTTACAACAGTAAGCCCGAGAAAAGGAATCCACCAATCATCTTTTTCTTTTATGTGTTCGAATACTTTACCGGGTTCGATTATTATATTTATTAGATTGATCATTAAACCTCCTTTTAAAAATAATACTCATTTATAATAAAAATATTCAAATATAAGTCAAGTAAGCGCACCGCCCCACCACTCCAAGAATGGGACGCAGATGAGCGCAGATTTTCAGGATTTGAAACCCACTTCCACCCCGGATTAATTTGCCACTGATTTTCACTGATATGCACGGATTGCATCACCCTCCCACCTTCTATTTTTTTTAAAACAACAAAACACTTTTTTAAATCTGCCTGTCCTGCCTGCCCTGTAGGGAAGAATGACCGTATCGGGGTAGGGAGGAACGACCGTACCAGGGTGTTCATCCGTGGTTATTTTTTCCTTTTTATTATTGTTTCCATATTTTTAAGATAATCGGTAAAGGCTTTGCGGCCTTCTTTTGTAAGATTGTATACAGTATTAGGCACTTTATTTATGAATCTTTTCTTAACATTCACATATCCAGCTTCTTCGAGTTTTGAAAGGTGAACGGATAAGTTTCCTCTTGTAAGCCCACTTATACGAAGCAGGAATTTAAAATCCGCTTCTTTTACTCCCGAAAGGATCGTAAGTATAGCAAGACGGCTCGGCTCATGAACCAATCTCTCCAGCGCAATAATGTCTTTGATTATTTTTTTGTCCTTCATCAGGTTAATTTCCTCTTAAAATTTACATAAACTATAACACCGGAAATCAAAAGAGCACAGCCCAATATAAATATCATCAAAAATATACTATCTTCCCAGGTTACACCCAGAAGAGAACTCACTCCGGCAATTAAAATAGGCAAGAAAGAAAAAAACAAGAATCTTTTTGTCTTACCAGCTTGAATATATTCAGCTACAAAACCGAAAGACATAACTAATCCGAACAAACATACTGTGATTTCATCAGAAAGAAAACGAATGCTAAACACAGCAAAAACTAAGAATAAGAAAATCAAGCCTAAAACAATCCATACTGATTTAGGATAATAATCCTTGATAACAGAATATCCGACTTTTCTCCATATAAATTTTTCTTTAAGCTTACGGACTATCCAGAAAGCTCCCGCAACTATAGCTAAAGCCAAAATTAAGTGGAGAAAGGATACACTTAAACTAGAACCATGGGGTAAAATTTTTACAATTGGAGAAGTAAACACTAAACTGACGACCAGACAACATATACCGAAACAAATCTCGTACATACCATCTTCAACCCAGGTCTGAAAAACTTTATTTTTCAAATTTACTACTTTATCTGCCTCTCTCTCATTTTCGCTATTCATCATACCTCCTTCTGAAATCCCTGAAAGCCTTTAACCCGGAGATAAGAAGCGCGATACCTGTCGGGCAAAAAACGATAAAATTAAAAATTATTTCTTTAGGAGTTTTAAAGAAAAGTGAAATTATACCCGCAAGCAAGGGTACCGAAGATATTACAGCAAACCTTTTCGAGCCCGAAGAAGAATATAGAAATAAAAAAATGAAAAAAATACAAATCCCTAAAAAAATACCTTTAAATCGCATCTCCATAAACATATAAACGGAAAAAGATATCAAAATCATAATTATCGCAATTCTTGAAAGCGTGGTATAATTATGCCTCAAAATAGCATATCCTCCCTTTGGCCAGGAATATCTAGTTCTGAAGTATTTCCAGAACAATACGGAAGCAATAGAACCTGCAACAATCATCACTAAGACAGCTATTTTTAAAACTAAACTTTCCTTATAAAGGTATATCACGAAAGCCCCACTGCTCGCCAGCAAAAACCACATACCCCAGAGGATCTCCCAGATACCGTCTTCCAACCACGATGATTTTACCTTCTCCTCCAATTTTTTCACATGCTCTATTCTTTCTTTATTTAAACTGTTCATCACCCCCCCCTTTCTCTTTAAAAGCTTATAAACTTCTCGAAAATTAAGAGATTTTCCTATAAGCAGCATGGAAAGCCTATAAACTTTTCCGGCGAGAAGTATAACAATCCACGAGGTTAATATTAAAAGAACAGCCGAAAGTATAGCCTGCCATAGAGGAACAGTAGATATTGCCAGTCGAAGAGGCATTATCAGTGGAGTGAAAAAGGGTATGAAAGAAGATATAATCGTAACTGTAGAAGAAGGATTTCGCATTACCCAGAGGAAACAGAAGAGATATGGAATTAGGATAAGTATTGCACCTACAGTCAATGCCTGGTTTACTTCATCTTCAGTGTTTACAGTGGATACTAACAAGAGAATGAAGAAAGTGTATATGGTGTATCCAAAAATAAAGGCAAATAAGAAATAAATAATAACACCAAAGGGCAAAGAAATATTTAATGAATGACTTAAAAATAAAAGCGGATAATTCAAGAAGATTACTCCAATTAAACCCCAAATAAAAAAGAGCAAAAGTAGAATTGCCGTGATACCAAGAAATTTACCAAAGAGCAATTCTTGAGGAGTAATATCGGATATAATTAATTCTATTATACCATTTAATTTTTCCTCGACTGCGCTTTTAGCCATTAATTGAGAGGACAAAATAATAAACATAAAGAGAGAAACTACTAAAAAGATACCAAAGAACACCAATTCTCCTCCTCCGCTTTCTTCGCCCTGTTCTGTTATTTTCTTTGGCTCTAAATTAATTCCCTTGCTTAATTCTTCAGCGAGAGAGACATCTATTCCTCTTTCCTTAAGCTCCGATTTAATAGATGCTTTACGAAGAATTTCGTTTAAAGGCCACAGCTCCAGGTGAAGAGAACTGCTATAAAAAGAAAACTCTCCGGAATCAGGGTTTTGCGGTATTAGAATAAATCCCTTTATACTTTCTTCCCTAACCGCTTTAATCGCTTCCACGGAATCCATCTGAGTTAATTCATACTTTTCTGTGCTTTCGAGATATTCGCTAATTTCTTGAGATAAATCAACAACCCCTATCTTATAAACTTCATCTTTATTGAATCCTTCAGGAGCAAAAAAAGAGATAAAAATAAGTACACAAATACCGATTATGGGAAGAACCATAAAGACACGAAACCATTTGTTTCTAATATATTTCAAAAATTCTTTTTTTGCCACAATTAACGATTTATTCATTACCAACTTCCTTTATAAAAATATCCTCAAGAGAAGGAGTCACCAACCGAAACTCAAAAACTTCTGTTAAATCTGTCAGTTCAGCCAGTAATTTACCCGGACCCTTTCCCGCTTTAACTATAAACCCTTCACCTTTAGGCCCTACAATTTCAGCCCCTTTTAAACTATCGATAACCGAATTGTTTTTAACCTCTATATATATTTCATCACTCTTATGTAACTTTTTCAAATCCCTTAAACTTCCTTCATATATCTTCTCTCCTTTCCTAATAAGACACACATTGTTACAGAGTTGCTCTGCCTGCTCCATCCAGTGAGTTGAAAGTAATATCGTTTTCCCCTTCACCTTTAACTCAGCAACCATCTCTCTCAGCTTTTTAATAGCGATAGGGTCAAGCCCGGTAAAAGGCTCATCCAGAATTAAAAATTGCGGATCATGCAGTACGCTGACCAAAAGATGCAATCTCTGCTTTAATCCTTTTGAAAGCGACTGAACTATATCCTGTTTCCTGTCAAATAACTCCAGTTTTCTCAGCCAAAAGTCCATCTGCTTCTCAATTTCTTTTTTACCCATGCCGCGAAGAGCCCCAAAAAAATAAATAAGCTCGTCGATTCGCATAGTAGGATAAAGACCTCTCTCTTCTGGCAAATATCCAACTCGAGAAAAAGCCACCTCAACCTCGCCTTCGTCCGGAAAAATTATTGAAAGTGCTATTCTTATGGTAGTTGTCTTTCCCGAACCATTCGGCCCTAACAGCCCATAGACATCCCCTTTTCCGACATCGAAGGAAAGATTTTTCAACGCCGCTACTTTCCCATACCTTTTACATATATTTTTTATCGACAATATGTTTGTTTGTTCCATAGTTTAGTTTATATTATAAACAAGTTTATGGATTTGTCAAGGGGTTAAAATCAGAATTCAGAAGCCAGGAGACAGAATCCAGAATCCAGAATCCCTTCCCCACAACCCACATTATCCACATGTAGAACATGTAGTAATTATAGTTTTTGCTTTTTTGTGTATCAGCTAAATGTTTTTTCGACAGAGCCAGCTGGAGATAATATATTTCTCCTCTTTAATAATTTTATAAACTCGAATACTCCCAGGTATACAATCGCTGCCCCAAGAACATAAATCCAATCTAAGATTGATATACTGGCAAAAGCGAGAAACTCATGAATCGTCGGTCCATATACTCCTAAAAAGACCAGAGCCATCGAACCACCGATAGACCAGAGCAGTATTTTGTTTGTCCAAAAATTCTTACTAAATATTGAAGCCTGCTCAAATCTCCGGGACAGAACATTCGCGAACTGACAGTAGGCAATTGTCAAATAACTGAGTGTGGTGGCTCTCGCGTAAAGAATTGTATTTTCCATGCCCACATTCAGGGTAATATTATTCCTCAGCATAAAGAAAGCAAAGTTTGAGAATGCTAATACTCCTATTATGACTCCAAGCAATCCCACCTCGAGAGCCGTAAATTTATTTATTATATGTTCTTCCTGATTCCTCGGAGGTGAATTCATTATCCCCTCCGGCGGAGGATCATAGGTGAGAAAAGTAAGGGGCATTATTTCAGCCAGAAGATCTATTGCCAGTATCTGTATCGCAAGAATGGGTATAGCCCAGTTTTTAAGTGCTACCGCGGCAAGTCCGAGCAGAACAATAGTAAGCTCTGCTCCATTGGTTGTCATAGAGGCAAGAACGGTTTTGCGAAGGTTATTATATATAGTTCTTCCTTCTTTTATCGCGGATACGAGTGTGGGAAAGCTATCATCGAGGAGCACAAGCTGCGCGGCTTCCTTTGCCACGTCGGTACCTGTCTTTCCCATAGCCACTCCTATGTGAGCTCTTTTTAACGCGGGGGCATCGTTTACCCCATCCCCGGTTACCGCCACAATCTGCTTATCCTCTTCCAGGAGATTTACAACCCTCAGCTTATCCTTTGGATCGACTCTGGAAAAGATAATCGATTGATTATTCTTTAAAATTTCTGAGAGTTCTTTATCTTCCATATCCTCAAGTTCCGCTCCGGTTACCACAAGAAGTTCTTTTCCACCGAAAAGTTCTATCTCCCTACCTACGGCACTAGCAGTTATAGCATGGTCTCCGGTCACAATAAAGGTTCTTATCCCTGCTGAATGACAATCCCTGATGGCTTCCCTTACTCCCTCTTTGGGAGGATCTATCATACCTACAAGCCCCAGAAAAATAACGTCTTTTTCGATCTCTTCCATTACATAATCGCTGCCGTCATATTCAAGAGGGCGATAGGCTATGGCAATAACCCTCAAGGCATTTTTAGAATACTTCTCATTTAACTTTCTTATTTTCTCTTTATCCTCTTCAGTTATTGGTTTGGCTTTGCCGTTTCTATATATAGACTTACTTACTGAAAGGACACTGTCCGTCCCCCCCTTCATAGTTAGAACCTGCCGGTCTTCAAACTGCCTTACCGAACTCATCCGCTTTCTCTCCGAATCAAAAGAAAATTCGTGTAATTCGGGATTTTCTTCGTCTTCCTTAGGAGACCGGGTACCTAATTTTGTGGAAAGAGTAACGAGAGCCGCTTCCGTCGGATCACCGATAGGATACCACGAACTATGGTTTTCATCGGGTTCATGTATTTCCGCGTTGGAAGCCATTGTTGCAGCATCCAGCATAATTTCCATTTCATCGATCTCTTCCTGCGTAAGAGGTTCACCGTCTTTTTCCAATATCTTACCTTCCGGTTTATAACCAACACCCGTCACTTCGTGTTCTTTTCCGTCGAACCATACAGTAGTTACCGTCATTTCATTCTTGGTAAGAGTTCCGGTTTTATCCGTAGCAATAACTGTAGTTGAGCCCAGTGTTTCGACCGAGGAAAGGTTTTTCACCACCGCTTTCCTGCTGGCTAACCTATTACTCGCGGCAGAAAGCGCCACTGTCACCTGGGCTGGCAACGCCTGCGGTACCGCGGCAACTGCTACTCCCAGAGCATACATCATACTGGTAATAAAACTAAATCCCTGAAGCTGGGATACAACGAAAAGGAACACACTGAGTACAAGCACAATTCCGGTCAAACGGTAGCCGAGCACTTTTAATTCTTTTTCCAGAGGAGATTCCGCTTTTCCGGTTTCCTCTGTCATAGCCGCAATTTTACCCATTTCTGTATCCATTCCGGTCGAGATTACGACTCCCAGGGCATTTCCGGATGCTACGGTAGTTCCCAGATAAGCCATATTATCTCTATCCGCCAGAATAGATTTCTCCTTTATAGCGTTGCTGTGCTTCTCCTGAGGCATGGATTCCCCGGTGAGGGAAAAATCATTCGTTTCCAGATTAAATGACTCGATGACTCTAATATCCGCCGGAATCTTATCTCCGGTTTCGACTTTTATTATATCTCCGGGCACAAGCTCATCCTGTGGTATTTTACTCAATTTCCCATCTATCATTACAGAAGCCGGAGATTTAATCAAGTCTTTTAATTTATCCAGTATCTTACCGGCTTTATACTCCTGAATAAAACCTATTATGGCATTTACTATAACTATAGCGAACATCACAGTTCCATCACGGTAGTTACCGATAATATAGGAAATAGAACCTGCGACAATCAAAAGGATAACCATCACATCCCTGAACTGGGAAAGAAAGAGGAGCCACTTAGGAACTCCACCCTTGCCTTTAAGTTCGTTCTTTCCGTATTTCTTTAAGCGCTCTCTGGATTTATCTCTGGAGAGACCTTCTTTCCCGGTCCCCAACTCTTCCATAACTTCTTTCGCAGTTAATTGGTAATAATTCTTGTCATTATTCATTGGAATCTCCCCGAACCGAAAGTCAAATTTTACTCAGGCAATCTTTTATCCTATTTAGTCCTTCTTTTATTTCTTTCTCATCCAGAGCATAGCTTAGGCGAACCCTATTAGGAGCGCCGAACCAACTGCCCAGATAAACTATAACATTATAATCGGTATAAAGTTTACTGACAAACTTCTCGGGACTAGGAACTTTTGGCAGCACATAAAAAGCGCCTTCCGGCTTCCACAAATCGAGACCTATGTCCTTTAACCCTTGATATATTAGATTTCTTCTTTTTTTCCATATTTCCAGTTGCTGCTCAACATATGATTTCGGGCTTTTCATTGCCCTTAAAGCCATATCCTGTCCGACAAGATTGGTATTCATGGAAGTATGGGTCTTCATTTCTATTACCTTATTTACAAATTCTTGGTCTGGACTCCATAAATACCCAACACGAACACCACACATAGCGTAAGTTTTTGAAAAAGAATTTACCGTGATTACGTGGTCGCCTTTGATTATATAGTTTTCTCTCTCGTAAATAATATCTTTGTAGACCTCATCAGAAACGACATATATCCCCAGTTTTTCCGTAACTTCTTCTATTTCTTTTAATGTATCGATGGCTTCGACTCTACCGGTAGGATTGGAAGGAGAATTTATTAAGATTGCTTTGCATCCTTTTATTTTTTTTCTAAAATCATCGATATCGATTCTTCCCTGCTTTAAATCGGTATAAACGGGTTCCATTCCGGCATATTTAAGAATCGGGGGATATGAGTAATAATAAGGCCTCGGCAACAGAACTTTTCCGTTATCCATAACTCTGAAGATTAAGTCCAGAGCTTCCGACGCGCCATTAGTAATAACAAAATTCTCAGCAGAAGAAGCAGGATATTCTTCTGCCAATGATATCCTTAACGGCAGGCAACCCTGAATGAGTCCATACCTGAGGTCACGTCTAATATCGATATCTTCTACAGCCTCTCTGGGAGGGGGAAGATCCGGCTGCCCGGAGCCAAAACTAATAACTCCATTTCCCTGTTTTCCAATAAAAACCGCCGGGCTTTTTAAGTTCAATTTAATATCCATAATTAATCCTCTTTTTTAACCTTGAATTATCATATTCCAAACACATCAATACAGTTGCCTGTCTTTCCCAGTAATCTCTGTACCATAATATACTTGTTTATAAAATATGTCAACGACTTTTTTAGTTGGTTCGTTAGGTCGTGGGTTCGTTGGGTTGGGTGTTGGTTTTTTTAAACAAAAATAATGTCTTTGTGTCTTCGTGGCTAATTTAGTTTTTGTTTTTTTACTAATTCACCAATTTGAGGTTCTGTATGTTGTGTGGTGATTTTTTTATGTGGAGGGTTGACAAATTGCCTTATTTAGTAATCTTAATAAACGGAACACAAAATCCCAGAAAAGGAGGAAAGATGGGTACGAAAGGAAGAGAAATTGTAAAAGTAGATGTAAAAAAACTTGTAGCGCTGCTTAACAAAGCTCTGGCTGATGAGTGGCTTGCTTATTATCAATACTGGATAGGTTCGAAAGTAATTGTCGGACCCATGAGTGGAGCCGTAAAAGCAGAACTCATAGAGCATTCAAACGACGAACTAAGACATGCAGAGATGCTTGTAGAAAGAATACTTCAACTTGGCGGAATTCCAATATTGAAACCCGAAGATTGGTATAAAATGACAAATTGCGGTTATGATGCTCCCAGTGACCCTAAGGTTAAGAAACTGTTAAAACAGAACATAAAAGGAGAACAGTGCGCTATAGAAGTTTATGATAAACTTCTTGATTTCATCGGAGATAAAGACTTTATTACTTCTAATATGGTTGAATCCATACTCGCGGATGAAGTCGAACATGAAGAAGATCTTCAGGCATTAGAAGAAGATTTAGAGCAGATAAAGTAAAAACAAAGAGTTAAGTAAAATAAAAAAGATTGAGTGAGCAAGCTTACTCAATCTTTTTTATTTTAGTGTCAGCAGAAAGATTCTCTCCTGTATATTAAATTGTTTTTATGTCTGATTGAAATTATGCCCTTGTAAGTAATATCCTGTTTTTTCTCGTTATATACACATTCCGCGTCGAGAAAAGGCAAGTAAGTTTTGTCTCTGGGTGCCGGTATTCTAACATAACCCTCGTCGACATGTAATATCATCGTGTTCTTTGGATTTATATCTTCTTTTTTATTCTCAAGAAATAATCCATGTTTCCCCAGATTCACCAATTTGCTTTTATAAGTGTCCACGTTAGAATGCTCACCTTCAATCAATTCCCCGTCTTCATAGAATATCCTTTTGGAAACGGTACTTACTTCTACCGAAACTTCTTCTCCGATAAGATTCTCGATTCCCGGAATATTTTGAAATTCTGCGTGAAAATCTATACTCATAAGGACTCCTTTATTGATTGCCTTCCCAGTATTCTTCGGCTTCTTCTTCCATTTCATCCAACCTGTCGTAGTAATCGGGAAATTCGTTCAGATGAGCAAGAGCTATTTTTCCGGTGATAAGCGGATCGTCATTGCTTACGTTGGTTAATTCATCTACTTTTCCGTGTTCGAGTTCGACATCCATGCCTCTCCTGAACTGCTCGACATCAAACTTGTCCCACTTTATACCGAATTTCTCCCCAATGGATTTTGCTTCTTCCGAGCTAAAAATATTTTTTGACGACAATTTTACCTCCTAACTATTTTTAGATAAGTACATAAATTTTCCTAAGAAATTAAAGAATTATCAAGAATTTTATATGGATTCTTTACTATATGTTGATAAGCATTCTACGAAAATTCGCGAAGATGTCAAGGGTGATTTTTTAGATCCAAAAAACCAAATTAGTTAGTGGGACCGTCGGTTCACAACTTCAGTGAATTAGTGAATCCGTAAATCTGTGAATCAGTCCCATCTCCTTTCCTTTTTTACTAATAACATAATTTACTAATTGACTGATAACTGATTGTCTGCCTAACGTTCTAACGATTTAGTGTCTTCGCGGCTAATTATACATCAAAAATAACCGTTGCCTGGTATTTATCATCAACCTTTTCAATTTTTAGTTGATGGTACGTCACCGCTTTTATTTCGGTTCCGTTTTTTACATCCTCTTCCGATACGATGTTACCTTTTAAATTAATTTCGTACATGTCTTTTTCAATATTAACCGAACACTGCGAAGGTAGAAACAATTCCTTTTCAAAAAAATATATAACTTCTTCCAGGACACTAACAAATGCCGTTTCAATATTTTCTTCTTCTACGGAAAAACCTTTTTCGATTATCGGCTCGATTTCTATTCCACCGGATAGTAAATCTGCCGCAGCATGGATTGCCTTCCAGAAAACTTCGGTAAGAGAAATTCCGGTTATTTTTATTCCGATATCCGCGGTATGGTCGAATATTTCGTAGTCTTTACCCAAGTTCATAAATATGTTTTATCAAACGCGGGAACTCATAGTAGATTTGCTTTAAAATAAAAAGCGCGGGCATTTTTACTCCCAGGACTTCGATTATTTTACCTTTTAATATTTTTCTCGCGAGATAACGGGTTCTAAAAACATGACTTTGATCAGTAATTATCCATACTTTTTCAGCATCTCCGATAAATTTTTTTGCATTTATCAGATTCTCCGGCGTGGTTTCCGACTTATCTTCGAGGATAGTTTTTAGTTTGGAATGCTTTTTCATCCAGCCTACTTCTTCTTTTGTTCCCGAAAAAATTACTTTATATTTTTTTGAATTTTTTACTTTTAATTCCGCGAATTCAACTCTTTTCTTTGTAAGATCTTCATCCTTATTCCCAAGAACCAGCACTACTTCTTTATACTTTACCACTTCTCTAAAATTTTTGACGTAGTTTTGTTAAATTTGCTTCCGAGGGAATACGCCGATAAAATATTTTCCTTTATCTGTTCTAAAGGTTTTTTTGTATAAACAAGCGCAAGGGGTTCCCCCCTTCGAACTTCTTCACCTTCGACCTTTAATAGTTTTATACCGGCTTTCAAGTCTACATCATCCTCTTTTCTCTCTCTACCCGCGCCTGTCTTTAAAGCGGCAATACCGATTTTATACGCGTCTATTCTTTCGACAATTCCTTCTTTACCGATGCTGATTTCAAAGGGATTTTCGTATGTGGAAAGTCTTGAAAGGTCCCCACCGTGTCTTTTAACCATACTTTCGAACTTCTCAAAAGCTCTTCCGCTTTTTAAAACTTCCAATACTTTTCCTTTTAATCCCGCGAGCGAACACATTTCCTCGGCAAGAGCGATCGTAATTTCCACAGTATCGGGGTAGTCGGTTACATTTCCTTTTAGTATTTCAATTGACTCGAGTACCTCCGGCGCGTTACCAATATTTCTGCCAATCGGCGCGGACTGATCCGTAAAAACAATCGTCATTTTTGTTCCGAGTTCTTCTCCGACTTTTTTCATCATCTCACCCAGCTTCTTTGCCGAATCTAGGTCTTTCATAAAAGCGCCTTCTCCCACTTTAAGGTCTATAACAAGACCATCTAAGTCTTCCGCGAGCTTCTTGGAAAGGATGCTTGAAGTGATAAGAGGTACCGATTCTACTGTTTCGGTCGCATCCCTTAAGGCGTACAACTCTTTATCCGCGGGAGCAATTTCTCCTGTTTGGGATATAATAGAACACCCAACTTCCTTTAAAACTTCCTTAAATTTATCGAACGGGAGGGCAGTCTTATAACCGGGTATCGCTTCCATCTTATCGGAAGTTCCCCCCGTATGTCCGAGCCCTCTTCCCGTAATCATTGGAACGGTTATACCCATCTTGGCAACAAGCGGTGCAAGAATAAGACTTGTCTTATCTCCTACTCCGCCTGTCGAATGTTTATCGATTTTTTTGCCCTTAACATCCGATAAATCGAGAGTCTTACCGGAATTCAGCATAAAATAAGTAAGATCTTTTGTTTCTTCGGTATCCATACCTTTATAAAATATTGCCATTAAAAGCGCGCTTATTTGATAATTCGGAATTTCCTTAGAGGTAACTCCTTTTATGAGTTTCTCGATATCGTATTTACTAAGTTTGTTTCCGTCTCTTTTTTTTCTTATTATCTCCCGCATAAAAGGAAGTTAATTTGAAAGGGATTATTGTCAAGAATAAATGTCCCCCTACACCCCTAACCCTACTGTTGGTCAGTTGGTGCGTTGGTCGGTTAAAGAAACACACTTACACACACCCGCTAACTAACTAAATTAGTAACAACAAATCACACAAATTACACGAATCCACACCACCCCCTAATTTTAATGTTGTTTTAGCTAAATCCTAACCCCCAAATCCCAAATCCTAATATTAGCTACAGATTACCACAAGATTTCTTTTATTCATAGTTCTTCCGTAAACTTGAAAACATGTAAATGAGAAATCAAACTTGTTCTTTGGGATAATATCCAATACTTCACCAATATCAAAGAATAGAATTTACTCATTGCAATATGAAGGAAGATTTATTATAATATTTTATACACAATTAAGGAGGTTAAAATGTCTACCCGCCAAAATAAAATTATTCAAAAGCCAGGTAAGAGTCCTATATTCCTATTCTTCCTGGTTTTTTTTCTTTTAGGAGGACAGGTTCTTGCAGAGGTAACAATAAAAAAGGACGTACCGAGGTCTTTAGAGCTTAATATTGAAGATTGTCTTCTTGCCACAATTACATCTACCGAGCCTATAACTGTATATATGGTAGGCACAGCAACCGAAGCGAGAAAAGGGCTCATCGCCAAAGTGACCACCCGTAAATTTGAAATTAAATCAGGTATCAACCGCTATAATTCTGAACATATACCGCCAATTGCCGAAACCTGGATTCTTCCCGAATATGAAAGTTTAATAGAAAGAACAGGAAGATTTCCTGAAGGAAGATATACTATTCTTGTTCGGCTTTTTACAGTTGAAGATAAGCTGTTAGACGAAGATAAAAGAACTCACAGGGTAGAATATCCTAAGCTCAGGTTAATAACTCCAAGAGACGGAGCTAAGATAATCGAACCTAATCCCCTATTTCATTGGTCTATTACTCGTCCTATTCCCGGGGCAAAATATGTGCTAAAAATATTTGAACTGAAATCTTCCGAGACAAAAATAGCTGCCACTTCTGACATTCCCTTTTTCCAAAGAAAAACTATTTCTACCTCTTTTCGATATCCCTCGAGCGCTAAACCTCTTAAAAAAGGAAAAAATTATACCTGGCAGATTCAAGTATTAGACGAGGCAGGTTATCCTTTGGGAAAAAATGAAGGAAAGAGTGAAATTTTCTTATTTAACCATAAAGAGACAAAGAAAAGCTATTCAATAAAACTTATTTCGCCGGAAGAAAATGCTGAGATTCCTTCTGCGGAAATCAAATTTTGCTGGGAGCCTATACCGGTTGAAGATGTTAATTATACAGTCTATTATACACATAAAGATTGTGATTCGTTAACAGAAGGAGCAGAAGGATCCCAGTCTCACCCGTTTGCTCCGCTGCTTCCCGACTCTGCCGCAAGAAGTAAAATTCTAGAATTGAAAACAAAAAAACGTAATCTTGAAGCTAAACTGAGTCACTGGCAGAAATATTGCGAAGAAACGGTACCCAAAATGCTTGAAAGCAGTCTGGATAACCAGGAAGCCTGGGAAGAAGCAAAAGAACTATTAGAGACAATGGCAGAATCATTGAGGGATGAGTTAGATTTCTCCTTGTCTGAAGATTGCCAAATCGAGGAGCGTTGTTGTAACAATAGCCCCTGTTGCGAGGGGCTCGATCCATGCAAAGAGGAAGACCTGGAAACATATAAAGAACGAATAAAATGTCTCCAGGACCAGATAAATTCGCTTAACAATATATTTAACGGCTCTACCGCTGAATTCTTAAGACTTTATACTCGTTGGCGAAATGGGGCTGATCACAGAGCTACTATGGCTTTCTATAACGCGTATTTTTCGCTTATAGATGATATAATAGGATTGGTTACCTCCGCTCTGGATGCCATTACTCCCGATATGGAAGACGTTCTGGAGCAAATCATTGAAGAAACTCTGGCAGCGGGCGGTTGTACCCTGGCACCCGAATGGTGTGATGCTATCGAGAATGCAAGAACATTAAAAGAAAAGATGGGTGTTGTAAAATCACTAATGGCAAGTGCCAGATCGAGTGGTTCTATGCCTCCCGCATTCATTGTTGCCATGGTTCAGGCAATGGCACAGCAGGCCGCGAGTGCCACCGGCGTTGGAGTATCGGGATGGGAGAATTTTTCCCATACAATGTTAGGTCAATTGAGAAGCGCGTATGAGGCTCTTGTATGCCTCCTCGAGCTAAATCAAATAAGAATAGCGTCTTACAGGGATTGTGATGAATTCTGCAGCAGACTCATAGAATGCTTGAAGGCAGAGATTAAAGAAACCGAAGAAGAAATTGAAAGAATCGAGGAAGAAAATGCCCGGGAACGGACTGAATACTGGGAAGAGGAACGCGAAGAAATAAAGGTGGCAATGGAGCAAGCGCTTTCAGAACTGGGTGCAGGCTGGTATGATAAATGCTGCAAAGAAGGAACCGGTGAAATCCGTATACCGGGTGATGGTGAATGTGCAAGAGTTGCCGAGCAGGCATTAAGAAGAAGCCTGGGAGACAAAGCCTGCTTTATGACCTTTGTAATACGGTGCCATCCTGACGGCAGAGTAACCATAGAGCACAGCTTCCCATCGCGGGAAAGAAGAGAAGACTGCTGTGAACCCCAGGTGGAGCGGACAGAAGGAATCGGACAGCGGGAAGGTAATCCTCCTGAAGGCGGAAATGTCTGTTATCCCGAAAGTGAAAGGGAAAGAGAAGAAATGGGAAGGCGGACGCTACCTGCCGGAGGATGGAGAGTGGAGGCAGAGGACGGAGAAGGAAACCTGATTGGTGAAAGCCCATTACGAAGACTGAACCCGAGGAGAGCGAGGACCGAACCATACCATAAACCGACTCCAATCGATTCTGTTGAATGTGAGTGTAACGTCACTCTCGTAATAAATGGTAAACCGGTTAAAAATAGTACTACCGTTAGAAATCTTAAAAAAGGAACTAAACAAACAATCTCCGTTAAAGGAGACTGCGGCAAAGATTGTGCTCTCGGTCCGCAGAGTATTACAATCCAGCCTCCTCTTGTATTTAATGCAGCGTTCGGAGCTCCTATAGTATTTTTACCTCCTCCGATTACGGTCAACACTAAGAAAACAGTATATGATTTTCCTTACCCGGGATTGTACAAGGTCACCGTTACTCAATTTTGTGAGGATGGAAGTTCGTGCGATGCCTCGTTCAATGTAGTTATTTCGGAAAAGAAGAAACCAAAACCTCTTGACCCGGACGATATCGCGGGATTCCATCCCGGGGCAGGATGTGGAAATGCCTATTGTCTTGAAGTGCTCTATTCGATTTCAGGGAAGAAAGATTTCAAGACAATATCTTTCAATTACCTTGAGCTGAGAAAGCCGGGCGAGCTTGAATTACGTCTTAAGAGTAGTTGTTTTCCGAAATGCAAAGGCAAGAAGGTAGTCACCTGGGAGATAAAAGAACCCGACGGCAAAAAGGTAATTAGAAAAGACGCAAATTTATATGAAATAAAATACGATTTCAATAAAGTGGGTTTGTATCACATCTGTGTGATAGAAACCGCGGTCTGCGGTGGCAAGACAAAAACATGCAGTAAGTTTTTGCTTATCGAAACGACAAAAGAAAAAGACTAATTCTCACACGGAGACACGCAACACAGTCATAGGTCGTAAGTCATAAGTCACCAGTCAAAGAAAGACGGATGGCCGAGGACGGCGGACCCATTTGATATCCACTCTTCTGCAATTCCTTTAAAAGATTTTCACAAATAAATCAAGGTATAGGGAGGATTGTTTGTTCTGTTTTTACTGAAGACTAATGACTGGTGACTCGTGACAATTATCTAAGACCTAAATTAATGTACCGTTTCCATAGCCCGGCACATCCCGTAATTACTTTGCTGGCTTAACCGTTTTTAGGCGTTCCATGTTCCATATCTATTCTTGTATTTTACTCTCTATGTATTTCACGGCATCTTCAACAGTTCTAAGATTCATTGTTTCTTCATCCGGAAATTCCATATTAAACTCTTCTTCGAGTGTCTGTAGTAGTACAACATAGCCAAGGCTATCTACTCCAAGGTCATCCGCAAAAGAGCTTTTTGGCAAAATTTCCGTTGTCTTTACATCAAATTCTTTCGCCAAAACTATTTTTATTCTCTCAAATACTGATATGGTTCTCCTCCTATAATGTATCCGAGTTTAGTAGTATTTTTATCTCGTCCATTATTTTCTCGGTTACTATTTTTAATGTTTCTTTATTATAAGGCTTGCCATAATATTCATCAAAATAAAGTGGCTTTCCAAATTTGAGTATTACTTTATGCGGTCGGGGAAACCTTTGCCCTTTTGACATAACATTGAAAGAACCAATTATTGCTACAGGAACAACAGCTGCTTGTGACTGCAGCGCAATAAATGCTGTTCCTGCTTTTGGTTCCTGTAAAGAGCCGTCTAAACTTACCGTTCCTTCAGGATACATATCAATTACATGGCCATCCTTGAGGATACTAATAGCTGTTCGGATGGCTAATCTATCAAATTCTTCTCTTCTTACGGGGAAAGCATTCAACTTTCTAAAGACGAATCCTGCAAAACGTTTTCTGAATAGTTCCTCTTTGCCCATTGTATGGAGTTGTCTTTTGATCGCAGATCCCAGAATAAACGAATCCAAATCACTGGGATGGTTTGGTGCCAGGATTACGCCGCCTTCTTCCGGAATGTTTTCAACGCTAATAGCTTGTAATCTAATATAAACTATTGATATGACACGCAAGATTAAATGTGTGACTGAGTAAAACATCTATATCCTAATGTGTATATATGACATTAAACACCCTGAATCTAAGGCTAAAGCCGTGAATATTGTAATGTATGATATTTCCTTTAGTTTTTCTATTTTTTTCTCCCCTCGGAGTACTCCCGCAAATAGCAAGTCTCCTGACTTATGATCAACCTACTCATTACTTAAATGATATTGTGTTGTTAACAAAAGTCAAGGTTTTTTACGTGGAACACAGATAAACTCAGATTTACAGGCTTTTTTTGTTTTCTGTTTTTTGTTTTTACTAAATCCTATATCCTAAAAATGACGCATAACTCGTGCCGCGGATTAAAATCTGCCTTGACAATTTATTAAAAATTTATACAATTTATTTGTTATGAGAATAAATAAAAATCTGTTTTTAATCGCTTTATTTGCTACCCTTACTGGCTGCAGCATGAATATGAGCCGGGTCGTTATCGACAATCAAAATACGTCAGAAACGGAAGATACTACAGATATCGATACAATTACAGGAGCAACAAAAACAGAAATAAATTTTGTGGTTTTAGCCGGTGCATCATACGGCGGGATTGTAGATAATTATCAGATGTCAGGAATAGAAGGCACTTCGGATGTTGACGCGATTACAGGTGCAACAAAAATAGCATATAATGCAGGGATTCATTCCATTTTAAAAGGTCATGGGCGTACAATCGAAATAGGTCTCGATTATATAAGTTTTAATCAGTCTGTGGAATATGATTTGCCTTCACTTTCCGTTAACGGCACAAGAAGTTTCGAATTTCAGCAGATCCGTTTGCCAATGACTTATAATTTCGAATTTTTTAAGAACTATTTAAATCAACCCAAGCTTGCTCTAAAATTAGGTTTCTCTGTGGGTTATACCTTCAGTAAAACAATAGAAGATTCTGAGGATTCAGAGAATATGCCTGATTATGAGTTCACTGACTGGGGCATTGGACCGGATATTGGTCTTTACTTTTATCCTTTTGATTTTAAACAAAATTACAGATTAGGTCTCTACATGGATATTTATCGCGGAAGGAAAATATATGAAGACGTTTACCACGAAGAATTATTCCTTGGCGATAATAGTTTTTTGAAATTCGGACTCATCTTCGAACCTTAAAGAAGAATCACAGCTTTCACAGATTACCACCAGATTCTTTCAGTTGTTTCAACTAAAAACTTAACCTACCTGAAAAGCATTAATTTCCTGGTTTGCGCGACCCCATTACTCACTCTTAACTTCACGAAATATATTCCGGATGACATAAGGTTACCGTGCTTATCCTTTCCATCCCATTCGATTGTATAATTTCCCGCAGAATGTTCGGCGTTAACAAGAGTCCTGACTGATTGCCCTATGAGATTATAAAGTTTTAATTCAACTCGCCCCGGGTTCGGGATTGAATATCTAATAATCGATAAGTGAACAAATGGGTTTGGATAAATTTCCAATCTTGCACTTTCTGTTTTAGTTCCTGTACCTTCTTCAATCCCTGCGCTCCAATTTAGTGCAACACAGTAAGGAAAATCCGCAACCGGTAGACTGTCAAACGTGGTTGAAGAATCACTGGCAAAATAGTCTGTTATATCGGTTACTGAGCCACTCATAAAGTCTATGAGAACTGCGGATGATATGTTTGTATCGTTGACTGTAAGGTTTAAAAATCTGTCTGTATAATTATCCTCTGCTTCTATGCCAAACCAGTATGAAATATACCGTGTACCCGTTACGGTATCCTTAAAATTGGCTGAGGTAAGCCTATTAAAAGAAAAGGTATCTGCGTTTATATTCTCAAAATCACATAAGAAATCCGTTGTACTCTGTATTGCCCCATCAAAAACGCTACAGAGATTTTGAAGAATATAATATGATTCTTTTCGACCGCAATTAGTATCAACTTTTACAAATTTCCATGTATCAAATCTTGAGCCATCCCAATAGGTATTTACATACAACCTATGACTATCTGATTCAAGGTTGAAAAATGTTATGTATTTACCTGAGGCGGCAGTCCACCTGTATTCACTCGGCGAATACCAATTACCAATACTGAACCACGTGTCATCCAGTGCTGTAAGGAATATACTGATACTATCTCCATTACCCACAGTTCTCGACCAAAAGGTATACCATCCATCCTCCATTAAATCAAAATCATAGTAAGCATAACCCGAATCTCCCATACCATCCGGTGTCCAGATACAGGAATCACCTGAAGCAACGTTATCGTAAATCTTCTCCATAGGAGGAAATATCGCTGTATAATCTTCGCCTTCCGAAGTATAAGTGTACGCATTCTGTGGAGTGTAAATTATACCAAAAAATGGCGCCTCACCAAAACCAATATCGAATAGTTCAGAATAATTGTTAACCCAATCCGACCTTCCCATATTATGTGATAGACTACGCATATCCCAATCAACTGTCCATGTGGTTATTTCTATATCCTGTTTGAGATTGAGAATATATCTTCTTGCCAGGTACTTTGCCTGTGTTATCTTTGATGAATGCTGCGGGCTTTCCGGGTCTGGGCTCAAAGGGTCAGGATAAATTGAATCCGAAAGAAAACCACCTTCAGTATCCCATATCTTGAGACTATCGTCAAATATCGCGATCGTATCTTTTAAGGCGTTGATTTCCTCTTCATAAGAATCATAAGGACTTTCAAATTGACTGTTTGGTATCCATGTCAATAGGTTTTGAGGTGCTTCGGGTAGTGTCCGGTAAGGATGTATACCTATTTTATCAACATATTGATCAACTCCGCTTTCGAGACAGGTCTTTATATATTTAATGTCTACAAGCGCCATTCCACCTAAACAGATAACAGCATCAGCATCGATTGTTCTAATATTTTTCGCTGTTGAACATGCAAGAGCAGAATACTGTACAGGGTTTGCCGAGGGAAGCCATGATTCATCAAGATTGGGTTCGTTCCAGATTTCCCAGTGATTCACTCTGTCTTGATATCTTTTTACCACTGTATCTACATAAGCAAGCCAGGCATTGAAGTAAACGGTACTATCCCCTATGGGGGGATATCCATTCGGGTTGTATAGAACGTTCGGGTCGGATAGTATTAGATAAGGTGTAATGCTGTGATCGACAAGTTGATTTATTATTGTATCGATAGAGGTAAAATCATAGTATCCAATGGATTCGTTTTCAACATATCCCCATGGCACTCCAAGCCTGCACCACTTGACACCAGCTTCAAACATCTTTTCTGTGATATCGCTGCGGATAGGCCCTAAGTCAAGCCAGATAGTATGTATTCCTATACCGGAACCCTCAATCTCCGCAGAATTCTTACGCGCTAATTGTTGTCCAAAAACAGAAGTGTATAAAAGAAAAAAAACACTCAAACACGCGACTTTTCTTCCGCTTTCCATGAGTTTTTTCACAATACCCTTTTTCATCCCTATTTATATTGATTTTTTATTTATTGCTGCCTATTTTATTTATCGTAAATCCCAGGAATGCTCCTAATATTAATGTCATTACTGTAATCGGGATTAAACTTTTAGGTTCCTGCCAGGCGATTAAAATCGCGATCGGAGTTAGCAGTAAGAAAGAAATTAAAATTCCTTTTAAAATACTATTAAGTTTTAATTCACTTGTAGATATTAAAAAACCAGCGATTATCCACATTGCCAGTGCGGACAAATTCGCGTCCCACGTTAATTTCTGTAAAATCATCGGTACTACATCGATAATAGCCGCGACTAAACCCAGAACCAAACCCGCAATAATTTTCTTCATGTTTTCTCCTTTTTTATACTAATTCTCTTGTAAAGGTATCCCGCCAGGTAAATCATTCCGACTTTTTGCTGATTTGAATAAATTCAATCGGCATACCATTTTCCTCGATAAAAGCGACTATATTTCCTTCTGAAGGGCTGTTCGGCTCGATTATAACCTTTCTGTTTTTTATTGCTTCGTCTATATCGTCGACTTCAAAAGCGATATGGGGCATTGTTTTTACGATTTCCGGCAACTCACAGTTGACTTCGTAACGCATCCATTCTATACCGAACTCGCTTTTATCATAGCCATAATGGTAACATTTGTAATCTTCCAGATAAACTTCACCTTCTATCGGTCTTTTTGCAGGTATTCCAAGATGATGATATTTTAGTTTTAGTTTATTTTTCATATTTTTTGTTTCCTCAGGTTTAGATTCTAAAGTTTTTTACAAATAAGTCAAGGGACGGTGTGCAGCACCGAGTCACTTTTAGGATTTGGGATTTAGGGGTTGGGATTTAGGGAAACAAAAGAAAAAATCGCCCGAGGACGGTAGAAGGTATATAGGAAAATCGATAAATGGGGAAATTGTAAACTAAGAACTACGAACAAGGAACAACGAACTCCCTTTCCAAGAATTGACCCTATTATCCCTTATTCCTATTTAATCTACATCATTCATTTTCCTCCCAATATTCTTCGGCTTCTTTCTCCATATCTTCCAATCTATCATAGTAGTCAGGAAATTCATTAAGATGCGCAAGTGCAATTTTCCCGGTAATAAGCGGGTCGTCATTACTTACATTGGTTAATTCATCTACCTTCCCGTGTTCAAGTTCAACGTCCATACCCATTCTAAATTGTTCGACGTCAAAATCATCCCACTTTATCCCAAGTTTTTCTCCAACAGATTTAGCTTCCTCAATACTAAAAGTTCTTTTTGATGACATTTAATCCTCCTTTAATTGGATTTTTGATAGTTACATTTATAAATTCTAAATATATATAATAGATAAGTCAAGGGACGGTGTTCAACACCGAGTCATTAGTTACGGGTCTTTAGTCACGAGTCTTGAGTCATGTGTCAAAACAAAACCCAACCCCAAAACCAAAAAAATTAGAGAGGATTTACAGGATTTTTTGTTGTTACTATTCAACCATTCAACAATTCAACGACTCAACTGATTCGAAGAATCTACACAACCGATTCGAAGAATCTGGTATCCGGGACCCGGTACCTGGTCCCCTTATACCTTTCCTATAACACTTTTTAAAACCCTAATAAGTTCTTCAGTATCAAAGGGTTTTACAATTACTCCATTGAAGCCGTATTTCTCATAATTTGACATTACCGGATCATTAGAATAACCGCTCGCTACTATTATTTTAACTTTGGAGTCCATTTCTCTTATTTTCTTAACCGTTTCTTTTCCTCCCATACCCCCGGGTATTGTTAAATCCAGTATCATCGCGTCGAACGGCTGTGAGGAGTTTTTCGCCTCTTTGAAAATTTGCACAGCTTCTTCCCCATCCTCCGCAAATACGACTTCAGAACCTCTATCTTTGAGCATCCTTCCTATAGCTTTACGCACAATTTCTTCGTCATCCATAAGGAGGATTTTCAGTTTTTCGAGAAGAAAAATCTCCTCTTTTTCATCCTTTTCTCCGTCGTCTCCTTCCTCTGCCGGCAGATAGATAAAAAAGGTAGTCCCCTCTCCCAATTTTGATTCAACTTTAACATGCCCTTCGTGTTTTTGAATAATAGAATATACCGTTGCCATTCCAAGACCATGCCCCTTTAGCTTTGTGGAGAAATACGGGTCAAATATTTTATCCAGATGCTCTTCAGGTATACCCATCCCTTCATCTTCTATGCAAATTTCAATATATTTTCCTTTAGATAAGGGTAACGTACTGTCATCTCCAATGACAACATTCCTTGCTTCAATTAATACATTACCTCCTTCGGGCATAGACTGGTCCGCGTTTAATACAATATTATTTATAACCTGAGACATCTGTCCCTTGTCAGCCTCGATTTCCCATAAGTCTTCATAAAAATTATATTCGCACTTCACGTTGGATCCATGCAGTACAAATTCTGCCGATTCTCTAATAACATCTTCAATAGAAGTTTTTTCTTTTATTGGCTCTCCGCCTTTTGAAAATGTTAGCAACTGTTCCGTGAGACGGCTGGCTTTCTTTGAAGCTTTCTCCGCGTCAGAGAGCATTTCTTTAATTTCATCATCCGCACTCATTTTAGCAAGAGAAATGTTTCCCATAATACCCATTAAAAGGTTGTTGAAATCGTGCGCGATTCCTCCGGCAAGAACTCCGAGAGATTCCAGTTTATCCATTCTAATTAATTCTCTCTCTTTTTCTTTCTCTTCTGTTACATCTCTCCCAACGCTCATCGTTCCGACAGCTTCTCCTTTCTCTAAGAGCGGCGCTGTATTAACCTGCAGAGTTCTAATATTGCCTTCCTTATCTTTGATACGAAGTTCGTAGTGCTGACTCTTACCTCCCAGGGTTTCAGCAAAAATCTTTCCCACTTTTGGAAGGTCTTCCTCTACAACAATGGGTTGAAAACCCCTACCCAACCATTTTTCAAATTCATACCCGCTGTCCTCGAGTGCTGCTCTGTTCGCGTATTTAAAATTTCCCTCCTTATCCAGTATCCATATCCATTCATCTGCGTTTTCAACGATTTTCTGGTATCTCTCTTTCGTTTCCCTGAATTCTTCTCCAGCCTTCTTGCGTTCTGTGATGTTCATTGTAGTTGCAATAACTCCAATTATATTTCCTTCCTCATTTACTACAGGATTCCCCTTAATAAACCATACTCTGCCATCGGGGCTAATCATTTCACCGCTGACCAATTCGCCTTTTTCAATTGCTTTTTCAACAGGACATTCTCCACAGGGAGTATCGCTTTGATTCCAAATTTCATAGCATTTCTTACCCACTAAATCTTCCGGTTCCTTACCTACCGACTCACCAGCTACCCTGTTAGCCCAGATTATTTCATGCTCTGTATTCTGGTAGACTATCAATAAAGGTGAACCGTTAAGAATTAGAGATTTTTCCTCTTCCGATTTTTTTAGTTTTTTCTGAGCTTCTTTTCTTTCGGTTATATCTATACCGGAACTAATTGTACCAACTATTTCCCCTTCCTCGTTTTTAAGAATATTATTATGCCATAAAATTATTTTCTCACCTCCCCGGATAATAACTGGATGTTCCTCAAATTCCTCCTCCTTTATATTTCCGGACATCAATCTCTCAAAAATCTTTTTCACATCCTTCCTGATACTTTCAGGTATAAAATTTTTAAACCAGTCTTTTCCCTCAATCTCTTCCTTTTTGCAGCTAAGTATACTACATCCTCTTTCATTTATCCTTTCTACTTTTCCCTCTTCGTTCAAAATCACAACCAGAGGACCTGCCGCTTCCAGATATTTTTCCGTTTTTTCTTTCTCTTTTTCGATTTCTCTATGCTGAAAAATTAATTCAAGGTGAGATTCAACCAGTTCCTTAAACTGAACCATCAATTTCCTGAATAACTCGCTGTACTCGTTTTTCTCTGAATCGAGTACACATATAGTACCAAATATAGCTCCATCGGGCCACTTGAGCGGAAAACCAAAATACGAAACCATCCCCAGTTCTATATCGGGATTATCCTTCCATTTTTCACTTTCCCTCGCGTCAGCAACCAGTAACTCCCTATTAGTCTTTATAACCTCTTCACAGTAAAGCCCTAAAAGTTTCTCCTTATCTCCAATTTCATAAGGGTTTCCTTCTGTATCACTCGCACTCAGAACTGTTATTTCAGGAGGTTCCACCTTCATTATTAAAGCAGCCGGTACATTTATTATATCTGCCATGGTGTTTACAATGCCCTGCCATTTTTTGAGAGTTCCTTTCGGTATTTCTATATTTTTTGTATCAGAATACTCTTCATGCATATTGTAATTTTCCTTCATACTTTATCCGGAACTGTCAGTCTATTAAAATTTCGATTCCTAAACTGAACGGTCCTTACTATATATTATAATTATAATCCAAAAACATCTCCTGTCAACCAATCTTTCCTCTCTGTCAAATTTAACTTTAAAATGGAACTATCGAGCATTTTGTCAGGTCATATTAATAAAGAAAAAGAAAAAATAGAATTTATTGCTTGTAGTAAACAAATTGTTAAAAAGTTTTAATTTGAAAAAGGAGGTCAAAATGGAAAAGGTAAAATGGGTAGTATTTAGTTCTTTAATGCTTTTTTTGTTCTTACCCGGTAACTTAAGCGGAGAAGAGATAGGTATACTTCCTTTTAGAACTACAGGAGTTGAAAGTTATGTAGAGGATGCGTTTTATGAAATCCTGGAAGATGAACTTAACTATTATGACCACAGAGTTGTATCACCTTATGAAATAGAACATTATCTCGGCAGGCGTGTAGTAGCATATAACAAAGATTACGCTGCCGATTATGGAACATCTTTGGGTCTTGAGAAAGTGATATTCGGCTCTATGACAAGATATGGCGATGAATATATTATTTCAGTAGCAGTCGTCAAATCGAGAACCGGAGAAGTACTTCTTATTGATAAAATAACCCTGGAAAGCGAGGAACACTTAGACGCGTATGTCTATAGCCTGGCTGAATCTATTGAAATAGAAGCTTATGGAAATAATGTTTATTATAGCCCCTGTTGCAATCGCACTTACACCACCGTCTATATCGGAACACACTATCCGCGACGTGTTATTATAAGGAGACCACGACGCAGAAGTCTAATTACGGTACGGCTACCTTTAATTAATATAAATCTCGGGAAACCCCGTCATGTTGTTCATAGAACTCCCCCACCAAAGAGGAAACCTGTTTATGAAAAACCAAGAAAAGCAAAAATTGTTCATGGAAAACCGAAGGACAAAAAACCCAACTATGGGAAATCGAAGGGCAAAAAACCAGCGCAGGGAAAACCAAAGGGCGGAAAAAGCCATGGCGATAATGGCGGACAGAAGAAGGGAAAAAGGAAATAAAAGGATTAGAAGCAGTACAAGTTAGAAGTTCAGGGATTAGGGATTAAGTGATAAGTGCTTTTCCCTAATCCTTGCTTTTATTCGCAGCCTTACAACTAATCCTTAATCCTCGCTAAACTTCAGACCTTTCAACTAATCCTAAATAGTGCCACAGATTGACAAGGATATTCACTGATTGTTTTAATCTGCAGCTGTCTACTTAGAACCAATAAATTTATTAAATACTCTTCCCGACAATCTTGTCAAATCGTTTGTCCATGCAAACACTGATATCTGTTGTAACAAATTTGCCATTGTAGAAAAGGCTAAATATCGTGGCAGGAGTCGGTGCGGATTGAGCTTGTTTCGTACTTTCCAATTTGATCGTCTTTAACTGCAGTTTCCGTTTTTTAGCAATTTCAGCCAGCGATTCTTTTACATGATATTCGGAATAGGGACAACGGTTAGAATAATAAATAACATATCCTTTTTTATCAGGACATTCCCCGCTTTTTACCGAATCATTAAACACGGGTTTATTGCTTCCTTTATTAAAATTCAGCGAAATAAGGCTGAATCCTGACGGTATATTTTTACATATCTCAAAACCCTGTTTCAACAACCATTTAGTATCGCTCATAAAATGAAACTTCTTGGTCCCTACTACTGTTACCAAACCGTCTTTTCCTTGTTTTTTTGCTTCATCAAGGACCTGCTGCAGTAAGGCTTTTCCGTGCCCTTTCCCTTTATATTTACCGGAAACCCAGAAACACCCAATCATCATATAGTTGGGCGCCGTTACCGGAACCCATGCTTTTTCAGCCGGACCATATTCAATGAATACTTTTGCTCGTTCATCGAGTCTTAGGAAAACATATCCATTATCAAATTCATTTTTTAGCCACTGCTTTTTAAGTTCGTAGCTTTCCGCGCACTTTTTATCTGAGATAGCACAGCAGATGTGCTCACTATCAATATTACTTTGGTTAAGTTTAATATAACTCATCCGTTACCTCCCTTCAGATTCTCCAATTATTCTTCTTTAAAAATAGATAATAAAGATTTCTTACAAACAAGTCAAGGCGTTTTTTTGCCACACAACACAGGTTTTTGAACCTCAAAGTTCGCAAAGACCACAAAGTTTTTATTTTTGTTTTAACTAAATCCTAACCCCCAATATTGCCACGGATTAACACAAGATTTTTTTTGACTGGTGACCAAAGACTAATGAGGCTGTGACAAAATTCAACGAAATATATTGTAATTAAGATTAGTTGTAATCATCGGGATTTCAAATCTATTTAACTTAAAAATTAACCGATATGGATTTTACATTAAATTGCAGAGATATATCTTGATTAACTACCTTCAAAGGCTAAATTATCCATAAACTTCTTAAATCCTATTAGATTTATTATTTTATTTAAGTTATAAATGGCTCCTATAAGACCGAATTCTCCCTTGATATTATCATGCCCCCTTAAATTAAATCGTCTAAACCCCATATTCCTCTTTATAACTCCAAATACAGGTTCCACTGTCTCTTTTCTTCTGTTATATAATTTCAGGTTCTCTTCATTCTCCATTATTTTTCTGTGTTTCTTTATAAAACTTCTATCTTCCTGTATTGAATAATTCTTTCCCGCTTTTCCTCCACCTTCAACCCGGGACTGAATACATTTCTCCTTCATCGGGCAATTATTGCAAATAGAAGGAGACACTCTGTACTTTCGATATTTTCGGTCTTTCTGTTTGTAGGTATAACGATAAGTTAACTCCTCTCCCTCAGGACATATTACAACATCTTTTTCTTCATTATATTTAAATTCCTCGTGGGGAAATTGCCCCTTCTTCCTTTTTTCTTTCCCTTGATCCTCTTTCTTAACAACAGGAATAATACCTCTATCCAGTACAGGTTCCAATTCCTTCTGATTATAATAACCTTTATCTGCTACACCTATCTTTACCATATTACTTAAATTTGACTCGCTTCTCTTTATCATATTGTTAAATTGATGATGGTCAGAACATTCCTTTCCTGCATCAAAATTTACTATTACTCTGTTTCTATCCGAAGAAACCTGAACTCTATAGGAGGGTTGTTTCCCATGTAGGTAATGTCTCATAAATCTGGCATCCGGATCAGTCGTGGATACCCTCCCCTTTTTGTCTGAGTTACTATCTGCTTCCCTTTTGTATATCTTAATCTTTTTCGCCAGGGCATTTAGCTTTCCCACAAATTCTTCCTTCTCTTCTTTACCTTGTTTTATTTCCCTGTTTGCCTCTTCGGCAAGTCTCCTTGTTATATCCTCTAATTCTTCCAGGCTTTTATCCGATAATTTATCACCACTACCATCTTTACCGTATTTCTCATCCTCTTCCTTGTCCTTTCTCTCTGCTTCCTCCAATATCTTTTTTACTCTCTTTCTTATTTTGTCCTCATCAATAAAACTCTCTCCACTCGCATCCGCATAAATACAGGTGCTGTCAATAAATACCACCCCATCGAAATTATCCTCATCTAAATATACTTCCCTGTATAATTTTACCGTTTTTGTCAATAATCCCTCTAATACTTTACTGTTCTCGCTCCTGAACCTTGCTATAGTTCTGTAATCAGGATGTAATCCACCTGAAAGCCATCTTAAAACCACGTTCTCGTAAGTTAATCTCTCTATCTTTCGGCTTGAAGTTACTCCTGTAGAATAGCTGTACATTAATATCTTTATCATCTCCCTGGGTGGATATCTCTTCCTCCCTGAACCATCGTTACTCTCTTGTAAATCCATTGAATCTGTATCCAGAGAATCCACAAACCTGTCTATCGCCCTTGCTGGATGTTTTTTCGGTACCCATTCGTCCAAATTAGGGGGTAATAAGAATAATTGCTTCCTTGATTTTCCTTCTATATAGTTGCCCATTTCGTCTCCTCTTTTTATTTAAAATAAACACTTATATAGAAATTGCAAGCCTTTTAGGGAATTTATCTTTATTTTTTTCCTTTTTGATATGATGAGTTTTGGCACAGCCTCTAATGACAAGTGACTATATACTTCTTTTCACATTTCAAAGGTTTGCCCATGTTAATATCAGACGATACAGTTGACAGAAATATGTTCTATGATAATTTCTGTATTATAAAATGAAACATAATAAAAACACAAATTTAATCGGTTACTGCGCGCTTTACTGCGGAAACTGCGTTCTACGTACAGGAAAGGTCGCGGATTTATGCGGTGCGCTTTTGGAAAAATTTCATGAAATAAAATTCGAGAAATGGGCAAAAGGCCTAGCAAGCTTAAGCGAAGAAGTAAAAACTTTCAAGAATTACGAATCCTGCTACGAAATTCTAAAAGCATGGGAAAAAATGCGGTGCGAGAAGCCCTGCAGGGAAGGAGGGGGGTCAACCGATTGCAAAATAAGAATATGCTGCCAGAAGAAAAATCTCGAAGGTTGCTGGGAATGTGAGAAATTCGAAGACTGCGACACTCTCGCCCGGCTTAAACCAATTAATGGGGAAGTAAATATTAATAACATTAGAAAGATAAGAACCGAAGGTATCGATAAATTTATAGAAGAGATTTCATGCAAAGAGTTTTGCGATTTCTTTGAAACAAAAAAATAGATGCCTTCAAAAATCTTATTAATCAATCCCAACACTTACAGAACTCCCCCTGTTTTACCGGTAGGGCTGGAGTATTTAATGTCGGCATTAAAAAAACATAATCATCGTTGCGATATATTAGACCTTACCTTCAATGAAAAACCTTTAGAAAAACTAAATAAAACATTAGAAAATAAAACTTATGACATCATTGGATTTTCAATAAGAAATATCGATTCCTGTCTTTATTTTAACAATGAATTCTTTTTAAATAAATTTAAAGAGATG
>Ga0307434_1000244_pt1 | contig 44647 bp, 35 predicted proteins | sample SalMarWE160220MG_FD_202156 | JGI IMG/M metagenome (GOLD analysis project Ga0307434, IMG submission 202156) | Salt marsh sediment microbial communities from the Plum Island Ecosystem LTER, Massachusetts, United States - WE1603-220 | ecosystem: Environmental > Aquatic > Marine > Intertidal zone >... | reverse complement strand
TTACGCTTTGTCGCTCAATGTCAGTTACTCCCATAAAGATTTTCGTTTCCATACCGAAAAAGGCGCCAATCATCGCGGTAGCCAGGCCGTGCTGGCCCGCACCGGTCTCGGCAATGAGCTTGGTTTTACCCATATATTTAGCTAAGAGTCCTTGTCCGAGGGTATTATTACCTTTGTGAGCACCGCCGTGCAGAAGGTCTTCGCGTTTTAGGTACACTTTACAACCGGCATATTTGCTGAATCTTCTTGCATAATAGAGTGGAGTTGGCCTGCCATTGTAGTCTTTGGAAAGCTGCGCCAGCTCAGATGTAAACTGTTCATCCTGATAAAAGCGATAGAAGGCCTCTTCTAATTCCTCCAATACCGGTATTAAAACCTCCGGCACATAAAAGCCGCCATAGTCACCGAATCTGCCTTTATATTTCATAACTTATCCTTTTCTTCATACTCAGGAAGCAAATGCAAAATCAAATATCAAAAAGCTTTGTAGAAAAGATTCACTGTCATTTCGACCGAAGTCCCCAGGGGACGAAGCGGAGAAATCTACTCAAAAGCAGATTTCTCGACTCGCCTATGGCTCGCTCGAAATGACAATTTCTGTTCCTTTCTACAAAGCAATATCAAAAATCGTAACCGTTCACGCAGAAAATAAGGCGTTTTTGTGTCATTGCGAGGCCTTTAGGCCGAAGCAATCTCAAAAACGTACGATTTTAGATTGCTTCGCTTCGCTCGCAATGACAAAAATGCGGTTTTCCCGTGAACGCTTACCAAAAATCAAACATCAAAATTGTGGAATCGCCGCAAACCTGTCTTGAGCATGGTCGAAAGAGCAGCGATGACTTCCTTAATTTTACACTTTGAATTTTGCATTTTGATTTTCTTTTCGTGTTCTTGATTTACCCTCTCAAGTGCCTTATATTGTCGAATAGCTCTTTCATTTTTTTATGGTCTTTTTTGCCCGGCTCAGCTTCGATGCCACTGCAAACGTCAATTCCATAAACTCCAAGTTTTACCGCATCGGCTGCGTTATCCGGATTGATTCCGCCGGCAAGAAAAACACGCTTGCCGATATGTCCTATGATATTCCAGTCAAAAGTAAGGCCGGTGCCGCCATACTTTTCAGGATTAAAGGCATCCAGCAAAATAGCGTCTGTGAAATAGTCATCCGCCTTTTTGATGTCGGCCTGCTCTTTTACCCGCAGTGCCTTCATTACTTTGACATTATGAGAGAACAGCTCCCTGCAGAACTGTGGGCTTTCATCGCCATGCAGTTGAACCCAGTCCAATGAGCATAAATCCTTTATTTCATGGATTTGGTCAATCGAAGCATTGACAAAAATGCCCGCAAGGTCAATGAAAGCAGGCAGCCTGTTAATGATCTCGACGGCTTTGTCGGGCGGTATAAACCTCGGACTTTTCGGATAAAAGTTAAAACCTAATAAATCCGCACCCATATCCAAAGCTGCTTTGGCGTCTTCGTAATTGGTAATGCCACAAATTTTAACCTTAACTATCAACATATATTCGTCGCTCGTGATTCGTGACTCGATTATGAGTTAGAGATTACATTGGAAATCTCAATTAACTTCTCCAAGCATTTCAGCGCGTTGCCGTTGTTGATTGAGGTTTCCGCTTTTGTTATTGCTGAGGTGAAATCATCAGCCAAGCTGCCTGCGATTATCGCAGCGGCAGCGTTGAGAACTACAATATCTTTGCGCGGCCCAGCTTCTTTAGCACTAAGAATGTCCCTTAGTACCTTGGCACTGGTCTTGGCATCGGTTACTTTCAACTTTTGTATATCGGCCAGCTCAATGCCCAGCTCTTGTGGGTTCAATTCTTTGTTTGTGATTTTACCTTCTTTCAGTTCTGTTATTTTGGTAACACCGGTGGTGCTTATCTCATCTAATCCGTCACTATGCACTACCATTGCGTATCGAGTGCCCAATAGTTTAAGTGTCTCAGCTACAAGTGCCATCAATCTTTCGCCGGCGACGCCCAGAACCTGTGCCGTAGCACCAGCCGGGTTGGCCAAAGGCCCCATGATATTAAAGACCGTTCTAAAACCGAGATTTTTTCGGATAGGCTGGACGTATTTCATAGCCGGGTGGAACATAGGCGCGAACATAAATCCGATATGCGCTTGTTTTATACACTCAGACACAACCTCAGGCCCGGCATCTATCTTGACGCCTAATTGCTCAAGCACATCCGCCGAGCCGCAGCCGCTGGTTATGCCGCGATTGCCGTGCTTGGCAACATAGACTCCCGCCCCGGCTGCCACAATCGCAGCAGCAGTTGAAATGTTAGAGGTCTTAATGACCCCGCCGCCCGTGCCGCAGGTATCAACAAGGTTATCGATATCCACATTTACTCTGACAGCATGAGCCCGGAGCGATTTAGCAAGTCCCGCCAGTTCCGGCGCCGTCGGCCCTTTAATGCGCATCGCTGTAAGAAAAGCTGCAACTTGAGCTTCGGGCACCTGTCCCTCAAAAATAACATCCAGCAAGCTCGTTGCCTGCTCCAAGCTCAAATCCTCACCTTTAAGCAGCCGCTTGATATAATAAATTATTGTAGCCATTATTATCCTCTTACCTTTTGTTTTTCTGCTACTGCGATTGACAAGACATTTTCGATTATTTTTCCGCCTGCTGGTGTCAGAATGCTTTCCGGATGAAACTGCACCCCATATATGGGAAGCTCTTTGTGCTGAACGCCCATAACAATCCCCTCAAACTCAGCGGTTTTTTCAAGGCAAGGCGGTATCTGAAGCGCAATTAGACTATGATACCTTCCTGCTTGTAGAGGATTTTCAATGCCGGCAAATATTCCCTCTTCGTTATGTGTCACTCTGGAGGGCTTGCCGTGCATTGGTACGGGGGCATGGCTGATTTTGCCGCCAAAATGCTGCACAATTACCTGGTGACCAAGGCACACGCCGAGTATCGGCAGCTTGTCTTTGAAATAATCTACCGCTGCCAGTGAGACGCCAGCCGTATCCGGCGTGCCCGGACCAGGCGAAATTACGAGAAGGGCAGGCTTAAATTCATCCGAAACTGCCTTGAGCTCTTCAATCGCTGTATCGGAGCGATAGACCTTAGCCTCGCACCTGCGTTTGCAAAAATCATCAACCAAGTTATATGTAAAAGAATCGAAGTTATCGATAAATAGGACTTTTCTATTTGTATCTTCCATAATATCTTGTCCTTTTACCACATTTTATGAAAACCCCGCGATAAAATCGCGGGGCTAAACAATTCTATTTTTCACGAATCGCACGCAAACAGGAATTTGCTTTGTGCTGGGTCTCTTCAAACTCGGTCTTTGGGACACTGTCGTACACAATGCCGGCACCGACGCGGATATAAGCAGTATGGTCTTTGACCTGCAGGCTTCTTATCGTGATGCAACTGTCGAACTGGCCGTCCACCGTCAGATAGCAAACAGCTCCGCCGTAATAGCCGCGTTTGGTTTTTTCCAACAGACGAATAAGCTTCATCGCTTCAATCTTCGGAGCGCCTGTAAGCGTCCCCATATTCATCGTGGCAAGATATGCACTCAATGCGTCAAGCTCGGCAGCAAGTGTCCCTTTGACATTACTGACCAAATGCTGGACCGATTCGTATTTTTCAGCTATGAGAAGCTCTGTGACAACCCGGCTGCCCGGCTCAGCCACACGAGCGATATCATTTCGCGCCAAATCCACTAACATCATGTGCTCGGCCAATTCTTTGCGGTCGATTTTTAGCTCGGCTTCATATCTGAAATCTGTATCCGGGTCTATCTTATTTCCAGCTCGGCCTCTGGGCTTTGTCCCGGCTATTGGGCGAATCTCAACGCTGCGGTTTTCAGTTCCGCTGACCCGCAGATTAAGCTCCGGGCTTGAACCCATCATTATCGTATTTGGTGTATTTAGATAAAACATATACGGCGAAGGATTCAATACCCGAAGCCTTTTATAAACATCTAACGGCTCATCCGGACAAGGCTCGGTTATTGTCCTGCTGAGGACGACCTGAAATATGTCACCATCGACGATATGCTGCTTGGCTGTTCTTACCATTTCTTCGTATTCAGCCTGGCTGGTGTCGGTGGTTGCCTGCGGCAGCTCGCCTGAATATTTTTGTCCCTGTGGTGTATCGAATCTTGCTATATTAAAATAATAATCGAAGCTGCTTTGAGCCTCTTGAATAGCCGCCTGGCGGTCACCATTGGTGATAATACAATTGACAATCACGTATCCTTTGTGGCTTTGGTGATCCATAAGGAAGATATTGTCGGCGAAAAAAAGCTCATAATCAGGATTGCCAAGCAGGTCGTTTTTGCTGGGGGGAAGCTTCTCGAACTGATCTATGAAATCGTAGCTTATAGCTCCGAGCAAGCCGCAGGTCACCCGGAAGGGCTTGCTGGCCAATTTGAACGAAAAGGCTACCGCACGTAAAACGTCCATTTGGTTGATTGTTTTCAGACGCGTTTGCTCATCGACCAATTGCTGCGACTGTTTGATTTTGCCGGTAATCTTTTCGGTAGAGAAATCGACCGATTCGCAGAAATCAAAATTCGACTTCCGGCTGGACAGGTATTCTATCATTCGCCGGCCTGTCCTGCTCAAGGCCTGAATTGTAAAATCAGCGGCGGTTCCGGTTAGATATAGAGCTGGCTTTGCTGTGCCGAAGCTCAGCTCCTTATAGCCGGCCAGATGTTCTTTGGACTCGAACAAACAGCAGTTTTTGGCCCGTCCGTGGTTAGTGAGCTTAGCGAAAAAATCCACCGGCTCGTCTATATTAATTTCTTTGACAAGAGGTATAATTTGTCCGGGCTTAGCATTAAGTATTACTTCTCTATAATTTTCCATAGCTTAAACCGCCTAACAGTTTATCGGGATATCAGGTTATCTGGCTATCAGAATAACATGTTGGTTCTATTCTTCCTGATATTCTGGTTTCCTGATACGCTGCATCATGATGTCCTGATATTCTGATTTCCAGTTGTTATATTTCTTAATCGCAAATACACAAAAATACAAATAAAAAAGCAGCCTGTCATTCCGACAGGCTGCTTTTTTCACAAATCTAACAAATTGTTTATGGCAAATAACCGCACACCTGCCGGATTTTATTCCGCAGGCCACCACCAACAACCAGTGTTATTGCAGTTAATTAGCCTCATGATTACATCATTAAAGCAATTTCGCTCAATCTTGTCAAGAAAAATTCGCAAAATAACACCACTAATTCTTTATCAACCACAACGATACTGCTGAAAGCCCGCCTTTGATAGGGTGAAGCTTTCTACTACAAAGCACTTTTACTTTTTAATTTTTCACCCCAAAAGATGACAAATATGGATTCCTTCTATTGTGTGGCTTGTGCAGCAAGGTGAGTCTGAAGCCGCATATTCCTATCATATTCCATAGTGAAACTATACTTCACAATACTTGCTTTTTCATCAAACGTATTCGGTGCGAGGTTGAGGTCCCAACGTAGGATGCCTTTCTTTCGAGCGGTTCGCAGATACTCAGCATCCTGGCTCAACTGGGGCTCAGTCTTTACAAGCTCGATCTTAACCGAGGCATCATCACTATAAGGCATTCGGTCCAGCAAGCGCAACTCGACATCGGTATTTTTGTAATTGCTAATATCAATACGATAGTGATATGTATCGATACGGTTGCCACCTTGAATACGGGTCTGTTTGTCTTCAAGCTCATGGACAACCTGGACCTGCGAGTCTATGCCAAAGCCAGCCGTGAATTTTTCGCCGATGGTAACCTGCGGCAGTTGACTTTTACCCACGAATTCGCCGTCACGGAACATACTACTCTGCCCGGGCAACAGAATAGTATCGCTGTTATTAAGTATATCCACCTGTAGATAAACGTAATCGGTCAACAGTGGATTGGCAACGAGCGTGAAGTCGGCTTCAGCGGTAATTGCAGCAATGGATATAAGCTGCTGATCGCTTCGGCTTGGAAGGGTAAGTTTGCCGGGCAGGTCATACGTTACGCTGATTCCCTCAATGCGTGAGATTTCAGCCATTTTTTGTTGAAGGTTTGCAAACTCTTTGCCACTAATGTTGAAGACAAGTGTCTGATTACGTAGCGCGAGCACGTTAAGCTCTTTATTAGCAGCTATGCCTTTCTTGATGTAGTCTTTTCGAGACTGTCTATACTGACGAATCTCATCCTCCCAGGTGAGAGATCGCTGCTCGGCCTGCTGGGTAGGGACATAAGAAGAAAGTGCCGCGAGCATAGGCGTAAGTGTGGGAGCAGATGCAACCATAGTCGGCTCAGCGGTGGACAGACTTAGATTGACGCTATTCCAGTCTTCGCCGCTTGTCTGGTTGACAACGGCGTTGTATTCAATCAGTACGCTTGACTTTTTGGGGTTGGCCCGGAGGTTATATTGCTGCATCCAGTTGGCCCCATCGACCAAATAGCTTAATTCGATAGAGGCATTTCTGCTGCCTTCTGTGCTTATAAACAGCACTGCCTCTCTTTCTTTGCGGGAGCGGCTGGTTGTGAGCTCGTTGCGTTTGCGCTCGAGAAACTCCTGTTGTTGTTTTAATTCGGCGATTTGGTCTTCAAGTTCCAATCTGTGTTTGTGATATTCGAGGCCCTTTTGTTCTATAAGTCTGGTCAGGTTCTGAATAGGCTCAAAGGTTAAAAGGCCTCTATTAAGGTCACTGTGGGTTGCGGCGATTGTAAAGTCTTTGAGCTTTTCAAACATTTGCCATTGCTGGTTATAATGTATAAGCTCTGTTTCGGCATATTTGAGTTTGTGTTTCACCTGCTCAATCTGGGAGTCGAGCTGTTTGACCTCTTGCCGTGTGTCTTCCATAACTGGTCTTTCGCGGTATCTTACGCTAAGCACTTTAACAGTATCGGGACTCTGCGCGTAGATGCTTTCCGGGATTACTTGAGCCGGCAGTTTCTCAACGATTAGTTCAGAAGCTCCCGGTGGCAAATCAACGTTGATAGTCCGCGTCACAAGCGCCTGGCCACGATAAACTGTCACTTTTGAGATGGCCCCGGTTGTTCTCGGCACATCGGCAAAGGCAAACGAGACCAAGAGGCTAATTAGCACAACTGCGATTGTAACTGTTTGTATGCAACGTTTCATTTTTCGGCCCTTTCAAAAAAATTCTAAGATATATCCGCAAATTTATATGTATCACCATTCACTATAATTTGCAAAATAATTACCAGATCAATTATACAACACCGACGCCGTGACACGTCGCTCGTGACCCGTGAAACGAGCGACGAGCGTCGAAATTGGTAGTTCTAAGCAGTGCGACGATGACGCAGTCTATCAAGAGCCACCGCTACGACGATAATTGCACCTGTGATAATCTCCTGAACCCAATTCGGAAGGCCAATCTGCGTGCACCCTGAAGCAATAATCGTCATAATCAGCGCTCCCACCAGAGAACCGAGAACCGATCCTTCTCCGCCACTGAGACTTCCGCCACCGATCACCACCGCAGCAATCACATTCAGCTCCAGTCCAACTGCCACCGTAGGATCGCCCACTGTCAGCCTTGAAAACTGCATTAGTCCGGCCAGTCCTGCAAAAGCCGCACCTAATGTGTAAACAAAAACCTTAATCCGTTCCACCGGCACCCCGCACAGCCGAGCTGTCTGCTCATTCGAGCCGATGGCAAAGGTGTGCCGTCCCAGCCGAGTATAGCGCAGCAGCGCCGCCATCGCGATAGCCAGCAGTACGAGCATCCATACTCCTGGCGGCACCAGCATCCAGCTTCGCTCCTGAGACAGTGTAGCCAACAGCTTATCCAGCCAGGCCATTCGTTCTAAATCGACATTGATTTTTTGCTCATGTCCGATGCCTTTTGCCGCGCCCCGAACAACTAACATCATTCCGAGGGTAACGATGAACGGCACAACACGCAGCCGGGTTATCAGCAGTCCACTGATAAGGCCAAAACAGGCTGCCGCTGCCACGCCCCCCAGAGCTGCGGTAACCGGCCCAGCCCCTCCGTATTGCAGCAGCCAGGCGATCACTACCGTACCCAGAGCTACAACTGAGCCAACCGAAAGGTCAATCCCGCCTGAGATAATCACCAACGTCATCCCCAAAGCTGCTATACCAACTATTGTGGTTTGCCGCAGGATCATCTCCAGGTTCCGCATAGTCGTGAAGCTCGGCGGCGCAACTATTGCAAATATCCCGTACACGAACGCTAAACCCAGCAATGGACCTATAGTGTTCGAGACAGAGGACAGAGAACAGAAAACAGACGACAGAGAATAGAATACTGACTTCTGACTTCTGTTTTCTGTTTTCTGTCTTCTGTTGTCACTCATGCGCTTACCTCCTGCCCGGTTGCCTCAAGCATAAGTCTGTGCTCGTCCACCTCGTCAACCCTGTGAGCCGGCCCTAATCTTCCGCGACACATCACAGCCACACGATCGCAGACGCCCATTAGCTCTGGCAGATAACTGCTTACTATCAGCACCGCCTTAGGCGGCCTATCACCAGCCTGGTCCGCCGGGGCGGATGCCAGCTCATCAATTAATTTATAAATCATTACCTTCGCTGCCACATCGATGCCTCGTGTCGGCTCATCCAGCAGCAAAATATCCACGTCGTGCTGAAGTAACCGCGCAAGCGCCACCCTCTGCTGGTTGCCGCCCGATAAAGACGACAGTATATCCCTGGGCCCACGGCAGCGGATACCCAACCGTTCTATCCAGCGCTGGGTAGCTTTATCCTGTCGGCTCGGCAAAACCAATCCCAGTGGCCCAAAGCCTTGTAGCTTGGAAAGCGTCACATTGTCCGCCACGCTCAGAGAAAGTGCCAGGCCCTCTTCCTTGCGGTCCTCGCTTAATATACCGGCCCCCTGCATCCACCGCCTCATCGGTGAAGCTGGGCCGGTATATACTCCCAACCGAATTTTGCCTTTTCGCACCGGATCCAGCCCGAACAAACTCCGCAGAAGTTGCGTTCGGCCTGCTCCCACTAATCCGGCAATTCCAAACACCTCCCCACGGTGCAGACACAAACTTGCCGATTCAGGCTTTTCAACGCCCGCCAAATCTTCGATATCCAAAATGACCTGCCCTGGCTGACGCGCCGAGCGAGGGTAAAGCTCTTCAACTTTCCGGCCCACCATTTGCGCTATTATCTCATCGGTGCTGATGGCATCTACATCGCTGCTTGCTACTACACTTCCGTCACGCAAAACTGTCACGCGGTCTGCAATTCGTTTGACCTCTTCGATAAAGTGTGAAATATAAACAATAGCTTTGCCCTGCTGTTTTAGCCGGGTGATAATCTCGAACAGCCGCTCTACATCCTGCTGCGTAAGACTGCTGGTCGGCTCATCCAGAACCAGCACTCGGCAGCCGACAGCCAAAGCCCGTGCAATCTCCACCAACTGCTGTGAGCCGACCGATAGTTTACTGACCCGGGCGTCCGGCGTCAGCTCCGGATGCTCAAATTCGGCAGTGGCCTCGATTGCCCTCCTACGCACCTCTTTCCACTGCACTATTCCCAGTCCACCTCGGCGGATTGGTTCCATACCTAGCATGATGTTCTCTTGGACGCTAAGATGTGGCGTCAATGAGAGCTCCTGGTAAATCATCGCTATCCCGGCCCGCCGAGCCTCAAGCGGGTTGCTCGGCCGATAGGGAATACCTGCCAGCCGCATCTGGCCGGCATCTGCCTTGATAGCTCCGGAAAGCACCTTCATTAGCGTGCTTTTGCCGGCGCCGTTTTCTCCAACCAACGCCAGCACCTCACCGGCAGCCACTTTGATACCCACATCCTCCAGCGCAACCGTTGCTCCGAAGCGTTTACAAATCCCCCGCATCTCCAGCAGTACCCGCCCTTGGCGGAATTGGTCTGCGGCTCGATTGAGCTTGCCCTTTAGGGGCTTGCCAAAGTCAGCTATTCGTTCAGCCATTTCTTGTAGTCCGGCTCTAACAGTTCTCTTATCTTGGGGTCATTCATATTTTCCGGAGTAGCCACCGCTGAACCGGTGTCGATTCGCTTAGGTACTTGTTTGCCTGTTAAGTGCTCTACCACCGTCTTGACTCCCAGGTAACCCATTTTGACAGGGTCTTGCAGCACCAATCCATGAAGCTGGCCTTCTTTTAGTGCCTGCACAAGACGATCTGAGCTATCAAATCCTACATACTTGACCTTACCTGCCAAGCCGCTGTCCTGAAGCGCCCGCAACATACCGAATGTCGTTGACTCGTTTGGACAAAAGATTCCGTCAATTGTCAGCCCGCCATCGGCAGCTCGCAGCGGCGCCAGCAGGTTCTCGCTCGCCAGGTAGGCACTTTCGGTCGTTGCCCCGCCGTACTGGTTCGCGCTGACCACTTCAATATCCGGATACTTTTCTTTTAACGCGTCCAGGAATCCCTGTTCCCGGTTCATTGTGCTGGCTGAGCCTTCCTGGTAGCGCAGCATAATTACTTTGCCCTTACCGCCTAAAATCTTAGCCAGATGTTCGCCGCCTTTTCTGCCACCAATATAATTGTCAGTAGAAACAAAACTGACATAATCATCGCTCTTGAGTCCGCTATCGATTATCACCACCGGAATACTATTATTTACTGCATCCTGTACCGGCATTCGCAGCGCAGTATCGTCCAAAGGTGCAAGCACTATTGCTGACACGCCGCGTGTTACGAAATCTTCCACCACCCTGATCTGGGACTCCCGATCATCTTCTTTGAGCGGGCCTTTCCAAATCACTTCCACACCCAAATCTTTCAGCTCCCGCTCTGCCTTAACAGCGCCGGCATGGATCGACTTCCAGAAAACATGCGTTGTACCCTTAGGTATAACAGCGATACGATACTTCTCTCTGTCCTCCCTCTTCTGCCTACAACCAGTCGAATAGAAAACCATAACTAAAGTGACAATTATAATGGAAATAGCAAGTAAGGTCTTTTTCATGTTTCCGGCCCCGTATTATTGATGAGTGTTTAATTAACCACTGAACGCATTTAGATTTATGTATTAGGCTATTTTGGCAATAGAGTATATCTAACCTGCTGTAAGCTTACAAGCCGTCATCTTAAAATTGATCAGGAAAGGATAAGCACAACTTCCTGCAGCTCATTGATAATGTTATAAAAGTGAGCTTTCTCAAAAGAAAGTACTTCATATCATTGACAAAAGATTCTGTTTGGATTAGGATGCTCCGGCAGTGGTTTTTTATAAATTCTACTGCCGGGAAGGGTAAGTGTGAAAGTTTTAGCTTGTATCCCCGCTCGTTACGGTTCAACCAGATTCGCCGCTAAAGTTCTCGCCAAAGATACAGGTAAATTTCTTATCCAGCACACATACGAGCGAGCCTGCCTTGCCAAACTGCCCCAGAAGGTAATCATAGCAGCCGATGACCAGAGAATCGTCGATGCCGCCAGGGCCTTTGGGGCTGAATGTGTTCTAACCTCACCGGAGCACACGAGCGGCACCGACCGCATCGCCGAAGCAATCGCTAATATTGATGTTGATATTGTGGTGAATCTCCAGGCTGACGAGCCGGAGATCGACCCTAAGAATATTGATTATTTGGCTGAGCTTTTAATCGAGAACCCGGACTACCCGATGGCTACGCTGGCTGCTGATTTCCGAAGTGCCGAGCAGGTCGCCGACCCAAATATCGTCAAGGTGATAATAACGTCGTGCGTCGTGCGTCGTGCGTCGTGCGGAGAAAATACGCAATACGCAATACGCGATACGCAATACGATGTCGGTCGTGCGACATATTTCTCCCGCTCACCGATTCCTTACGACCGAGAAACAGGCGGCATTGGAGATGTGGGACTATACCTTCGTCACATTGGAATCTACGCTTATCGCAAGGATTTTCTATTGAAGATTACCGCTTTGCGGCAAACACCTCTGGAGAAAATCGAAAAGCTCGAGCAATTGCGTGCGGTTGAAAATGGTTTCAACATCCTGGTCGGCAAAGTCCAACACACTTGCGATGGCATAGATACACCAGAACAATACGCAGAGTTCGTCAAGAGATACAAAAATAGCCACAAAGGAGACAAAGAAAAAAATGGAACTGAGTATACCAAGTGAATTAACATTTACTTATAAAAAGGTTATTACAGAACATCGTGCGTGGCTTCAGCAGTTTGACAAAAAACGACTAAATAGGTGGGAAGATTTACTCGCAGCCGATCCTGAAGCAGCCATTTGTGAAGCCAAGACCCGAAAACTTCTATCAGATCACAAAATTGGCGTACAGCCTTACGAGGATTTATCTAAAGGTGGTCCTGATTTTCGATGCTCAAAGGACGGAAAAATCTTTTACGTCGAGACGACCTGTATATCTATCGAGGCAGCAACAAGAGATAGTGGTTTATATCCAACTGATAGTCCCGATATTGATGATTCCGCATATGAGGACATGACAGAAAAATTTCGTTCTGAGATTACTAAAAAGGCTAAGCAATGTAGCAAAGTAAACGCTCCCTGTATTGTTGTAATAGCTACATTACATTCTAAAGTAAGTGTTTGTTGTATTAATAAATCGGCCGCTGAGGAGTTGCTAACAGGAACTACGTATATAACAGGGACAATTAACACCAGAACTGGAGAGAAGGTTGGGGATACATACGAGAGTACACGATTAGAAGATTCAGTATTTATTCGGCCTAAAAAAGATTCGCCACACTGGATCGAACACGTGAGGAACCCGGTTTCTGCAGTATTGTTATGTGGATTTGGAACAGACTCACCGAATGTGGCAGGTTGCCTTCATCCTAATCCCAATCGCCCATTTGATAGAGCATTCTTACCCGATATTAAGTTCGCAAGATTGGCAGATGGATATCAAAATGGGCCGCTAAAGGTCGAATGGGTTTGACCGTTGCTGATATAATATAATTTATTAGATTCCTCTGTGACCTCTGTGGCTTAAAATAAAGGAGGAAAATTATGAATAAAGAAAATATTAGATCCCTCGACTACGCTCGGGATGACCAACAACAGAAAGTAGGGTGGGCTATGCCCACCAGCTTCAAAAAATGGTGTGCGGAGCACACCCTACCATCAACAATGGATTCCCGCCTTCGCGGGTATGACATAGAGGAAAACCGATGACAAAAGATAAAGATTTATTAGCTTCTGTAAGTGACATTTCGACTGACAGTGAATTTTTCTCACCGATGCCGGTCGGCTACAAAAAGGGAAAGACCCGCTACGTCTTTGTGATGGGCACCGTGATGAGCGGCTTAGGCAAAGGTATTTTCTCATCCTGCCTTGCTAAGCTGCTTCAGGATAAAGGCCTTAAAGTCGTACCGATAAAGTTAGAAGGTTATCTGAACATAGATTCCGGTACGCTAAATCCCTTCCGCCACGGCGAGGTCTTTGTGCTCGATGACGGAATGGAATGTGACATGGACCTCGGCACATACGAACGGATGCTCGATCAGGATTTAACGAGGGCGAATTTCGCCACGAGCGGCCAGATATTTAGCTCGGTCCTGCACAAGGAACGCCATGGCGATTATCTCGGAAGAGACGTCCAGATGATTCCACACGTTACAGGGGAAGTTAAAATCAGACTTCGCCAGTTGGCAGCCGAAACAAAAGCCGATGTCGTCTTCGTCGAGATTGGCGGTACCGTGGGCGATTTGGAAAACGCATACTTTATCGAAGCTACACGCGAGCTTGCCTACGAGGAAGGGCCAAACAGTAGCTGTTTTGTGGCTCTTACTTATATATTGGAGCCGCCGACTCTCGGCGAGCAAAAATCAAAGGCTGCACAACTTGGAATCAAGCAGCTTATGCAGTGCGGCATTCAGCCGGACATTATCGCTTGTAGAGCAAGCAGTCCCGTTGGCGCAAAGGCCCGTGAAAAGATAAGCATTTATAGCAATGTCCCCCTCGAAAGAGTTGTTTCTCTGCCCGATTCAGCCAGTATCTATAAGATACCTGCGATGCTCAGGGAGGCCGGTCTGGATTTTGAGGTGCTCAGATTATTAAAAATCGAGGACAGAATAAATCTGCGGCACGAACGCAAGACCTGGGGCCGATGGTGCGATTTTACCGATAAAATAGACACAATTGCCCGACAGATAAATATCGGCATCACGGGAAAATATACAGCAGTGCGTGACAGCTATGCCTCGATAATCAACGCGCTCGAGCACGCCGGCATCGCGCTGGGCTGTGACGCGAAAATAAAATGGATTGAAACAACTCATATTACCGACGAAAATGCAGCCGATAATCTTGCCGACGTTGACGGAATTATTGTCCCCGGCGGCTTCGGCACCCGCGGCTCAGAAGGCAAAATTGCCAGCATAAGATATGCCAGGGAAAATAATCTGCCCTTTCTCGGGCTTTGCTTCGGCTTTCAAATGGCCGTTATAGAATTTGCCCGCAACGTTTGTGGATTAACGAAAGCCAATAGTACCGAGATTGAGCCGGCCTGTCCCGAGCCGGTGATTGATATACTGCCGGAGCAAAAAGAAATCGAAAGCCTCGGCGGAAATATGCGCCTCGGCGGACACGATATAGAGCTAAAGCCACAGACACTGGTTTGGAAACTCTTCGGCAAAGCTGACTCAGTAAGAATGCGATTCAGACATCGCTATGAGGTTGACCCTCGCTACATTGAAAAATTAGAAACAGCCGGCCTTGTATTTTCCGGAAAGGCGCCCAATCAGCCTGCGGTGAGCTCGCCTGCCCTGAGCACAGTCGAAGGGCCGAATCCGCCTATTATGCAGATATTAGAAATTCCATCCCACCCATTCTTTATAGGTACTCAGGCACATCCTTGTTTGACTTCGCGCCCATTAAGACCTCAGCCGATGTTCGTGGGACTTGTTGCAGCAGCAATGCAAAGACATTATCCGCAGGAAAAACTGCCCGGCTGTATAGAAACTGCTCAGATGTGAAACTGAAATAATTAAAAGCAAACTATAAATATTTGCATACCAACTGTTTCAGCCTATTACTTTTTTGACTTGTAGTATTTCTATTCGGGAAACAATAACCTTTATAGGAGACTATTTCAATTCTAATCTGCTATCATCCATTCTAAGTACGGCTTGGAAATATCCGTTATTATATCCTTATTATTCTCAAAAAATTTATCGTCATCCACTGCCTTGAAATGAACACGAACTTTGATGTAAGGACATTCTTTGTAAACATATGTTCTCTCCAATCGAGTCGACCAACCTCCTTCGGTCGTGAACACCCTAAGAAGCTCCTCCCGTGTTGTCCCCTTCTTAATAGTTTGAATGCGCATTATGCATTCACTTATCCACTTAATGTGCATCTGCGAAATTTGTGGTTGAGGGGCTATTTTCCTTGCTTCAAGTTCTGCCTCAATCTTCTCTATATGGGCTTTGAGCTTCTTGATTTGGTCTCGCAATTTTGCGTTTTCTTCTATTACATTAGCTAAAACTTCGTCAATCTGCTCTTTAACATTCTGCTGCAATTGCTTTTCCAAAGTCCCTTTTTGCTTAAGGCATTCTGCCAGGAGTTCTTTTTGTTGCTGGATTTGTTCTTCATGCTGCTTTTTTAATCTCTCGATCGTCTCGTCACGTTGCTCCAATTCTTTTTTTAGCTTCATATTTTCAGCGGCTATGATTCTGCTCTTTTTCTCACTTGGCAGATTTTCCTCCTGACAGCCTACACTCAATATAATTATAGCAACGCTGATTGCTAACAGGACTGCCTTTGTGATAAACATTTTCATCTCGCAAACCTTTCGCTTTTATTTAGCCCCCAGTTTGGGTTCCCGCAAGGCGGGGTCCCTCACTGGGGGTCATCAATTATTCAAAAAGCACTTTCAATTTTTCTTTATCAGTCGGGTCAATTTGCTCAGGCTTTGTCCATACCGCGAGCCCCAAGCTCTTTCGACAGGGACAATCCTTATCGGTAAGCTCGTGCTCGCTTGTGAAAACAGCCTGTAAAAGTTTCAAACAATTATCTGTTGCCGTTCCCAGGTTTTCGATTATTTCTTTTAAAAGAGACTGCTTACTTTTGTGGTCATCGTGTGGCTGCCAGCAATCGTAGTCACTGACTAAGGCAATCAAAGCATAGCAGATTTGCGCTTCTCTTGCCAATTTTGCTTCCGGCATAGCGGTCATACCGATCAAGTCACCTCCCCATGCCTGGTGCATAATCGATTCGGCCCGTGTGGAGAATTGCGGACCTTCCATACATATATACGTGCCCTTCGGATGAGCTGTTATATCTTTCTGTTTTGCGGCGTCTATAAGTGTCTCACGAACCCGCGGGCAAACCGGCTCAGTCATCTCGCAGTGCACCGCTGCAAAACCGCTGAAAAATGTGTTTGTGCGTTTGTACGTTTTATCAATAAACTGGTCAACGATAACCAGATCTCCAGGTACTATCTCAGTTCGAAGTGTGCCCACCGCTCCGCTGCTTATAACTACGCGAACTCCGAGCTTCTTCAAAGCGTATATATTAGCTGTAAACGGAACTTCGCTTGGCGACAGTTTGTGTCCCTGGCCGTGACGATTTAAGAACGCAATTGGTCTTTTGCTGAGATTGCCGAGCATAATGGAAGTGCTTGGTTTGCCAAATGGCGTCTCAATATCGTGAAATGTTACATCTGTTAGCTGCTCAGCCATCGCGTCACCGAGTCCCGTGCCGCCTATTATGCCGATTAGTTCATCTGCCATAGTTTTAGACTCCTTTGCTCCAATTGGTAAATATAGTAATTAGTTTCTCAGATTTTTACAATTTTTTTGTCGGCAGCCTCAAAAAACACTTCTTGCCATTAAAATACCTTGAACAAAATATCACCACGAGAATATAGTATTCACATTGCTTTGTAGAAAACACTTTATATGTCATTTCGAGCGAGCCGAGAGGCGAGTCGAGAAATCTGTTTTTTGAATAGATTTCTCCACTTCGCCCCCGTGCTTTCTGCTTGCCCCTGCGTCTTACGACGCAAGGCGGAGCAGCGGGCGAAAGCAGAAATGGGGGCTTCGGTCGAAATGACGGTGAGGCTTTTAAACAGAGCATGGTAATTGGTGATTGGTAATTGGTAATTGTGCTCCGTTGAAAAGAGTTCAGAATGTCATTTCGAGCGAGCCGAGAAGCGAGTCGAGAAATCTGTTTTTTGAATAGATTTCTCCACTTCGCCCCCGTGCTTTCTGCTTGCCCCTGCGTCTTACGACGCAAGGCGGGGCAGCGGGCGAAAGCAGAAATGGGGGCTTCGGTCGAAATGACTTATCATCAATTTTACAGAGCGCGTTCACATTAGAGTAAATAGGCTTTTTGGGAGAACAAATTTTATGGACTTAGTAGTCACCGTAAAACAGATTAAAGGGCACTGCCCAACGTTTAAGGTAGGGGACTCTTTTAGCCTCAAGGCATGTTACCAGTTAGTAAGTGACATTCCTGTTTGTATGCACGCATTAGCGGCTTTAATGCCGTTTTACAATGCTTTGCGTGTTTCCGAGCCTGCTCAATGGGGTCTGGACGGCAAGGAAGATAAGAGCAAGGCCTACATCCAATGTCCCGATCCGGCAGATTGCACAGACGGCGGAACCGCAATCTTCGAGATATCCAAGGTAAAATAGAGCTGACTCGCTATCCAATCTGCAACTGACATCCGGCATGAGTATAACTGACGACATAAAGAAAAAGGCGCTCGAATTAGGATTCGACCTGGTCGGCATAACCGATACATCGCCGATAGATAACGAGCAAGTCAAGCTGCTGCTCGGCTGGCTAAAGTCCGGCTTTGCAGGCCGAATGAGCTATCTGCAAAGAAATCTCCAGATGCGAATTAACCCAGCCAAACTCTTAGAAAATGCACAATCCGTAATCGTAGTCGGTCTCAACTATAAGCCGCCAAAATACTCACCGTCATTGCGAGGCCCTGTGCTTTCTGCGAAAGCAGATACAGAGGCGCGGCAATCTCACACCTACACTGCCTCGCCAGTAGGTAAAGTCACAAGCTATGCCCAATATGAAGACTATCACTTATTTGTAAAAAAACAATTACGCTTATTAACCGACTTTATTAGTTCCGTTACTGATACAAGCCATAAATTCAAAATCTGTGTTGACTCTGCCCCGTTAGCTGAGCGGGCGCTGGCCGCCAGAGCCGGCTTAGGTTTCATTGGCAAAAATCGTATGTTAATCAATCCAACACTTGGTCCTCAGATATTTTTAGGTGAAATAATAACGACTCTGAAACTGCAACCTGTTGATAAATCCGACCTTAGGCGGGATACGCCAATCACAAATAACTGTTCAAACTGCAATAAGTGCATAAATGCCTGTCCGACCGGAGCATTGCAGGTAAATGGCCCATTTGACGCCAACAAGTGTATCAGCTATTTGACCATTGAGTACAAAGGCCTAATACCCCCCGATTTGGCCAAAAAGATAGGTGACAGGCTGTTCGGCTGTGACGAATGTGTCCTTGCCTGTCCTTACCAACAAAACGCGCCGGTGCGCAAAAATAAGCAGTTTAAATTCTACAACGACAGGGCCGAACTTAATTTGCAGGAGATCTTAGATTTAAGGGACGAGCAATTTGAAAGGCAATTTGCCGGCTCAGTAATTAAACGTTTGGGCTTGGCAGGATTGCAAAGGAATGCCCAAATCTGCCTGGCAAATATTTAGTACCACAGCACAAGGTAATGACGCCGAACACTCGTAATATCTTACTGTAGAAATTGTGCCTAATATCATCTTGAAAATTTCAGCACCGGCCGGTAATGTAATCGCACTAAGAGGTGCATTATGAAAAGACAGACAGTATTCTGGGATGTTGATACGCAGTTCGATTTTATGCAGCCGGAAGGCAAATTGTATGTCCTCGGTGCCGAATCTATTATCGACAAAGTCAGCGAGGTGCGGAAATTTGCCCTGGATAACGGCTACTCAATGATAGCCGACATCGACTGGCACAGCACCAACAACGGAGAAATTTCGGATGCGCCCGATTTCAAGCAGACCTTTCCGCCGCACTGCATAGCAGGCTCGCCCGGCAGCGAACGAGTCGGCTACCTGGGCAATGTTCCCATCGGATATGTAGAAATCGACAAGATGTCCGACGACTCGCTAAAAAGACTCGTGGACAAGGACCAATTTCACATCGTTATAAAAAAAGATAGCATCGATACTTTTGATAATCCTAATACCGACAGACTCATGGAGCTGGTCAAACCCAAAGTTATGGTGGTCTTCGGTGTCGCTCTCGATTTTTGTGTGTACTATGTGCTACGGGGACTTGCAAAGCACACCTGTCCTGAGCAGGGTCGAAGGAAAAGTATAAAGCTATTTCTTCTAAAGGACCTTGTTAAAGGGCTTAACTCAAGACCAGAGGAAGAGATTCTCAATGAGCTAAGACAAATGGGGGTTGAGATCACCGAGTTCGCCGCTTTTAAGTCGAAGATCCGCTGAGGCGGAAGGGAGTTACAATGTGGCTGATCAAAGATAGTCCAGCGCTCTTTACAGACCTTTACGAGCTGACTATGGCTCAGGTCTATTTCCAAAAGAAAATGAGTGAAACCGCCTACTTTGAGGTCACTATACGTCGGCTGCCGGAGCATTGGGGCTTTTTCGTAATGGCTGGACTGGCTGAGGTGCAATTCTTTCTGAACGAGTTTCGATTCACTGAAGAAGACACTGATTATCTACGCTCCACCAGGATATTTTCAGACGATTTTTTAAGTTATCTTATCGAGCTTAGGCCGGAGGTAACAATCCGCTGCCTGCCGGAAGGCACCGTCTTTTTTCCGAATGAGCCTATTTTTGAAGTGGCCGGACCTCTGATTTGCGCACAAATACTGGAAAGCTTTATTCTTAACATACTTGGATTTTCGATTATCGAGGCAACACTCGCAGCGAGAACTTCCATCGCTGCAAATGGTGCTGCGGTGGTGGATTTCGGTCTGAGGCGTTGTCAGGGACCGGTTGCCTCTGTGCGTTCGGCAAGGGCGGCGCAAATGGCAGGCTTTATGGCTACAAGTAATGTCTTTGCTGCCAGAGAGCTTGACTTTGTCCCCACAGGAACAATGGCGCATTCCTTCGTACAAGTGCACGAGTCAGAAGAGCAGTCCTTCCGCAGTTTTGCCGAGAGCTATGGCGAAAATGCCATTCTACTTGTTGATACATACGATTCTATCGAAGGGATAAAAAAAGCAGCCAAAGTAGCAAGAAAAATTTTCGATCAAAAAGGTATAAAAATCAAAGGCATTCGGCTGGATAGCGGAGATCTTGTGAGCCTGAGTAACTTTGCACGCAGATATTTTCAGGAACAGGGTGTTTCGTTTCTAAAGATTTTCGCAAGCGGCGACCTTGACGAATTTAAGATTTACGATTTTGTAAAGGCCGGCGCACAAATTGACGGCTTCGGCATAGGTACAAACTTTGCGGTGTCACGCTCTGCACCTGCGGTGGAGATAGTTTACAAAATCGTCCAATATGGTGACAAAGAAGTTTTAAAAACCTCACCCGACAAGCAAAGCCGACCCGGCCGAAAGAGTATCACCAGAGTCAAGGACAAGTACTACAAAAAGGACATCGTATCACGAATGAAAGCAAACACGGATGATTTATTAAAACCCTTTGAATCAGTCGAAAAAATGCAAACGATACAGAATAGACTCACAGTTGAGCTTTCTGCCCTGGACGATTCGATAAAACAAATTAGAAATCCCGGGAAGTATATCGTTGAGTTTGTTTGATACCGTCACCACAGGGGTGACGGCTAATCTAATCAAAATATTTAGCCCCCCAATTTATTGGGGGGTTCTTCAACGTGGGAAATTTACTTATTGACATTTTATCCAATCAATGTATTATTCAGTGCGAATAGCTATGCCGGATAATTGAAGCAGATAGGAGACCGATTGTGATGCGCAGATTGGCCTTATTCCTGGCAGTATTTATGATTGTGTTTCTCGCCTGGGCTTTGTTTCTGAGCGGTGACGTTGTATCAATCACCATAAACGGGTGTGAAATCACAGGACCCTTTGGTGCCCTAATCGGCGCATGGAGTTTCATATTGACGTTAGTCATCCTGTTTTGCGTAGCGATACTTTTAGCTTTTGTCTTAGCCGGAGTGGGTCTTATAGTTCTGGGCGTTCTTGCTTTGGTGGGGCTGATACTGGCGGCAATCGAATTTCCTTTTTTACTGCCGCTTTTAATCCCGTTGTTTATCGTTTGGGTATTCTGCTCTATAGTCTGCAGGCTATTTTTTAAATAATCCTGCTTCTTATTTCATCCAATCGTGCTTTGGCATCCGGCTCTGTATCAAAGAATTTCTTGAGCTTCTCGCAGGGATGTTCATCGCAATATGCGCAATTCTCAACTGCCTTGCCTTTTGCACATTTCCTTATCTCGCACTTCTTAGATCCCGAAAACAATCTCCCACTTCCTGTTTTACATCCGTCACAGTCGGTGACATCCTCAGCCTTGCATTCTTGGCCATAGTGCTTTTGAATTTGCTGTGCAATCTCAATCCTCATTTGATGTTTCTTTTTTGTGTCCTGTTCTCTTGTCGCCAAATAAATAGGGCATTTGTGACACGTCAAACCGCAATAAGAAATAGTCTCGTCCATCTTTTTTTCTTAATTTGCTCTGTAGAAAAGAGTGCAAGATATCATTTCGAGCGAGAGGTGTCCTGTGGAGAGCGAGCCGAAGGCGAGTCGAGAAATCTGCTTTAAATAGATTTCTCTGCTTCGTCCCCTGGGGACTTCGGTCGAAATGACGGTGGTGTTTCTACAAAGCATTCTTAATTCCCAGCAAAATTAAATCCTGCCCCTTATCTGGTCTAATCGCTTCTTTGTCTCTGGGGCCATCTGGAAAATCTTTTCGAGCTTTTCGCAGGCGTATTCATCGCAATATGCACAATTCTCGATGCCCTTTTCCTTTCCGCACTTTCTTACCTCACATACTTTACAGTGTCTAAAGAGAGGCTCACTATCTGATAAGCAACCATTGCAATCTATCTCTTCCGGTTTAATATCTACATTATATTTCTTAAACCAGAGCTGTGCTACTTCCTCTCTCTTCTTGTCGTCATCATTTTTGGTTGCAATGAATGCACCACACTCGTTGCACAACAAACCACAAATACTTACCATTTCATTCATTTTTGCACCTCTTTTTATGATAAATCTATCTCAAAAGGCAAAATCAAATGCAGCCTTATAGTCTTATCCAAGGATGCAGCAAGCCAATGCTTGACTGGCGTCGCCTTTCCTAAAGATGCAAGGATATTATTGTCTATGGTTTTGGCGGTCCTGCTGTCCTTACAAAAAGCCTCAAGTGCATTTGAAACAATTCTCAGTCTGTCGCAAAGGGGGCTTAGCTTAATGTTTCTCATACAACACGCACAAGGTTTTGCCGGATAAAAGTCTCCACCGATAGCTTTGAGGATAATAACAAGGCCTCCGACAAAGTCCCAGTGACACGGCATCAGCAGATCTATAGCTATGGCCAGAGATACTCTTGATTTATTGCCATCCACCGTATCATATATGATAGTCCTTTTTGTTTGTTCAAGGAAAGCTGAGTTATCTTCGTAATATTTTTCAGGCTGATATTTATCCGGCTCACTAAGGCCCACGGGGTCCATGGTCAGCCAGTGATAGATATAGTTCGAGTCCAAAGCCTGACTAATCCTATCGACTACTCGTTCGACCTGCCATATCTTAATAGGGGCTGGCTTTCCGATAAAACTTAAAAGTTTATCTGCTCTGATATCGCCGACATCGATATTCATGCCCTTAGAAGCTGGATTTTTGCACCAGCGTGAAAGTATGCGTCGGGCGTTTTGTAATTCCTTTTTGCGTTTTGGCGGTCGCGCTTTAGATTCCTTCGGGCAGCGCCCCGTTGCTATAGCTTTGATAATACGCTCCGCTTCTTTATCAGCCTCGTGATAACACGCCTCGAAACGTGTGATAAGCTGCCTTATAGCTATTGCTTTGCCATCTAACGGAGCAATAGAATCTTCCATTGCATCAATGGCCAGCAACTCCTTATCCTCAAGAAAGCTTTTGTCATCGGGTGAATAGCAGTTCTGCCACCAGGGCTTTCGATTCTTGCTCATTTTATCAATTATTTTTTCGTTACTATGTTTGAATTAGTTTTCTATAGACAGTTTCGATAGTATCGACCATTGTTTCTGGCGCAAACTTTTGTTTTACAAATTCTCTGCCCTGTATGCCGAGCTTCTTTCTTAAATCCTTGTCTTTTATCAATTCAGCACAGGCCTTTGTCAATTGCTCAACATTTTTGGGTTCAATCAGCCGACCGGTATTTTCATTTACGACTTCTCTTGCCCCATCCACATCAAAAGATATGGCAGGCTTTCCGCAGAGCATTGCCTGCGGCAGAGTCCGTGCAAGTCCCTCCCTCAGCGAGCAGTGAACGAGTATATCCGAGGATTGTATGGCAGGTGGAATCCGGCTCGGCGGCAAGAGGCCCGTGAATTTTATTCTTTCAGCTAATCCAAGCTGCCGGACCTGCCGTTTATAATCGTCAGCTAAATTGCCGTCACCAACGAACAGCCAGACAACGTTTTTGAATTGTTTTGAAAGCTGCTTTGCGGATTCGATAATATAATCGTGCCCCTTGAGCATAAAAAGTCTCGCAATAGTGATAAGCACGATAGCATCTTCCGAGATTCCATACTTGCGTCGAAACTCTCGTCTGTCATCCTCTGGGATCAGCTCTAAGAACTGCTCTTCTTCTATCGCCGAGTAGGCGGTGACAAACTGCTCCAGCCTGCCGATGCCGGCAGCAAGTGCCTGTTCGGTCATCGCATCGGCAACACTTATGAAAAAATCAGTTCGCTTAGCTGCTGATTTTTCAACAGCGATGTAAAATTTATTGAGCAAATTGCTTTGATATGGATGAAAAGCCAGGCCGTGAATTGTGTGTATTACTACCGGCAGATTTTGCCCCCATTCGTTTTTAAGCCTATAGCCTGCAAATCTGCCTAATATACCTGCCTTTGCCGAATGTGTATGAACAATGTCAGGTTGTAGTTGACGGAGGTATTTCTTTATTTTTTTATAACTTATAAAGTCTTTAATCGGCTCGATAGCGCGTCTAAGCTGGTCAATTACGATAACTTTATACTTTTGATTCTTTGTCTGCTCGAACAGCTCACCTTCCGGGCCTATAGCGGGGCCTGTGATGAGCGTGACATTGTGTCCGCGTTGAGCAAGGAGCTTGCAGGTTATGAGCGTGTTTTCCTGCGCCCCACCGAGAATCAATCGCGTTATTATGTGGACGATTTTCATGTAAAGAAGACAGAATACAGGAGACAGAATACAGACCTTTTATCTCCTGTCTCCTTCTTTATTACTCTATTCTCATTAGGCACAATCCAGCCGCGGGGGCCATCGGCCCTGCTGCCCTTCGGTCTTTTGCCTGTAAAGTCTCGCTCAACATCTGCGGCTTCCATCTGCCGATGCCAACCTCAACGAGCGTGCCGACAATATTTCTGACCATATTATACAGGAAACTGTCACCTTCGACATCAATATACACCCAGTCATCTTCGTACTGCGTATCGCGTATCGCGTATTGCGTATCGTCATTCCTGCGAAAGCATGAATCCGTTTTTTCTTTCTCGCAATACGCATCACGCATCACGCACGACGAAACGACATCACAACGAAAGATTGTTCGCACTTTATTTTCTCGCTTATCGTCTGCCGTTGCAAATGATTTGAAGTCCATCGTTCCGACTAACATTTTAGCAGCTTCGGCCATCGCGGCGGTGTCGAGCTTAGCCGGCACGTGCCAGCAGTGCCTTATCTGTAGAACCGGCGGAACCTTGCCGGTGTAGATTGTGTACCGATACAACTTGCTTTTTACAGCACCAATAATATCGAAGCCAAGCGGAGTCTCAACAGCCTCACGAACTGCAATATCCGAAGGGAGCCTGTCATTGATTGCTTTAGCGAGGTTCTCGGTTGGTATGGGCGAATCAATCTGGATTAAAGCTACCTGTCCGACGGCACTGACACCTGCATCTGTTCTGCTGGCTCCGCAGACCCTTACTTTCCAGCCGATCAGCTCGCTTATCGCCTTGATAAGCTCACCCTGAATGGTTCTTCGTTCAGGCTGGATTTGCCAGCCGTGATAGTCACTGCCGTCGTATGCTATTGTCAGTTTTATATTGCGAACGGCCATTTAAGAAAGGAGTCAGGAGTCAGGAGACAGAAGTCAGAATAGAACGCGAATAACCTTCCAATAGCTTTCGTGCCTCGTTCCTCATTGTTGGGTCTGACTGCCGACTTCAAATCCTAAATTCTAATCTCTAAATCCTAAATAAATCCTAATGACCAAAATTCTAATCACCGAAATAAGAATTTTGAACATTTAAATTTTGAATTTAGATATTGTTTCGGATTTAGAATTTAGATATTAGGATTTTAATCCATCGTCAATTGTAATGAACTCTAAACAACGAATTACGAAATCGGATGGTCTTTTCATTCTGATTCCTGAATTCTGACTCCTGACCACTGTAATTTACAGTAACTTTTCCGCAATTTGGATTGCATTTAAGGCTGCACCTTTTCGCAACTGGTCGCCGGAGACCCAGATATTGATGCCGCGATTTTCGGGTATGGACTCATCCTGCCGAATTCGACCAACGAAGATGTCGTCCTTGCCGGCTGCATCAATCGGCATCGGAAAACGGTTATGCTCACGGTCGTCTAAAACCTTCACGCCGGGCGCAGTGCTCAGGAGGTTTCTGACCTCATCCGGCGTAATCGAGTCGGTAAATTCCAGATTGATGCTCTCGCTGTGTGCCCTGAATACCGGGACGCGAATGCACGTGCAGGTAATCGCAATATCAGGACAATCGAATATCTTGCGGGTCTCGCGGACCATCTTTATTTCTTCCAGGTTGTAGCCATTTGGCCCCAGCTCGGAATTATGGCTGAAAACGTTAAACGCTATCGGGTAAGGGAACGCCTCGCAGGTCGGCTCTTTCCCGTCGAGTATCTCATGCGACTGGCTTTCAAGTTCCTGCATCGCCTGCGTACCTGCTCCGCTTGCCGCCTGGTACGTGCTAACGACCATTCTCTTTATCGGATTAGCCTTATGAAGTGGCCAAACCGGTACGATACCGACGATTGTAGAGCAGTTCGGATTGGCGATTATACCTTTGTGCTCCTTGATTTTCTGCGGATTTATTTCCGGAACGACCAGCGGCACCTCCGGGTCCATTCTGAACGCCGATGTATTATCCACCACCACCGCGCCGGCCTCAACCGCCGACGGCGCAAATTCCTTGCTTCGGCTGCCGCCGGCACTAAACAGTGCTATATCGACTCGATTGAAGCTGTTCTTGGTCATCTCTTCAACGATATATGTCTTGTTCTTGAACTCGATTTTCTTGCCGGCTGACCGGGTGCTTGCCAGCATTTTTAGCGAATCAAACGGAAAATCCCTCTCCTCTAAAATTTTCAGGAATTCCTGTCCTACCGCACCCGTCACTCCCGCTATGGCCAAATTTGGACCCATATAAAAATCTCCTCAATTACCTTTGAATTCCCGCGACTCGACCGAGCTCGTCGAAGTCAAAGCGTGGACCCTTTCACAATCGAGACACACATATATAGCTCAAAGGGCAGCCAAGCAACGACTGCCCACTAAACGTACAACCCTTATATTATAGATTTTTCGTCATTAAATTCAACACCATTAAGAAACAATCTGAAAAAATATTTAACCTGCCGATTTATTCGGCGTGTTCTCTTTGCCAAAATCTCGCCATAACGGATGCTGTGATAATGCAGATAAAAACGAAGGCTGCTGCCGGCAAAGCTGCTTCTTCGCCAAAATGCTTCAATGCCAGGGCTGTTCCTAATCCAGCGTTTTGCATCCCGATCTCAATCGACAGAGTACGTCTTCTGATCGGTACCATCCGAAAAGCCGTGCCAATACCATAGCCGGCCAACATCCCATAGATATTTAATATAACCGCAGCCGTCAAAACCAGCCCCGTCACCTGACCCAGCCGATCCTTGTTAAGTGCTATCACTAATGAGCAGATAAATATAATAAATGTAACCGATATCGCCGGAAATACCGCCAACACTTTTTCAACTCTTTCTTTGAAGAAATGTCTCACTCCAAATCCAATAAATAGTGGTACTACCACCATATTGATGACACTCAACATCATCTGCCAGAAAGGAACTTCGAGCCGAGAGTGTGCTAAAATAAGTGTCAGTCCAGGCGTCAGCACCGGACACAGCAATGTAGAAACGGTCGTTAGTGAAACCGAATAAGCCGTGTCGGCTTTGGCGATATAGCTCATCACGTTACTTGCCATCGCACCCGGCGCCGAGCCGGTCAGTATCAATCCGACAGCCACCTCCGGCGGCAAATTAAATATATTCGCCAGTGCAAAAGCTCCTAACGGCATAATAGTAAACTGTGCACAGCTTCCTATCAGTACGATGCTCGGCTTAGCTGCGATGCGCCGGAAGTCTTCGATGTTTAGCACCGCGCCGATGCCGAACATAGTTAAAGCAAAGAACCAATCATATCCGGGCTTTAAAATCGCGAAAGGCTGTGGAAACAAGTACGCTAACACGCCAAAGATTATTACCCAAACAGCAAAGTTCTTTGTATAAAAAGACAGGATTTTCTCAAACATAATGTTTGAGAGTATAACCTGGGTGCAAGACTGATGCCAATGCCAAAAAATTTAGTGTCTTGATTTATCTGAGGGTATCCGGGAGCCGACCTGTCGATTTTTATATTGGCAATTGACAGAGTGAATCTTCACGGGTAAATACAATTAGGTTTGAGATTTTCGCGGATGATTTTGGGGATTTGTTAGGAGATAGAAGATGCGAGTTATAGAATTTTTGGATAAAGAGGGCGTCAGCTACGAAGTTACCGAACACAAGCCGGCCTTTACCGCACAACACATGGCGGCGGAGGAGCATGAGCCGGGTAGATACGTAGCCAAGCCGGTGGTCGTCGAAGCTGATGGTAAGAACATAATGTGCGTTCTCTCAGCGTGTTATAAAATTGATCTGCGTAAGTTAAAGAGCCAGTTGGGTGCCAAATCAGTTGAGCTGGTCGGAGAAGACCAGATGGCAAAGCTCTTGCCCGACTGCGATTTGGGAGCAGAGCCGCCTTTTGGCAATTTGTATGATATGGCCACGATCATAGATAAGGCTATGGAGCAGGATGACCATATCATATTCCAGGCCGGCTCGCATGAAAAAGCTATACGGATGAGCATGGCCGATTACAAGAAGCTGGTTGCGCCCAACGTCCTCGAATTCAGCTATCACATGACCTCGTAATTTGTGCATAGCGGCCGGATAATACTCTCGTCGCCCCGAGCGCAGCCCAGCTACACTCTCGTCGCCCCGAGCGCAGCCGAGGGGTCTATTTAAAATAGTCCTGCAAAGCAGGTCCGCACATAATCCCGATCCAGAACCGGGGACAGATAAAGTGACACAAAAAAACTTGAAATGTATCTCGGTATGTGGTATATTGAAAGATCATCACTGCGGGTACAACCATTGGATAAATACCGCCCGTTTGGCAGGCATAAATCGGGAGGTATCGGGTGAAGCTGTAATACGGAGCATATTGTGAAATGTTTCATGTCTTTAAGCACAGACAAATTCTATTTATATCCGAGCAGGCTTATCGTGCGAACTAACAACAGAAGTATCATTTCAATTATTGGGCACTAATTGAGTGATGAGTACAAGGTAGCGGCTCAAGTGAGTCCGCTGAAGGAAGGTAATTTCTATTCTGCCGAGGAAGTGTATCTACACTTCAGGTGGAAGCTATATATGGCTTCTAAGGAAGGAGGTGGAAAACCAGACCCTAAAACGTTGTATTTTCCAGGGTCAAATTGGATGCTTGCCCGGCGAAGCCGAGGCGGAGTCGGGAGGGTGTAAGGTCTTCTTGTATTTTTCATGGAGGTTGTCGGAGACGAGCATCGCCAAAGTTAAAAGTCCGAATGCTCGTCGAAGGCAATGGGTGTTTTGGTGTGTGGCCAAAACATATATATCTTTCACTTATTGTTTCATGGAGGAATATTATATTTAAGAAATTGATCTATTTGTTTGTGTAACTACAAATTGCAAAAATGCCAAATAATGGGCAAAAAAGGAGGTGTATAATTATGTTACGACAGATTAAAGGTTTTATATTAGTTGTGATTATCATTGGGATAATCATTAGTTGCAGCTCTAAGGCGCTCGCATGGGATTGCCAACAAAAATACAAAAACAACATGGACCAGACGGCCTTTGACTTGACAAAGATACTCAAAGGAGACATTAACGTAAAAAAAGCAATAACGTCCACAGATACAGGGGGGGCAAAGTTCAAAGACTACGAAGTGACTCACCCAGAAGGGCAATGTACAGTTATCCACTGGTCCAACGGCCAAGTCGAACCCAATGATTCTACATGGGCATGCTTTAACGTTCACCCTCATGGAAAACATATAACGGTACTTAATGCTTATTGGACAGATAAGAACGCATTATTCCTTGGTGATGCTGGACCCGCAGTGTCAACTAATGGGATCATTGATGATAATGGTAACCTGAATTTTAACATGTCCAACAACTGGCAAAGATGGGAAGTGAGTGGATACCCCTTACAAATAGATGAAGGCCCGAGAGATCCGATGGGACCGATCTATATAACGCAGGTCTACTACACTACAACGGATGTGCTGCGTCCCTTGGAGGAACTTAATGAAACTCTCTTTATAGATCCTAATATTGAGTGGCACTGTCTGGATGGTGTTGTACTAAATTGCGGGGAAACCACGTCCTACAATATTGGCCAATTTACCGGAGATACTGTTGTGCTATTTCAGTTTATAGCTACTGGTGACGGTAAATCTGTGACGGAGATAGTCCAGTTTCAGGTAAGTGAAATTTTAGCCGGCCCGGAAATCGTCTATGTCGATGCGGCTGATGGTGAGGTGGGCAACACCACATTGGCCACGGGCGAATTTTTTATGGCAGTTGATGTGGGTACCGGTGGCAGCGGCGCCGATGGTCTTTGGCGCTGGCGAGCATTTGCAAATTCAGGTACCATATTTGAGTCTGGTGGTGACTGGGCGGGCGACGGCAATACGGAAGATTGTCCGCGGCTGGTAACGTTGGTCGAGGTGCCGGAGGGCGACTACAACGTGTACGCCTACTTCTGGGCCGACGGAGATCAGTGGCGCATACAGGCTTCGTTGACGGACAGCGAGGGTGACTTACCGCTTTTCATCGCCAATGACCCCGGCTCGGAGGCGACTGTGGCCGACGGCGATGACTTTGCCGAGCCTGTGCCGATGTTGACCGAGGACAATAGAACTTTGTGGCAGGTATATCTCGGCACCACGGGGCTTACTACGGCAATCAACGTCTATATCGACGACGACCCGGTACATCTTAACAGTGCAGCTCGCACCTGGTACGACGGCATCGGCTACGAGGCCGTGTCTGCACCGGAGCCGACCGGCCCGGCATGGGAGCTGAAATTGGATGCCGAGGCTCGACTCTTAATATCAAGCTTCGAGAATCCTGAGAGTGAACAATTTGTATCATTATACGATTTCATCTCCTTCTACTACGACGAAGACGAGGACCAATGGCTGGTCAATGTCTTTATCCTTCTGGATGACCCGGAAAATGCACAGCTCCTGGATGAAATTGGTGTTGAGCGCAGAACGCAGGTTAAAGATATTGTGGTGGCACGGTTACCTGTTGAATCGCTCCCCCTATTGGCCCAACAACCGTATGTTCGTTTTGTGGAGACAAGTACAATACAATCGTTACACATGGACGCAAGTCGTCCCGAGATTCAGGCAGATCAAGTGCATCAGGGAATCAACCTGCCCCAACCGTATGAAGGTGAAGGTGTTGTAGTGGGCGTTGTCGATTCCGGCATTGATTTTACTCACGCAGATTTCAGCGATTCGGGCGGAACACGTATTCAATATCTATTGGAATATACCCAGGGCGGCGGACAAAATGAATGGACAAAAAGCCAGATCGATGCCAACCCCGGCAGCGTTACCCAGCGTGATGCAGATGGTGCTGAAGGTCACGGCACTCATGTAACCGGCACGGCCGCCGGCGGAGGGAAAGGCAATCCGATATATCGCGGTATTGCTCCCAGGGCAGACATCATTTTCGTAAAAGGAATACGTAACGCCAGCAGCTCGGGCGGTTTTGATACAGCCGATACAACCGACGCCTGTGAATATATCTTCAGGAAAGCACAGGCATTGGGCAAACCTGCAGTGGTCAATCTGAGTTTTGGTAGACACAAAGGCCCCCATGACGGCAGCTCCTTATATGAGCAGGACCTGTCTAATCGCACAGGTCCGGGAAAGATTATTGTTGCCTCTGCCGGTAATGCAGGTTGGACTAACTCCTATTCAGCAGTCCATGCAGGAGGAGCCGTTGTTCCCAATACAACCTATGGATCAGTGCTTTTAGCTGCAAAAGATCCTACAGAGACAAAGGTCAATATATGGTATGATCGAGGTGTGATCAGCGATGTGAATGTTGTTGCCTACAAATATATACAGAATCAGTTCGTTAAGCAGGCATCAACCGGATGGTATCCTGTCGGCTGGATAATTTGGCCGCCGCTAGTGCGCGATTCTAATGGAGTAGTGCTTGGACGTGTCTACATTGATGCGATGACAATAAATGATCCAAGAAATGGTGATGGGAGAATTTTTTTACAGATCATGAACAACGGCGATCCTACTGTTGACATCGGACAAACCGCTTGGCTCGTGGCCTTTAAAGCACAGGCGTCCGGTGAAGTGCACATGTGGCCACAGCTCGATGGGGACGCATTCCTTCGCGGTTACAGCTTTTCAGGCGTAACAAGCCTGCCTGTAGACAGCAGTTGCACGATCGGATCACCTGCCTCGGCCAAAAAGGTTATCTCCGTTGGATCGTATGTAACCAAAAACTCATGGATAGATGTCGACGGTACTGCACACCAATGGCAGGGTCTTTTATCGGAGAATCCTCTGATTGGGGCGCTGTCTATATTCAGCAGCAAAGGACCTACAAGAGATAAACGCATCGCCCCTGATATTTCCGCACCCGGAGAGCGCATCGCATCGGCTCTTTCTTCACATTTGAATGAGGGTATCGGATATAATCGCTCGTATGTTGTCCAGGGCGGGGACTATCGGCTCATGGAGGGAACCAGCATGTCGGCCCCGCATGTCACAGGAATCGTAGCGCTCATGCTGGAGGTTAACCCAAATCTGGATTACGACCAGGTTGTAAACATCCTGCAGTCAACGGCTCGTTCTGATGGATTCACAGGCACTGGCCTTGCCGATAATATGTTTGGGGCAGGCAAAGTGGATGCGCTGGCGGCTGTACAGGCCACAGACGCAGCGAAGGCGACTCCGATTCACTCGTACACGTTCGGGGACGGCACGGCCAATGATAGTATCGGCTCCGCCGATGGCACATTGGTTGGTGGTGCGGCCGTTGTCAGTGGAGCCCTCGTAACGTCTGCTCAAGATCAATGGATGGAGATGCCCGGTAACGTCATTGCGATGAACACCTTCAACGAGGTTACGATCGAAGCGTGGTATACCCCGACTGCCGGAGCCAACACGGGCTACACTATGCTGGCTTATTTCGGTGATTCAGTCAATGGCCTCGGCTCTAACGGCTTCTTTATGACATCAGCCAGGGAGGACGACAAGAGTCGTGCCGCTATCTCAATCGGTAACACATCAGCTCCCTATAATGCTGAATCCGGTGCCGATGGTCCTGAATACGATGATGGCATCCTGCATCACATGGTGAGTACCATTGATAACACGGACATAACCTTGTACATTGACGGCGTACTGTGCGCCAGCACCCCTCTGGATCCTCACAACAGTATCAGTGGTATCAGCCAGAACTTTGCTTATCTTGCAAAGGGCGGCTATGATGCAGATCCGGAATGGATTGGGTCGATTGAGGAGTTCAATATCTACAACAAGGCTCTCTCTACGGGCCAGGTTGCAGCCAATTACGCGGCGGGTCCCCAAAAGGCAATTCCGGTTGATCCCGGCACCGGTGGTCTGATAGCCTACTATGCAATGGAGAACAGCGTGAATGACTGCTCCGGCAACGTGTTTAATGGTACTATTTACGGCGATCCGAACTTCGTCGCAGGACACGATGGTATGGCGCTGGACCTTGACGGTAATGGCGACTACGTTGATTGCGGCTATGACCCGCTCTTCGATGTTACCACCAACGAGATTACGGTCTCGGCATGGGTAACCATCAGGTCGATCGCCAATCAGTGGGCCGCTATCGCTGCTAAGGGTGAATACGCCTGGAGGCTTGGTAACGCGAGCTGGGATCCGAGGTTCCACTTTGGCATCACTATCTGGAGTGCCCCTGATACCGCTTCCTTGGATGGAGTTACAGCGGTTGGCTATGATGAATGGCACCACGCAGCAGGCGTGTTTGATGGTGCAAACATCATGGTATATCTGGACGGTGATCTTGACGTGAGCGCTGCCACTACTGAGCCGATAGGTATCAATAATGCGAATATGCTCATTGGCGATAATCCGGATTCGCCCGGACGCTACTGGGACGGCCTTATCGACGATCTGATGATTTACAACCGAGCTTTGTCAAAGAATGAGATTCTCTACCTTGCAGGTAATTAACATCGACCGTTTTTTGTTGAAGAGAAAGACATAAATCAGGACGGTATTGTCCCGTCCTGAGCCTGTCCGAAGGGAATCAAGAAGTTAAACTTTTACATCGTTTTAGGGCCTATATTGATTGATTCGGTATAGGCCCTGATTATTTTTGATTGCGTCCATGCTGAGCATAGAGCCTGGCTGGAATGCGGGAGCTGTTGCCGCTTCACACGAGGTGTACTTCGGCGCGGATGCAGATGCCGTCGAGAATGCCACGAAAACCTCACCTGAGTACAAGGCGACCAAGGCCCCTGGTGATGAGAGCTGTGACCCCGGTAAGCTTGGGTTGAGTACGACGTACAACTGGCGGATTGCGAAGGAGGTCTGCACATTGGCTGTGGGATGGATAAGCAGGCGAGTAGTTTCTTCTCCGGTCATATTACCGACGTTCATATTTCTAACCGAGCCGTAATTCCGTGAAGTGCCAAAGCAAAACTAACAGTTTAAAATAAAAAAGCCCCCAGATACGACCCCCAGGGCAGGCCTGGGGGCTAAACATTTTGTTTGATTTCTTCTTGTTTGATTTCTTCGTCGATCCAGCCGAGAAGCTCCTTTAAGTCGTCGAGCGTAATATCGCCCATGTGAGCGATTCGAAATGTCTGCTCTTTAAGCTTGCCATAGCCGTTACCAAAAATGGTATTGTGCTTTTGCTGAATGGCCTTGATAGTTTCAGCAACGTTTATAGTACGAGTATTTTTAACCGTGGTTAAAGTATTTGAAGTGAATTTCTCGTCGCAGAACAGGTTGAAATTTTCCTTGGCCCAGCTTCTTACAAAATCGCCCATTTGCCGGTGTCTTTGCCAGACATTTTCCATACCTTCTTTCAGCAGCTTTTGGCACTGGTAGTTAAGGGCCATAATGTGAGGAATGGCCGGCGTGGTCGGCGTTTGATTTATCTCGTCTCTTTTTGCAAATTGCTGGAAGTCAAAGTAATAGCCACGTCCAGAGATACTTTTGCTCTTTTCTAAGGCACGGTTGCTGACGGCAACTACCGTCAGTCCCGGCGGGATAGCAAAGGCCTTCTGTACCGAGGCGAAAGCTACATCCCAGCCAAGCTCGTCGAATTTCAAAGGAAGTCCCACCATGCCGCTGACCGAGTCAACAAAAACTAACACATCAGGATATTTTTCCTTCATCATTTGGCTGATTTCTATGACGGGATTGGTTAGGCCTGTGCTGGTCTCGTTATGGATAAGGGTAATAGCGGAGAACTTGCCGGTAGCAAGTTTCTCGTCGATCATCTCAGGCAAAGTGGGCTGTCCCCAATCGACCTTCATCACTTCAACGTTCCTGCCGCAGTTTTTAACCACATCCGCCCATTTATCACTGAAGGCACCGCAACATGTGCACAGAACCGCCTCATTAAAATCCACACAATTGCGTATCGATGCCTCCCAACCACCGGAGCCAGAGGATGTAAACAGAAAGACGTTCTGCTCGGTGAAAAGGACCTTTTTCAACATCTCGATTGTGTCAGCGTGTAGTTGAGAGAATTCTTTGCCGCGATGTCCCAATGTCGGTCGTGCAAGCTGCTGCAAGACATCCTCATTAACTTTTACCGGGCCGGGGATAAATAATCTGGGCGGATTCTTCCAATCTACCATATCTTGTGTCTCCAATAATTTATAGTTTTTGAATAACTAAGCCTGAGTACATTTTCGGAAAAAAATAAGTCGATTTTTGAGGCATCCTTTCACCGGCTGCTGTAACTTTTTCCAGCTGCTGCATCTTTACCGGATTCAAGAAAAAGAGCACTTGTTTTTGTCCGTTATCCACCAGGCGAATTGAGTCATCAATGGCATTAGGGACACCTTTTACAAATTCAACATTTCCATCCTTGGTTAATTTTTGTTCGTCGATGCCTAAAAGTTTTTCCAGGACAAGCTTATGCAAAACAGCTACATCGAGTGACTTCCAAGCGTCACTTTTATCCGGCGCAGACAAGGCCATAGCTCGTTTGTTTTTTAAGACAGCCACGTAAAAAGCATTATTGCTGCCGTAAATACCGAAAGCGTTACTTCTGGCGTTGTACTCAGCCTCCATTTTTGCAATTATCTGCTGTAAGGTATCTTGACGATTCTGTTTTACGTCGGCATTATCGTCGATAGAATCAAACGACATCTCCTTGACCTCAAAGTTTTCTTTGAGGTCGTCGATAAATTTTTCAAGCTTGAAGCTCTCGAGATTGCCGACAAGCCGATGCGTAGCTAATAGTTTTAAGCCATCCTGACAGGTGTTGGTAAAGGATAACATTTGATACTTAGCTACCGGGTTGGAGCTTTCCTTGGAATAGGTAAGGCCCGTCGTATAACGGTGATGGCCGTCAGCTATAATGCAGCTTTTATCACTCATCATTTTTACTATCGCATCTATATCAGCCGGATCAGCTATTGCAAAAAGACGTTGACGAATGTCCTCAAATGTAAAGTCGGCAAGCGGTTTCTGTGCGATTGAGCTTTCAATAATCTTCTCTGCAATTTTTTGTTTATCTTCGTAAAGCATAAACACCAGGCCAAACCTGGCAACAGTTGCTCTCTTGAGATTGAGTCTGTCCGTCATTGGCTTCTCGAAGATATCTTCATGAGGCCGAACTTTTTCGCCGAACTCCTCCAGCTTAGTCAGAGCAACGAAGCTTAAACGTTGGTAGGTCGTATCGGCTATTTGGAAATCCTGCACATAAGCGTAGATAGCTTCCTCTGCATCCTGTTTCAGGACGCCGGTTTTAATCCAGCGATTCAGATAATCAGCGGCTCTTGTATATTGATTGTCGTTTTCGTTGTCGGATGAGCTTGTTTTGCCTTTGGTTATGCGAGCAATATTATATTCGCTTTTTTCATAGAGCTTTTGCTGTAAGGCTTGCCCGATTACGTCAAAAGGAGGTGCGATGCAGCTACCAACATCGCCGACCACCTTTGGATCGAACATAAATCCTTTGAAAGGCTTAATTTCCATACTCGTTACTCGACACTTCAAGCACATATATAAGATTGCAAAGAATTAAAGGACTGGGGATAATACTAAAGAAAGGATAGAATGTCAAATAGAGTATTTCAAAAAGGAGCGAACCCCGTTAGAAATCCAATCGGTGTAAAACGGGGTGAACGATACAGAAAAGTTTCTAACGGGGTGAAGCCATGCAGAAAATAATAATGCGTCCTATTGGGAAGATATATTCGCCGTATAAAGAAAGCAGTAATATCCCTATACAAGGGACTTTCAACAGTGAGGTGGATGCGTACATTGAATTGGAAGAAAAATATGCCGTCGGCTTAAAAGACTTGGATGGATTCAGCCACGCGATAATATTATACTATTTTCACCGGTCGCAGAGAGAAGATATCGAAGGCCAGCCGTTCTTGGAGCAAAACAGGCACGGGATATTTGCGATAAGGAGTCCACATCGACCTAATCACATAGGACTCTCAATTGTGAAACTCAAAAAGACGGAGGCAAATAGGTTGTATTTTACTGAGGTGGACGTATTAGACCAGACGCCGGTTCTTGATATCAAACCGTATGTCAGATATTTCGACTGTCGTAAAGATATTAAATGCGGCTGGTTAGACAAACACTTCAAAGACGGCAATATTCCGGATGCAACCATTTTGAGATAACAACAGATGTAATTATATAGAATTGACTTTCGGAGGTGGAGCAAGCCCCATACTGCACTGCCTATCCTACGCAGTAGTAGGACTACTGCTAAAAAGGATGGAAATGCTAAGAAGGATATCCACTGAAGTCTTGACGTAGGCGAATCATTGCTTTAGGGTTTCGCCGCCGAAGGATATGGAGGTGCTATGGGCTATGCTTTGGGACTACACTTTTTTCGGGTTCTTTCACCTCAAAGCCTGTAAACTTCAAGTTCTCCTCATCCTGCACGTCGATTTTGATAAGGTTTTTGCCTTTGAATTTGCCAGCCAGTACGAATTCGGAAAGCGGGTCTTCTATGTAATGCTCGATTGCTCTTCGCAGAGGTCTGGCCCCGAATTCGGGATTGTATCCTTTGTCGATGAGAAACTCCTTGGACTGCTCACTAAGCTCCAGCTTCAAGCCGTGCTCGGTCAGCCGCTTGAAAACCTTCACAAGCTCGTAATCAACGATAGTTTGCAGGTCTTCTCTCGTCAATGCCTTGAAGACTATCACGTCATCAACACGGTTTAAGAACTCAGGCCTAAAGTGATGCTCAACTTCTTTTTGAAGAGTGTCTTTCATCTTTTCATAATTGGACTCAGGTGTCTTTTTACCAAATCCGAAACCTGCCTGGTTTTTAATCAGCTCGGCACCGATGTTGCTGGTCATAATTAGAATGATGTTTTTGAAATCAACGCTTCTTCCGAAGCTGTCGGTCAGTCTGCCCTCATCCATAATCTGCAGAAGCATGTTATAGACGTCCGGATGCGCCTTTTCTATTTCGTCCAGCAGCAGTACCGCGTATGGCCGACGTCTGACTCTTTCAGTCAACTGTCCACCTTCTTCGTAGCCCACATATCCCGGAGGAGCACCTACCAATCGGCTTACATTGTGCTTCTCCATAAATTCGCTCATGTCCAATCGGATAAGCGAATTCCTGTCGCTAAACAAAAACTCCGCCAGAGCCTGAGCAAGCAGCGTCTTTCCGACACCGCTGGGCCCCAGGAGTATGAAGCAGCCCATAGGACGATTCGGGTCCTTCATACCACTTCTGGATCGTCTTACCGCTTTGGCTACAACGTTGATTGCCTCATCCTGTGAAACAACCGTCTTATGCAGCTCAGCTTCGAGCTCCAACAACCTCTGAGTTTCTTTTTTCTCTAATTTCGTCAGCGGCACACCGGTCATATTGCTGACAACCTCAGCAATTACTTCGGTATCCACTACGCCGGTCGCCTCTTTATTTTCCTCGTACCACTTCTTCTGCAGGTGAGTTTTCTCATCAAGCATTTTCTGTGCCTCGTCCCTTAAAGTCGCTGCCCGCTCATAGTCGGCGTTTCTGACCGCATCATCTTTTTCCCGTTGCAGTTTTTCAATCCTCTCTCCGATCTCTGTCAGGTTCGGCGGAATAGTCATATTTTTAAGCCGAACTCTTGCACCGGATTCGTCTATTACATCTATCGCCTTATCCGGCAGACACCTACCGGTGATATATCTGGTGGACAGCTCTACCGCCTGGAAAAGTGCCTCATCTGTGAATCGAACTCTGTGGTGTGCTTCATAGCGGTCCTGAAGGCCTCTGAGTATTTCGAGGGTCTCATCCTTTGAAGGTGGTTCAACGATTATCGTTTGAAATCGTCGCTCAAGAGCACCGTCTTTCTCAATGTACTTTCTATACTCATCCAAAGTAGTAGCTCCGATACATTGTACTTCTCCACGGGCAAGGGCCGGCTTGAGCACGTTTGAAGCATCGATAGCACCCTCAGCCCCGCCGGCTCCTACCAAAGTATGAAGCTCATCAATGAATAAGACAACATTGGCGGCCCGTTTGACCTCGTTAATCACAGCCTTTATTCGTTCTTCAAATTGGCCACGATATTTTGTGCCGGCCACCATCATCGCCAAATCCAGAACCACGATTCTCTTGTCTTTGAGCAGTTCCGGTACTTGCTTGTTTACTATCTGCTGACTTAGTCCCTCCACAATAGCGGTCTTACCAACTCCTGCTTCTCCTAACAGAACAGGATTATTTTTCGTGCGTCTGCAAAGTATCTGTATCAATCGCTCAATCTCTCTTTTTCTGCCGATTACCGGGTCGAGCTCGCCATTGGATGCTAATTCTGTAAGGTCTCTACCAAAACTGTCTAATGCTGGGGTCTTGCTCTTTGGCTTTCTGCCTATCGCCGGGCCCATCTTCATTCCGAGTCCGCTGGGTCCGTCGTCCACTCCCGCACCGAGTAGATTCAACACCTCCTGACGCAGATCCTCCAGCTTTAAGCCAAGGCTCATAAGAACCTGTGCAGCTATTCCTTCGGTCTCCCGAAGCAAACCGAGCAGAATATGTTCGGTCCCAACGTAGTTATGGTTCAGTGCCCTGGCTTCTTCGATTGCATACTCAATAACCTTCTTAGCTCTCGGCGTCTGAGGCAGTTTACCCATAGTAACCATATCCGGGCCACTCTTGACCAATTTTTCTACCTCCAGCCGAAGCTTTTTTATATCGACATCCAGGTTCTTTAGAACCGTAGCACCGACACCGCTGCCTTCTTTAACTAATCCTAACAGAATATGTTCAGTTCCGATGTATTCATGGTTAAACCGCTGTGCTTCCTGATTTGCCAGCGCCATAACCTTACGTGCACGGTCTGTAAAACGCTCAAACATTTTCTACCCCGTTTTATATTTATATCATAAGGTTTACCCCGTTTTGATTGAATTTCTAACGGGGTCTACCCCAAAACTTATTTTCCCGAAAGGGCTATAATGTGATCGAATTTATCCGCGCAAACACAATCGCCAAATGTACAATATAACATCCCAGCCCTCTTTGTCAAACCACAAGCGCGGTTTCAATGCTATTTTCATATCATTAATATTCATTAATCTATATAGTTGAAAACCAACAAATGTTCGGTTTTTAGGTAAAAAGCTTTTGTTCGATTTAATTTTTATCGGCAGAAAATACGGCAGACTTTCCCATTGAAGCCAGATACATACATTTTAGACGCAGAAAGAACCTGTTCTGCGGCAACGTTTTTAATCAAACACTTAGAATCCTTTTTGGTGGAAATATTTGGTATGGACTATGTTTATCATAAGCTACAGAATTAGGTGGGCTCTGTCAGATGGCCGACCAATGTATGGACGGCTTGTTCTCAGAAGGTTTTTTTAATTAATTAATTTTGTTTGGCCCGGCATTTATCCGGACTATTTCGACTTTGGGGCTTTATTGTCGGTACTTGTCTATTTTACGCTTTTGGTACTAATGGTTGTCTTGCTCAAGCAATTTTCTAAGATATTGGTTTTCCCTGCGAGTTGCCTCAAGGTCAAAAGCCTGATACTTAATGCATACCCGCAGATAATCCAGCAAATCTTGTAGTCGGTTGATGCTGTTCTCGAGCTGCTTTCGATTGGCTTGTGCCTGTTTTGCAAGCTTAGCTAATTTACTGGCTCGCAAGTCGGATGCATCTCCAAATTCCTTGAGCAATTCGTTGAGCCTGTCTTCTAATCTCGTATCATCCATCACAGCCTCCTTCCGGAAGTATTCACACTTATCATCACCAAAGCCAATATAAACAAAAAATAAGCAAAATTCATACCTATAAATGTAAAATTTTTTTTTTATCTGATTTTACTGTTTACCCCAAGGTAATAGCTAACAAAACAGACTTGGTCAATTAATAGTAACTTTTGTCTTGATATTTCGAAATGGGACTTTTATGCGGGTTAAAAGCCTACGTTGCAAAAAACCAACATTTCCAATTTAGCCGACTCATTTGCGCTCTATTAAAGGCTTAAATTAGTGTTGATTAGGCTTGATGTTGATTAGTATAAACATCACTATTGATTTAGAGAACAGAGAACAGTAGGCCAACGCTACATAGAGTCTTCAGGTTATTTTACTCGTCTTTTGAGTAGGTTGTTTCGACACACGTCCATTTAGCGGTTAAATATGAAAGAAATGTATGCTGTAAAATACAAATGCCCTTTGCAGACAACAAAGTATAACGTATGTAAAGTAATCATCCAACCTTTTACAAAGTATCAGCATAAGGTCTTGAATATCCTGGCCACGGACTTTTATTTCTGCACTTTTTGGCACGTTTCGAGAAAAACCTTTGACGCAGTGAACTTATTGTCAATAAAATCGTAAAATTTTTATATCAATAGATCGATTCTATTGTTTTAATTTTAGCTGGTTTGCTGGCCTGGATGATCGTCTAAAGAATTAGGAGGCTAAACATGAAAACATTCGCATTCAAGCACAAAAAGATTTGTTTTATCATTTCAACTGTTATTATACTTTTACTTTTTGCCATTCCTTTGTCGGCATTTGCACAGCCCAAAGGACGTGGCGCCAGCCATCCCAGCGACCTTACGGCGGATACAAACAGCATTGATACTCTACGCCGGATGGGCAAAGCCTTTGCGGATATTGCCCAGAAGGCTTCGCCGGCTGTGGTCGGGCTCAAGGCTGAAAAAACCGTCACACGGCAATACTCAATGCGGCAGCGGCCGTTTGGTGACCAGTTCGACCCTTTTAGTGATGATTTTTTTGATTACTTTTTCCGTCGTTCACCTTCACCTCGTCAAGAGGCACCGCGGCGTGAATACCGAATTCCCCAGACATCGCAGGGCTCCGGCTTTATTATTTCTGCCGACGGCTATATCCTCACCAATAATCATATGGTCGGTGAAGCTGAAAAAGTAGAGATAGAGCTGGCAGACGGACGAAAGTTTACCGCCGAGATTAAAGGAGCAGACCCCGAATCTGATGTAGCCGTTGTAAAAATCGATGCTGAGAACCTGCCCTACCTCGAATTAGCTGACTCTGACAAGCTCGAGGTGGGAGAATGGGTCCTTGCCATCGGCAATCCGTTCGGCCTGAGCCAGACCGTAACAGCAGGTATTGTAAGCGCCAAAGGCCGCAGCGATGTCGGCTTAGCCACGTATGAAGACTTTATTCAGACCGATGCGGCCATAAACTTCGGCAATTCTGGCGGCCCTCTGCTGAATCTTGACGGCAAGGTTGTTGGAATCAGCACAGCTATTCTTGGTACGACTGGTAATATAGGAATTGGTTTTGCCATCCCTATAAATATGGCTAAAGCGATCTATCCTCAACTTATCAAAAGTGGAAGCGTGGAGCGAGGCTATCTTGGACTATTGCCCTCGGACCTAACCTCATCAATGGCTGAACTGCTTGGCTTAAAGGATGCCAAAGGTGTTATCATTTCTGAGATTACGGAGGGCTCGGCTGCCGACAAAGCTGGATTGAAGCATAATGACGTCATTCTGGAGTTTAACGGCAAGCCGGTAGAATCGGAGAACAAGTTTCGCCGCAATGTCGCAATGTTAAAGCCGGGTAAGGAGATTGAAATAGTCGTATGGCGTGACGGTAACCGCAAGACTCTTACCGCCCAACTTGACAAACGCCCACCATTAGATGAGCTTAGGAAAATTTCCCAGCCCGGGCGGATCGATAAATTGGGCTTTTCTGTGCAGAACCTAACCGAAGAATTAGCTGAGCGTTACGGCTTTCAAGGCCAGACTGGCGTTATCATCAGCAGCGTCGAGCCCGGCTCGCAAGCCGCTCGGGACGGACTCAGTACCGGAATGCTAATCATAGAAATAAACCTAAAGCCTGTGAAAAACACCAGAGATTTTAGCGATGCGATGGAAAAAGCTAAGGAAAAAGGCAGAGTCATACTATTAGTCAACGATGGACAGCGAAAACGTTTCATAGAACTGAAGCTCCCCGAAGATTAGTAATAAACATAATTTCCTTTAGCTAAAAATCTTAGCCCCACTAACAGCGGGGCTTTTTTTGTGTCACAGTCCGTTCGCTTTGCGCTTAGCTATAGCACGACAGAGACCCAACATAGGATTATATAGTTCGTACAAAATAAATGCGTCTTATTCGTTTATTACAAGATCAGAGATAGCTTATAGTTAGCCAACCAACTTACACGTCTTTGCGTAGCTAATTCGGCGGAGCGGGATTTGTAGATTGCCCGGCAGCAGCGCACATATTTTTGGGGGATTGGTATTAACAGGCATTTTTAAGATAATTTCCCATTCGGTTAGTTTCCCGAACCGTCATAAGATACGAATAGAATCAACTGTTATCGTTTCGGGCTGTTAGGCAACACACTCTAATTACAATTGGTATAAGAGGAATTATCTGGATAGGGCGTTATAAACAAATAATCAGGAACTATCTCAGTCATGGTGTACAGGATATTGCAGGGAAATAGGTCAGAATGAGGGTGGTTATAAGCTCTTGAATTGAATTAGGTTACAAATGGGCAGGGGCGGAATTGAACCGCCGACACACGGATTTTCAGTCCGTTGCTCTACCGACTGAGCTACCTGCCCGTAAATACATGTAAAAGAATAACTACGGCACAGAAATTATGTTGCCGTCAAACATTCTTACCGAATCGGCAACGCAACTATATTGTAACTTGTAATATCTGAAAGAAAATATGTTTTAAGAAATTTAGCCATAACTTTACAATCAAGAGATCGATATTGCAAGACAATTAGAAGAAGGCTTGTAGTCAATCTAAATGAAAATCTTTTTGTGGAAAATTACAATTGGTTCTGCTATATTACCGTTATATCATAGCGATGTTGTAAATCGCTACAAATAACGAACAGAGGCTATTAATAAATACCAGATGTCTTATACCGTACTTGCAAGAAAGTATAGATCGCAAACATTCGGTGAGGTCGTTGGGCAAGACCCTATTGCAAAGACCCTCGAAAACGCCATAAAAACCGGAAGGGTTGCACACGCCTATCTTTTTGCCGGCACTCGCGGCGTTGGCAAAACTACTATGGCACGAGTGCTGGCTAAATCGCTCAACTGTTTGTCTGTGGATTGTCCCACTACACAGCCGTGCTGTAAGTGTGATAGTTGTACAGCCATAAATATCGGAGAAGATATCGATGTCATCGAGATCGATGGTGCTACCAATCGCGGAGTCGATAACGTTCGTGAGCTTCGCGACAATGCCATCTTTCGCCCCGCCCGTTCGAGATTCAAGATATATATCATCGATGAAGTGCACATGCTCACCACCGAAGCGTTTAACGCGCTTCTGAAAATATTAGAGGAGCCGCCCAATCACGTCAAATTCATATTTGCAACCACTGAGCCGAATAAGGTAATTCCCACTATTCAATCCAGGTGTCAGAGATTTGATTTCAAAAATATAAGTGCAGTTATCATCGCCAAGCAGCTTAAGCTTATACTCAAGCAAGAAAAAATAAAGTATCAAGATGATCTTATTCTGTCCTT
>Ga0307434_1000242_pt1 | contig 45195 bp, 37 predicted proteins | sample SalMarWE160220MG_FD_202156 | JGI IMG/M metagenome (GOLD analysis project Ga0307434, IMG submission 202156) | Salt marsh sediment microbial communities from the Plum Island Ecosystem LTER, Massachusetts, United States - WE1603-220 | ecosystem: Environmental > Aquatic > Marine > Intertidal zone >... | reverse complement strand
CCGTCAAGGAAAGGATGTATGGTCTCAAATTGAGAATGTATCACCGCGCTTTTTATTAACGGAGGATTTTTATCTTTACTGTAGAAATACTTTTCGAGATTGCTCATAAATGAGAGTATTTTATCCGGTGGAGGGGGGACATAAGTAGCTTCATTCAATGAAGCTCCGGGAGGCCCAATCCAGTTTTGGCTTTTCCTGAATTCACCGGGAGTTTTAAGTTTTCCTCTTGTTCCTGAAATTAAAATTTTGTGAATTTCTTTTATCAAGCGCAGCGAAAACGGGAAGTCCTGTAGTCTTTCTACTCCATAATTTAAAGCTTTTACGTAATTCACAACTTCTTTTATCTCGTTTATATTCTCTTCCGGAAGCATGCCGGCTTCAAATTCTAAAACCCCTTCTAAAGAGGCTTGAGTTCCCTCAATTTGAGAACTCAAAAGAGCTTCTTTCTTGACAAACATAGCGAGAAAAAAATTTGGATTCGGCAGCACGGTTATTATTCCGTCTAACCTGCCTAAAGCCCTGTCCGCTTCGGATAAAATAGATTGAATTTGTTTGCTATATTCTATGGGGGGGGTAGGAGGTAAAGATTCCGGAATAAAAGCCCTATATCCGCCTTCTTGTTTCACAAACCTACCGCCAGATTTTTTCATAAGACAATCCTCCTTGTCTAATATTTAAACACGAACCTTTAAAGCAATTTTGCTTGACTTAAAAACCGAACTTCATTCTAAGTCAAGTATAGTTTACTTAAAACGAATATAGGTGTTTTACGTTGGAAGTCAAGGGTGGGGTTGGATTTGTTGGGTTCGTTGCTTCGCGAAAGCATGGCATGTTGCCGAACTCTCAATGAATATTTAGTCGGGATTGGGTAAAGGGTGCGGAACGATTAATTCAAGAAACTCTTGCTATCTCAGTTTCATAACCTTTACCGGTTTAAAATCCTTCACGCTTAAGAAATAAATTCCCGGAGATAGGTCGGCTCCTATTTTTAGAGGCGAAGAATTATAAACAGTCGTTTTTTCTCTTAGTCTGCCGGTTATATCGTACACATTAAGAGTTGCAGGAAAATCTATCCCTGAAAGACTCATTTCCATTGTTCCCGTAAAGGAATTTCTCGAAATCTTTAAAACTTTTTTCCTGTTTCCTTCCGTAATTTCTATTCCGGAAGGCGAGTATTCGTATATCTGTAAACCGGTATGTTCGTCAGCAACATATATATAATTACCGGAAAGTGTAACACCGTAAGCATAACCGGGCGTATCGTAGAAACCCACTTCTTCAGGTCTATAGTGATTTGAGATATCTATTATTCTTAAACCGCCTTCATTATCTCCCACATATGCATAACCATCAGAAACCTCGACACCCCATGCGGAGCCGGGTGTATCCCAAGAACTCATCTCCCATGGGTTTGAGGGAGAAGAGATATTTATTACCAGCAACCCTCCACCGGAAGCCGCCAGGTATGCATGGTTACCTGAAACTGCTATTCCCCATGCCATACCGGTTGAAAGATATGCCCCCATATTTGTGGGATTAAAAGGATCAGATATATCCATTACCCGTAAACCTGAATATACATGTATTATGTACGTGTACCTCAGGTATGCATAACCATCAGAAATCTCTATGCCCCATGCGCTGCCGTCTGGGTCACAAATACCCACCGCTGTGGGGTTTGAAGGAGTAGAGATGTCCAATACCCATAAACCAGAACCCCCAGCTGCCAAATATGCGTAATCACCTGCGATTTCCACGTCGTAGGCAGTTCCGGGCGTATCGTAAAAACCTACCTCCGTGGGGCTTGAAGGATTGGAAATGTCTATTACCCGTAGCCCGGAATCCGCGTCTGCCACGTACGCGTAATTCCCGAAAATCACAATGCCATAAGCATAACCGGGCGTATCGTAGAAACCCACCTCTGTGGGGGTTGAGGGATTGGAAATGTCTATTATCCGTAAGCCGGCACCCTCATCAGCTACATATGCATAATTACCAGAAACGGCCACGTTCAAGGCATAGTCGGGAGTATCGTAGAACCCTACTTCCGTGGGACTTGAAGGAATGGAAATGTTAATTATCCGCAACCCGGCAAACTCGTCTACCACGTATGCGTGATTACCGGAAATTTCTAAGCTATAGGCTATACCGGGAGTGTTGCAAGAACCTGCCTCCGTGGGACTTGAAGGAGTGGAAATATCTATTACCCTCAAACCGGCATCCTTATCTGCCACATATGCATAATTATTGGAAATTTTTACGTCGTAGGCAACTCCGGGAGTATCGTAAAACCCTACTTCCGTGGGACTTGAGGAAAGTGAAATATCTATTATCCGCAGCCCAGAATCCGCATCTGCCATGTATGCGTAATTGCCGGAAATCTCTAAGTCGAGGGTGACTCCGGGAGTATTCAAAAAACCCACCTCCGAAAGACTTGAGGTATTAGAAATATCTATTATCCGCAGGCCGGAGTCCGCATTCGCTATGTATGCGTAATTACCAGAAATCTCTAAGCCGTAAGCCGGAGCAATCATATTATGTGAAATAAATCTTTCCGGACTTTCGGGATTCGAAATATCCCATATTTCAAAGCCGGCTTCTCCTGCCGCGATGTAAAGCCTTTGAGTGGAATTCTCATAAAACAAATCCTCTACAACGCCTCTTGTGTGAATCTTCTCGGATACTTTAATCGGATTTTCAAAATCGGATACATCCAGTACGTAAACCCCGCCTCCCGAACCGCAAAACGCGAGATTTCTGCCAGAATCTACTTCCACCTTATTTGCAAGACCGAATGGCCAATTGCCCACGAATCTTACACTCGATGAATCGAATCTTTCACCCGAGATACTTTCAATATTTAATTCTTTTGTTTTGCTCTTTTCCTTTAGTTGAAATAGGTTTTTGCCAACCTGTTTGCTTTCTGATAGGACAACCGTAAGAAACAAGAATAAGAAATACATAAAAACCCCCCCTTTGATTTATTATGCTACTAATATTATAAGAAAAAGTTACAAAAATGTCAACTTTTCGATTTCCCGCCACCAGACGAAAACTTTTTATCTTCGTGGTTGTTTTTTGGTAACACGTATATATTTTTTGTTTAGATTATTAATGCTATAACTCTCTAACGTTTTAACACTCTAACAATCTCATTTTTTATGTCTTCAAATTTTTCTATTTTACTCATTATTCCTCCTGGGTTTTTTGAAAGTTAGAAAATTTCCGATTACAAAATCAACTGGTCCAGACTTTTTTTATAGAATAATCCTTTACTCCGTATTTAGAAAACAATTCCCTTATTGCAGATTCTTTTTGGGCATCGACCAAAAATACACCGGGAGCTACCTTTTCCTTTTCTTTGTTAATTAGACTTGACTTTAACTCGTACAATTTTCTTATTACAGCTCTCCTATTCTTTTCTTCTAAACCTTTAAGAGAATAAGAGCATAGAAACTTTGGCTTTAAAATATCTTTGAATTTTCCTTTGAAAAAATAGTCCATCTTTACCCATATCGGTATACCCTCTTTGGCTACTTCCCAGAGAAAATCAGTTTCAACATCACTTTCTTTAACATTATAGAAGGTAAAGGAAAACGAATGTTCCATCGAATACTTTTTAGCTATATCTGACGCTATTTTTCTCGCAACCTTTGATTCTGCGCCTATTTCGGGATTACCGGAACTTCTTGTGATCAGAAGTAGATCAATATCACTTTTCTTTGAAACATCTCCGGTTACAGCGGAACCAAAGAGAATAACACCCAGAAGATTTGGTATATCCGAAGATCTATTTACAAATTCCATCAGAGGTTTTTTAAAATCTTCGTATATACTCATTTTACCCATTCTTCGATTTCTTCAATAATTTTTTTACATTCATTCGTGATATCTCCGTTCCCTTTCCCCCCGTACCATCTTCCATGTCTGAATGTATCCATCTTCTAAAAAATTTCCGCAATCCTATCTTCCCCTAACCCCCTGAGTTCTCTACATAATCCAACATGAGTATTTAAGTGTCGACCATACTTCTTCTCCATCCCATAGGCAATTAAATGCTGCAGCAACCCATACGTCAATTCTACTATTGAGGCAACGTGCTTTCCTTCCTTATCAGGCAGTAATTTGTCGAGACTGCATTTTATTTCATTAGCTTTTTTTCTGTGACCATCAGTATTCATTTGTCGCTCCGTTGACATAATAATACGTATTTTGGCATTTTTGTCAATAGGATGACACTTATTTTTACTAAATATTATTATTTAATAGTAATACTGAATATATAAAAACCGTCAATTGAGTGACTTTTTTACTTTTTTTGGAGTATATATGTTAGTGGAGTGACAAAGCGTGCGGAGTGAAATTTAGCTAATTGAGTTTGTTGGGTTCATTGGGTTTGTTGGGTTAAACCACCTAACGTTCTAACCACCTAACGACCTAACGCTTATTGACTTTGGACTAAAATCCTCCGTGTTCTTTGTGCGCTTTGTGTGAGTTCTTAGGTTTTGGTTTTTAGGTCTTAGGTTTTACTAATTGACTAGTATGGAAAATACTACGTGTTTTTTATATTCCCCAGTTCTTTTTTAAAATAGAAGAGGACTTTTTTTAAGCCTTCTTCTCGTGAGACTTTCGGTTCCCAATCGAGATTTTTTTTGGCTTTGCTTATATCGGGTCTGCGAACTTTTGGATCGTTGACCGGTAAAGGTTTATAAACAATTTCACTTTTACTTTTCGTTAAGCTCAATATTTCTTTGGCAAAATCGAGAATACTGATTTCGTTTGGGTTTCCTATATTAACAGGAGTGTTTATGTCGGACATAAGTAATTTGTAAATTCCGTCTATTAAGTCGTCCACATAACAGAATGAACGGGTTTGCGAACCATCCCCGAAAATGGTTATAGGCTCGTTTTTTAATGCCTGACACATAAAAGCGGGAAGAGCTCTACCGTCACGGATTCTCATTCTGGGCCCGTATGTGTTGAATATCCGTACGATTCTGATATCGATGTTGTGTTTGTTATGATATGCCGTTGTTATGGCTTCGGCGTAACGTTTAGCTTCATCATATACGCTTCTTGGACCCACAGGATTCACGTGTCCCCAGTATTCTTCATTCTGGGGGTTTTCCTCCGGATCGCCGTATACCTCGGATGTAGATGCCAACAAGAATGTGGCTTTTTTGTCTTTTGATAAACCAAGAGAATTATATGTTCCTAAAGCTCCCACTTTTAATGTGTGAATCGGATGCTTAAGATAATCTATAGGGCTTGCGGGACTCGCGAAGTGCATTACATAATCAAGACTACCTTTGACGTCAATAAAAGTTGTAACATCGTGTTTATTAAAGGTAAAATTTGGTTTTCCTAACAGATGTTCGATATTTTCACGTCTTCCCGTTAAAAAATTATCCATACAGATAACATTAAGCCCTTCCTCAAGTAATTTTTCGCAGAGATGAGAACCTAAGAAACCTGCTCCGCCTGTTACCAGAACTTTTTTAGAATTTGTGGAATTGTTTTGTTTGTTCATTTTTGTATTCTATTGCTTTATAAGCGAGAAGTCAAGTGATGGTTTCCATCACTGTTAGGAAGTTAGAAAGTTAGGAGGTTAGAAGGGGTCATTTTTTCCCTTTCAGATATTTAACGAAACTGTGTGTTCTGCTATTTAGTGTTTTGATATCTAAAAGTAAATTATCGATATCTGATGCGAATCCAAGATTTCTACTTATAATTAGCTGTGTCTCTAGCTCTGATAACGAACCAAGTGAGATGTATATATATCTAATATATTCGGCAACAGAGTCTCGGGCTGCTCCCTCAGATATGTTTGAGGGGTAGGAAACCGCCGCTCTTCTCATTTGAGAAGTTAGTCCATAGAGTTCCTCATTCGGAAAATCTTTTGTCAACTTGTATATTTTTGTGACAAGTTTTATTCCTTCTTTCCATATCTCTAAATCTTTATGTGTTTTTGTGTGTTTTCCTTCCATTCGTTTTCTCCTTTTTTTCAATTTCAACTTCCTCACATCCTAACTTTCTAACTTCCTAACAATTCTCATGCGAGTGTTTTAAAATCGTTCTGTCTTTCTCATTTTTTCCTTATTTTAAAAGTAAAATGTTTTTGGAGGAAAGCAATGGTGAGAAATAAGTTGGGTATTGACAAAAACCTTTTATTCCCCTATCATTAAACGTGTTTAATAATATTGCTTCATCAAATATATTGATTACCGGAGCAGAAGGACAGCTCGGTTCAGAGTTAGTCGAAGTCCTATCAAAAGATTACAATGTGACCGCGGTGGATAAGAAAGATTTCGATATTTCGGAATTTAAAGCCGTACAGAATTGCCTTACAGGTCCGAGACCGGATATTATCATACACTCCGCGGCATTTACCGATGTAGACGCTTGCGAAAAAGAAAAATCGACAGCCTTCAGAATCAACGGAATCGGGACCAGAAACCTTGCCATAATGGCAAAAAGATTAGACGCTAAATTTTTTTATATAAGCACGGATTATGTTTTCAACGGAGAAAAAGAAGACACGTATTTCGAATATGATTCTCCAGATCCCAAAACTATCTATGGATTATCGAAACTTCTTGGAGAGAATTTCGTTAAGGAACAGCTGAACAAATTTTTTATTTTGAGAATCGCCTGGCTTTACGGAAAGAACGGTAAAAATTTTGTAAAAAAAATGCTCGATTTAGCCAAGACTAAAAAGGAAATCAAAATTGTTAATGACCAATCCGGTTCTCCTACATGGACTATAGATATAATAAGACAAATCAAAAAATTAATGACAACAGATTTTTATGGAACGTATCATTGTACGTCCCAGGGTTCCTGCACATGGTTCGAATTCGCGCTCGAAATTTTCAAACAAATGGGATATGAAGAAAAAAATAAGGGTAGTAAATCTTTAATTTTAGAAACAAAAAATCAGAAAAATGAAGCCGAAAATTCCATCACACTTAAAAAAATTACTAGCCGTGAGTTCAAAACTGATGCCAGGAGACCCAAAAATTCAGTTCTCGAGAACTATATGCTTAGAATACAAAATATGGATATTATGCCTCACTGGAAGGAATCGCTTACAACATTTATAGATACGTTAAAAGCGCGAGAATGAGAAGGAATAGTGAATCAGGATTTAGGATACAAACAATGAAGATAAGCGAGGATTAAGGAATAGATGCGAAACGTGGAGCAAAACAGGGATTAAGCACAATGAATTGGAAAGATTTAAAGGTTTGGAATGAATCCCACAATTTAGCAAAAGAAACGTATAAGCTTGTCTCTTCTTTTCCTAAAGAAGAGAGGTATGGATTAATGAGTCAGATGAAAAGAGCAGCCGTTTCAATTCCAACCAATATAGTAGAGGGATTTTCCAGAAACACTACAAAAGAGTACTTACTTTTCTTATTCAATTCAAGAGGTTCTTTGGAAGAACTAAGGTATTTGTCGTTGTTATCTTTCGAATTGGACTTTCTATCCGAAAAAGACTATAAATATATGGCAGAAAGTTGTAAAGCCATTAGCAAAATGCTGAATGCTCTTATAAAAAAACTCCGGGAAAAAATTGAGTGAAAAGAAAAAACTTAACCCTTAATTCTTATCGCTCTAATCCCGAGAATTGTCCAAAGACAATTCTCACAACCGGTGGAGCCGGTTTTATCGGAAGCAATTTTATTCGTTATGAACTTGAAAACTATGATGATATAACAATTATAAATTTAGATAAACTTACATACGCCGGTAATCTTGAAAACTTAAAAGACATAGAACAAAAATATGGAGTATCTTCAAAAAATCCTGGAATAAGGTATTTTTTTGTTAAAGGAGATATATGCGACAGGAAATTGGTAGACTCCCTCCTCTCCGGAGAATATTGGAAGGGGGGGGAACTAAAACCTAAGACCGAAGACCTAAAACCTAATGTGGTTGTCAACTTCGCGGCAGAATCCCACGTAGATAGAAGTATACTCGATGCCTCACCTTTTATTGATACAAATATTAAAGGAACCCAAACCTTACTGGAGGCGGCAAAAACCCACTGGCAAAATCCGGGACCCGGGACCCAGAACCCGGTATCTAATATTTTTCTGCAAATCTCCACTGATGAAGTTTACGGTTCATTAGGAAAAACGGGTGAATTCACGGAAAACTCTCCCCTCCAACCCAACAGTCCATACTCGGCAAGCAAAGCCGGCGCGGATTTATTGTGTCGTTCATATTATTATGCATACAATCTTCCCGTAATCATAACAAGAAGCTCAAACAATTACGGACCTTATCAGTTTCCGGAAAAATTAATACCTCTTATAATAAAAAACGCACTGGAACACAAGGAACTTCCTATTTACGGAAAAGGCCTTAATGTTCGAGACTGGCTGTATGTTAAAGACAATTGCAGGGCAATAGACCTCGTTTTTAGAAAAGGAGATATTGGTGAGGTTTACAATATTGGCGGAGAAAACGAAATAGAAAATATAAAGGTAGTAAAACTCATCTGTAAAATCCTTGAGGAGAAGTTAGCCGGGGATTCACGACTAAAGACACATGACTCGAGACTAGATGAACTCATTAAGTTCATCGTCGACCCCCGCGGCAAAGCCCATGACTTTAGATACGCGCTCGATTGTTCCAAAATCAAGAAAACCCTGAAATGGAAGCCCACCTGCGTATTCGAAGAAGGACTTAAGAATACAATCGATTGGTATTTAAATAATCGGGATTGGATTAAGAAAGTAATAACCGGCGAATATAAGCAATACTACAAAAAAATATACCAATAATTCTTGTAAACACACAAATACAAATCTGTGTGTTTACAAGTTATTCCTACCAAACAGTTTGTTAATGAACTATTTTATTTGAAAACTTTAAAAGTTTATTTTCTCAGCAATAATTAAGCTAACTTTTTAACGTTTTCAGCCTTGCGACCCTTGTCGCCTTCAACGATGTCAAACTCTACCTGATCACCCTCATCCAACACAGTTGAGCCGTCTACGAGTGAAGATGCATGGACGAATACGTCATCTTCGCCCTCGACTTCGATGAAGCCGTAGTTTTTCCTCTGACTGAACCATTTTACTTTACCTTCTGGCATTTTACTAAACCTCCTACTTTAAATTACAAATAATTATGCAAATCAAACAAGCTGCAAAAAAACAATAAACCTCAAGGGAACACCTAAAATAAAAGCGTATACATGGAACACCTTAATTTAAGTATAATCCCCTCTTTGCAGGAATTACCTCATGTATTTTCCCACATTACAAATATAAATATACTCAAAAAACCATAATAGTCAACTGGTAATCTTTATTTTTTTTGAAAATCCTTTTTTTGACGAAAAAACTAATTTTCACCGCGGAAACGTAAAGGGCACAGAGATTTTTAGTCCAATGTCCAAAGTCCAGAGTCCAATGTCTCTGTCCAAACCAACAGATAAAAATCTAAATCCTATATCCCAAATCCTAAATCCTAAAATAACTATTTTTCAATTTAACTATTTTACTAATTCGGAGTATCCGAATTAGTAATCAGTTTCGATTTAGCAAATCTATTAAATCGATCGCGAGGGTGGACCATCCGAAATTTTTCATCGCTTTGCCCGGATGTCCATCGAACGGGTCGTAGTATTCACAGAACCCGAATTTTACTACCAGTTCGATTGTTTTACGCGCGATTTTTTTCGCCAGAGCAGTATATCCCTGTTTTTCCAACCCGTTTGCTAAAAACCAGTTTGTGTTAATCCAGCTTGTTCCTCTCCATATATGACGGGTATCGGTAAGTGGTCCGAAAGAAGGTTCGTCCATAGATACACTTGTAATAGGATATGGGCTCCAGAATTCTCTTTCGTTGTGCAGGTGTGTTATTAAATGATTTAAGTGAAAATTCGGTATGGAGAGAGTTAAGGGAAATAGGGAAGAGATTGTTTTTACTTCCATTGGCGTTTCTGAAGCTCCGTGATGGTATAGACTGAAGTATATTTGTTGCTCTTCGAACCATAACTTGTGTACTATTTTTTCTTTTACGTTATCTGCCCATTCTTTTATTTCTTTTTGTTTGTTTTTATCGAATGTTCCGTATAGTTCCGCGAGCGCGTATAATCCAAGGCAGTAAATCGTGTTGAAGGATACATCCTCGACATCGAAAAGAGAAGACTCGAAAATTTTATCCAGATCCCAGTTCCATTCTTTGTATTGTGTGAGTAGTTCGGTTATCTTTCTTTTGGTTTCCAGCGGATCGTGCTTTGTATTCCCGAACGGAATATCGTAATGAGCGCACATGTCCATTCCGGATTCCATGGGAGTTATTATCGAAATAAGTCCGTCTTTATCCGGGTCTCTTTTTTCCTTTAAGTACAGGTAATATTTTTCTACTTTTCCGATATTTTCTTTGATGAATTCTAAGTCTTTTGTGTTTTTGTAAATTTCAAGAAACGATAAGCCTATCACCGGAGGCTGGATTTCCGCGGTGAAGAGGTTTGTTTTCTTTGAATTTACTTCCTTCTGCCACCATTTCTGGAATCTATCTTTTAGCCGCCATTGCCAGAAAATAATGTGCGGTATAAATCCATCTTCCTGCTGGACGGAGATTAAAGTTTCGAATTCTTTTTTTGCCGTTTCCGAATCCAATTTCGACATTACGATTATATGAAAGCAGGAATCCCAGAACCACTGGTGAAAATGAACCGAATCAGGAGACAGGTAAAAAAAGTCTCTTTTAAAATTTTTGCTGTATCCCTTTTTTATATTATTTTTTAAAAGATTAAAAGCTTTTTCTTTCAGGTCTTCCATTTTTATCTTATAACCACAGCTTTACTTTTATAAACTTTATCGCCGATTTTTAGTTTCACGAAATAAATACCCGTTTTGCTTTTCCATTCGAGGGAATGAATTCCCTTAGATTGAAAGGTGTTTATGGGCGTAGCTATTTTTTGTCCCAGCACGTTAAAAATCTCCATCTTAACATTCTCTTTTTTTTCTATATTATAATTTATTCTTATTCCTTCGGGAACCGGTTGGATTAAAATGACCTTTTTTTCAGTTGTTTCTTCTTTTATCCCTGCTCCTTCTCCGGTATATTTAACGATGTAGAATCCCCTATCAGCATTAGCTACATATATAAGTGAATCACGTAGAAAGAATCCCTCGGCTTGACCTTCCATATCATAGAACGCAATCTCATATGGATTTGTGGGATCGGATATTGTAAGTATTCGTAATCCATTTGTTTCATTCGTTACAAATGCCAGGGAGTCGCGCGTGAAAATGTACCCTGCTCCGAAATCCCTATCTTCATAATGTGCAATCTCGTAAGGATCTGAAGGATCCGAAACGTTTATTATGCGTAGCCCATGACTACCATTCGCCAATAAAGCTAAAGAGTCTTGAACATATATGCCAAATGAGTAAGTGTTTTCAAAATATCCGATCTCGTATGGATTTGTGGGATCGGATATATTCATTATCCGAAGTCCCTCCCAATGATTTGCCAAAAACATCAGTGAATCTCTAACATATATATCATTGATAACATCTTCTGTGATGTAGGAACTGATTTCTGATGGGTTTGCCGGATCTTTTATATCTATTATAAATAGTCCACCATGAAAGTCGCCTACAAATGCTATTGAATCAACGACGCATATTCTGAATCCAAGAGCTGAAGTACTGCAGGTGCCTATTTCATAAGGATTGGCAGGATCAGAAACATTTAATATTTTTAACCCGTTTGAGTAGTTAACTTGCCCGGCGATATATGCGAGGGAATCACGTATGTATATATCTCGAATATTGCTGCCATAATAGTAATGTCCAATTTGATAGGGATTTGCGAGGTCTGATATATTTAATATTTTAACCCCATCCCTTGGGTCTGCCAAGTATGCCAGGGAATCTTTAACGAACAGGTTTGTAACGAAACCTTCAGTGTCATAGAAGCTTAATTCAGATGGATTTTCCGGATCCGATACATCTACTACCTCAAAACCGGATTTGTCTTTTGCTAGAAACGCCAGCGAGTTGCAAACATGAATGTCACATGAATTACTGTTGTATTCCGATATTTTTGATGGATTTGCCAGATCCGATATGTTTAATATTAACATTTCATCTCCTGTGTTTAAAAATGCAAGTGAATCATCTATGTAAATGTTACTGCAGCTAGGATAATAATAAGGTAGCTCAGTTGGGTTTGTTGGATCTGAAATATTTATTATATGGAGATGGTCACCCGTTAAAAATGCTATAGAGTCCCTGACGAAAATATCTCTTGAAAATCCCCAGGTGTCATAGAATCCAATTTCGGAAGGGTTTGTGGGATCTGTTATATTTAAAACAAATAGGCATCCTTCGTCAGTTGCTACAAAGGCAAGTGAGTCTCGGACATATACCGAAATAACGTAATATCCCTCATCATGGAATCCAACTTCAGAAAGATTTGAAGGATCGGATATATCGATTATTCTTAGTCCACCTGTGCGACCAGCTACAAACATCAAAGAGTCGAGGACAAAAAGTTTTCCCGTATTCCCCCCGTTAGAGAGAGTCCCTATTAAGTAAGGGTTTGAGGGGTCTGATATACTTATTGTAGAGAAACCACTATCTCTAATTGATACATATGCTAAAGAGTCCTTTACGTAAATGTCTGTTAATTCATCAGAAAATTCAATGTTGTTCAGGTAAGATGGATTAGTAGGATTTGATGCATCGAATATTTTCATGCATTTTCCAGCACCCGCGAATACAAGATTGTTTTTTGAAAAGACTGTATAGCATCGTCCCGTAAGCCATTTTCCAACAAGAGTACAGTTTGATGAATCTGCTCTAATCTTCGTTTCTGCAGCGGGGGGTCCCATATTGTTTTTAGGAGTTGCATATAATAAAAATGAATAGAATAAACTCATTACAGAAAAAATATTTAAGAAATTTTTTTTCATTGCATCCTCCTTAAATTTCAGTTTTTATTGCTTTCTCGGCTCGAATTAATTTTCTATACTAAATTATAATATTGCTTTTTACGTTTTTGACAAGATGTTTTCGCTTGAGAATTTTGAGGCATGTTGAATGGTTAAATTGTTGAATAGTTGAATAGTGAAAAATTCTCCCTTGTTTTTCCGAATTTTTTTTATAATCTTATTTCATACAAACAAGGAGATTTAAATATGAAAATTAAATTTTTGTCTTTAGTAATTATATCAGTATTAATTCTTATTTCCTGTAATGACGACCCAAATGTTTTCGATATAACATGGGAAGGGACCTGGATGAGTGAAAAGAATTACGATGAACGGGGAACTTTTACTTTTAATTTACAAATAGAGTATGAAGAACTCAGCGGGACAATAACAATTCCAGGAATGGGTATAGAAAACCTCGAAGTGGTAGGGGATGCAGATAAGGAGTACGCTAATATCGGAACTGATATGGATTTTTCCGATAAGGATAACGAAATAGACTTTAGTTCTTTTATTGGTGTTTTTCCCGAAAATCTCGATAGTGATACAAAAGCAAAGGGTACCTATACTAATGAGGTGACGGGAGATCATGGCTGTTGGTATTGTAAATATGAAGACAGGAATGATTTTTCCTCTATTTCTTCTGTTCCCTTAGATCCTTCTATCTGGAACATCAAAGACATATGCTTCGATGGAGAAAATTTATGGGTCCTGGAAGTCGATACCGAAGCTGTAGCTATTTATAAGGTAGATGCGGGTAATGGGAATGTTATGGAAACTTTTGGTGTTCCCGGAATTATATATCATCCTAACGGACTTACCTGGGATGGTTCGAATCTCTGGTGTGTGGGTGATGGTAGTCTTTATAAGCTTGATAATTCTTGTTCTGTAGAATCATCGGTTCCTTTTGAAGAGGGAGGATGGTATTTAACCTACGTTTCCGGTTCTCTCTGGAGTATTGTCGGGAGTTTTTTGATGTCTGAAGACAAGTTATCGGAAATAAATCCTTCTAATGGCAATATTGAAAGTTCATTCGGTTTTTACTCGCGCAATTTGGGAGGGCTTGTTTCTGACGGTACCAATTTATGGGCTTCTTTTTCGTATAATCAATATGACTGGAATGTTATTCGGAAACTGAACCTGGAGGGAGATATTATCGAGAAATACAATTCACCCTGTTATACTCCCAGGGTTCTTGCCTGCGATGGTTCATTCCTTTACTGCATCGGTTTTGATATAAGCTCATCTGAGAAGAGGATTTTTAAGTTAGGAATATAGGTTTCAAAGCCTTCAGGCTTTGAAAGTTGGTTCGTTGGATCGTGGGTTCGTTAGTTCGTGTTTTTTTAGACAACCTAACGTCCTAACCTCCTAACGACCTAACTATTTTTGTTCTTCGAACAAAAATCAACCCCTTGCGGTTTTTGAGTTTTTTATAATCTTCCTTAGGTATAAAATTATGGAAAGAGAAATTCATCCGTTATTGGATAAAGAAAAACAGGAGAAAGCGAAAGTATACGAATGGACAGGTCGGAAGATTGGTTTATGGGGTATGCTTGTGTCTGCTGTATTCAATTTGTTTTTTTATTTTTCGGGTTTGTCTTCTTTAATCGCGAGTGTGTATATTTTCTCTTCTGTTGTTTTTGTTTTCTTTATTTATATGTTTATTTACTCGAGTTTGCAGGAAATTGTTGGCCTTCCTTTATCTTATATTTCAGGTTTTGTTATCGAGAAGAAGTATGGGTTTTCCAATCAGACTGGAGGTGAATGGTTTAAAGAATATCTAAAAAGTTTTATCCTATCTCTGATTTTAAGTGTAATTATATTCGGAGCTCTTCTTTATATATTCCAAAAATTCGGAAACTTATGGTGGCTTGTAGCATCCTGTTTTATGGTTTTCTTTTCGGTTGTTATGTCCATAATTTTTCCGGTATGGATTATGCCGATATTCCATAAATATGAAGTTATAGAAGATGAGGATTTAAAAAATTCCTTAAGAGATATTCTTGAAAAAGGTGGTCTTAAAATTAAAGGATTTTTTAGAGAAAATACAAGCCGAAAAACAACAAAAGAAAACGCTATGCTTGCCGGTTTGGGAAAAACCAAAAGAGTTATTTTAACTGATAATATTATCGATAATATGGAAACGGACGAAATAAGGACTGTGCTTGCCCATGAAGTCGGGCATTACAAATGGGCGCATATTCCGAAAATGATTTTTACCGGTCTTTTCTTTAATTTGTTCTCTTTTTATCTGTTACATATAATCTTTACCGCTATATTTCCGGATTTCCTGACCGGTGTTCGGGCGAATATTATACTGCTTCCTATGTTTTTATTGGCTTTAAGTCTTATAGATTTAACTTTCTTAAAAGTTCTTCAGAACGCCCTTGTCCGTATGTTCGAAAATCAGGCTGATGATGAGGCTCTTCAATTAACAGAAGATGCCGACGCGTTTAAAAGAGCAATGGCGGGTCTTGCGAATAGAAATCTTTCCAATGCTTACCCGAATTTCTGGGTTAAGCTAATTTATTACAGCCACCCACCCGTGGGGGAGAGGCTGGAGAGAGCGGAAAAATTTAATCAGCTATAGCTGATTAAATTTTTCAGGTTTTAGGTCTTTGGTTTTAGATTTTCGTTTTTACTAATTTACTAATTTTAGTCTGAAATGCCTAAAATTCTCAGGTCGTTTACGTTTGTGCCTGTTTCACCGGTTATGATTCCTCCCCCAATTTTCCGGAAGAAATCCGATGAAGAATGGTTTGTAAAAGCTTTTTCTATTTCCTCTGAGTCTATTGCTGCTATCTTGCCGCCTATAATCCCGCCGGCAAATTCTGAATATCCGTCTATTCCGTCGGTATCGACAGAGAGGAAGGCAATCTTCTTTGAAGACCCAATTTTTTCCGTGAAGCCAATTACGCATTCCTGATTTGGGCCTCCTTCTTCTTTTCCTATTTCTTCCAGAGTAACCACACATTCTCCTCCGGATAAAATTATGGCGGGTGGTTTTATAGGGATACCTGATAGCGTTACTTCCCTTGCTATTTCCCCGTGAAAAACTCCGACTTTTTCCGCTTTTCCTTCCATCTTTGAAGATAAGATCAATGTGTTATAACCCAGTTGTTTTGCTTTTCTTTGCGCGCTCTCCAGTGTTCTCGCGTTGCTTAGAATGATTTTGTTGAGTGTTTTAGAGAGAACTTCATCTTCCGGAGATGGTGTTTCGGGAATATTCCCTTCTATACCCTCTTTGATTATATTCGAAACAGGGAAAGGGATTGTTTCCGTTAAATAATACTTGTCTAATATATCGTAAGCGTCCTGGTATGTTGTCTTGTCTCCGACAGTCGGTCCTGAAGCTATGGTTGATAGGTCATCCCCGACAACGTCTGAAACTATCAGGGAAATCAAGCTTGCCGGGTAAGCGGCTTGTGACAGCTTACCTCCTTTGATTTTTGAGATGTGTTTTCTTATTGTATTTATTTCTTTTATAGAAGCCCCGGATGCTAACAATAACTCGTTTGTTTTTTGAAGGTCGGCAAGGGTTATACCTTCCATAGGTGCTGCGAGTAAAGCCGAACCGCCTCCTGATATAAGGGCTATTACAAGGTCTTTTTCCTCTGTTTGTTCTAAAAGAGATAAAATTTCATTCGCGCCTTTTATTCCTGTTTCGGTGGGAATTGGATGCCCTGCCTGAATCACTTTAATTCTTCCTATATCTTTTTTGGAAGATTCGTTTATAGTAATAATTCCCTTTGATATTTTTTCTCCAAGAATATCATATAGGGATTTTGCCATTCTGTAAGTCGCCTTACCACTTCCTATGACAAATATATTATCGATTTCGGATAAAAACAGCTTTTCGTTGGCGATTTTTAATTCGTTAGCTTCTAATCTGACTGTTTTGGTTATGGCTGCTTCGGGTAAGGACTCCACCAGCGCATACTCCAGAATTTCTAAAAGCTCTTTTCTGATTTGTTTTGAGTCTTCGGTAAGTTCCTTTAAGTTTTTAATTAATCCCATGGAATCAACTTAGTCAACAAGAGGTAAAGGAAAACTTCTGTAGCGAAAAGGTTAGTTGAATAGTTAAATTGTTGAATGGTTGAATCGGTTTCCCTAAAATGCATTTTTTTCTATTTGACTATTTTTTAATTTTATCATTTGACTAATTCAAAAAATACTAAATCCAAAATCCTAAACCTCACTTTTTTAACAAATTAGACTATTTGTGAAGGACATCGTTCCGTTATTTTTTCTTTTTGAAAATAAATTCTTTATCTTTAGCATCGATTATTATTTTCCCTTTAGTAATTTCACCGTCGATTATTTTAAGAGACAGGGGAGTCTCTATAAATTTTTGAATTGTTCTCGCGAGCGGTCTTGCTCCAAAAGATTTATCATAGCCTTTGCCGGCAAGTAAATCCCTTGCCTGTTCTGTTATTTCCAATTGTATGTCCGATTCTTTCAAGCGTTTTGAAAGGTCTTCTATCATGATATCTACAATTTTCTTCACCTGTTCGAGATTGAGAGGTTTGAAGATTATTATGTCGTCGATTCTGTTTAAGAATTCGGGGCGCATTTTAAGCCTCAGTTGTTCGGTAACTTTTTCTTCGAGAAGGTCATAGTTGTCCGCGAGATTTTGAATTACATCGGATGCTATATTAGAAGTCATTATGTTGACTGTATTGGTAAAATTAACAGTTCTTCCTTTTCCATCGGTTAGTCTTCCGTCGTCTAAAATCTGAAGTAGAATATTGAAAGCTTCCGGATGAGCTTTTTCTATTTCATCATATAGAATTACACTGTAAGGTCTTTTTCTAACGGCTTCGGTTAAGTACCCGCCTTCTTCATATCCAACGTAACCGGGAGGCGCTCCGATAAGCCTCGAGATCGAATGCTTTTCCATGAATTCGCTCATGTCGACTCTCACAAGGGCGTCTTCTGAATCAAAAAGAATCCAGGCAAGAACTTTTGCTAATTCTGTTTTTCCCACACCCGTCGGTCCCAGAAATATGAAAGAACCTATAGGTCTATCCGGGTCGGAAATGCCGGAACGGGATCTTCTTATCGAATCTGCGACTGCTTTCACCGCGTATTCCTGATTTACTATTCTTTTGTGTATTTCCTCTTCGAGATTTGTCAATTTATGTTTGTCTTTTTCCAGCATTTTGCTTACGGGAATTCCGGTCCAGTCGGAGACTATTACAGCGATATCCTCATCGTCTATGGGCTTATCATAGGGACGAGTTTTGGACCATTTTTCTTTTTCTCTTTCGTATTCCGCGCGCAATTTTTCTTCTTCTTCAATCATCTTACGCGCGCCGCGATGGTCTCCTTCTTCAGCGAGTTTTTTTGCTTCTTCCTTGAGGTTTTTGATTTTTTCTTCTTTCTTTTTTGAATCTCCCGGCACATCCGCTTTCTGTAGCTGGAGTTTCGCGCACGCTTCATCGAGCAAATCTATTGCTTTGTCGGGTAAATATCTATCCGTTATATAGCGTTTGGATAGTTTTACAGATGCTTCGATCGCCGAATCATCTATTTCTACTTCGTGATATTTCGCGTAGGTTTCTTTGAGACCTCTTAATATTTCTATGGAATCCGCTACCGATGGTTCGTTTACCCAGACAGGTTGAAATCTTCTTTCGAGGGCGGGGTCTTTTTCAATATACTTTCGATATTCAGAGATAGTTGTCGCTCCTATGGTTTTCATTGCTCCTCTCGCGAGAAATGGTTTCATCATATTGGAAGCGTCCATCGCGCCTTCTGCCGCGCCTGCTCCGACTACCGTGTGGATTTCATCAATGAAAAGAATAAGTTCGTCTTTTTTCTTTTCCAGTTCACTCATAATCGCTTTGAGCCGGTCTTCGAATTCTCCGCGAAATTTTGTTCCCGCTATCAAACCGGCAAGATCCAGTTCGAGGATTTTTTTGTTCTTCAGCATTTCGGGTACTTTTTCACTCTTTATTCTTTGCGCCAATCCTTCGGCAATAGCGGTTTTTCCCACACCGGCTTCGCCTATCAGTACAGGATTGTTTTTTGTCTTCCTTATAAGAATTTGCATTACACGTTGAATTTCTTTTTCTCTGTTTATAACAGGATCGCCTTCTTCTTTTGTGAGGTCCCGTGTGTATTTTTCCAGTATTTTATACTTGCTTTCTGCGTCTGGGTCTTCTATCCTGCCTTCACCTCTTACATTTTTCAATGAAGAAAAAATTCTTTCTTTGTTTATTCCGAAATCGGAAAGTATTTCTCCGGTCTTACCCGTGTCATCGGTCAAAGATAGCAATATATGTTCGGTTCCGATATATTTATCGTTTAATCTCCGTGCTTCTTCCCAAGCGTTATCGAGAGCTTTATTCGCCTGCGGGGATAAGTAAACCTGGACGGAACCGTAAGATTTTGGTAGCTTCTCGAGTTCATCTGATACTCGGTTTTTTACTTGTGAGGTGTTTAACTCCATATTTTCTATTAATTTTGGTACAATTCCTTCGGGGTCATCGAGCAGACCGTACAGAAGATGTAAAGGGGTCATTTCCGAATGATTGAATTTTGAAAGAGAAGATTGCGCTATCGAAAGAGCTTCTTTTGCTTTCTGAGTAAATTTATCTTCTCTCATTTTGCCTCTGGTTTTATTTCTTTATCCTATTGTTTCAAAACTATTCGATATGTTAGCACTTTTCGTTAGCATAGCATGAACTGAGCAGTATTTTTTTGTCGATAAATCTATCGATTTTTTTATTTTTGATTCATCAAGATTTTTGCCGTAAATAGTATATTTAATTTTAATATTCTTAAAAATTTTGGGATGTTCGTCGTGTCTTTCTGCTGATACTCTAATTTTTATGTCGTCATAATCCACTTTTATTTTATCTAAAAGGGAAATAACATCCATTAAAGTGCAGCTTCCCAGGGAAAAAAGCAGTAATTTCATTGGACTGGTCGCGGAATCGTGGCCTCCGAGTTCTTTTTTTGTGTCTATCGTGATTTCGTGCCCGGAATCATCTTTTCCCTTTAGTTTTAATCCATCTATTTTTTCAATTTCAATTTCCATAATGGTATAAATTATACGGATTATACCAGTTATGTCAACTGTTTTTGTTTTTTATATTTGTCCAATGTCCATAGTCCTAAGTCCAATGTCAGAACAAAATCCCAAATCCTAAATTTTATCACACAGAACACACGGAGAACACAAAGAAAAAGGTAGATGAGTATATGTGTGAATGGGTAAAAAAACATTCAACCCAACAAACCCAATAAACTCAATAAACCCAACTGTAAAGTATTTATTCCTTCAGTTTTCCGATTAAGTGGACAGCGTCCACCGGGATATATACTTTCTCTGTTACAGGAGCGTAAACAACAATCCCATTCAACTCGTGTGTTTTTCCATCTCGCTAAAGTTTGCAAACTAATAGAGCAGCCGTCCGGCACCATCATTATTACATTTTTTACGGGATAATTATCTGAAAATCCATTTGGTGAACCTTCCTGCCATGATTTATTGATGAACGCAAATACAATGATAAGTATTAAAATGATGAATAAAATTACCGGTACTGTTCTTTTAATATTCTTATTCATTTTTCCCCTTTTTTGATTTTTTTTAAAATTATTTGTTTTCTGTTGTCAGTCAATACCTTAATAAGCAAATTCGAGAGGAAAATATTTTTACTGAATGTATCAAGAAAATATGTAAAAAACCTTAAAAATCAAGGGGAACAGCTAATTGTTTTTATCCTTTATTGCTGTTTTAATAGTTATTAAAAGATTTCAATAAAAAAAATACCTTGACAAAAGGTGCTTATATCATTAAACTGTAAAAGCAATGAAGAAATGGACGTTACTCTTTATGACAGATAAAGGGAAAGTGAGGGGAATACCTTTAAGTGAAAAGGCTATTGTTTGCACAATTATACTGTTGAGCGTTTTTCTTGGTGCGTTAACATATGTTACAATTGAGGGGACCAGGAAAAAAGCTCTTCTTAATGAATATAGCAGGTTAGAACTTAGGAAACAGGAATACATTCAAAAACTTATTGAAGTCAAAAAAGATGTGTTGGTTCTTAGCGAGAGTCTATTTTGTGTTGGTGAGAACAATGAAGTTTTGTCTTTAACCGGTAAATTAGAGCCTGTAGATAAAACAGTTAAACAGATGGGTATAGGAGGTTTTCCAAAGCAGGGGAAGGAGTTTTATTCTCTGGATTTGGATTCCAGTGTGAGATGTTTAGAAAGGCAGGTTGATAAGATAAGCAATCTTGTGGAACTCGAAAAGCTCTCTTTCCGTAAGGCGGGAGGAAAGTTGGGTAAATTGCAGGATAAGCTTTCTCATGTGCCTTCTATATGGCCTACTTACGGACGTGTAACGAGCGTTTTTGGCTATCGTACGCATCCGATTACAAGAAAACGCGAGTTTCACGAAGGTTATGATATAGCCAATAGGCCTTACACTCCAATTATTGCTACTGCTGACGGAATTGTTGAATCCGTAAGGGTTCGGGGTGGATATGGTAGAACAATAGAAATAGACCATGGGTACGGTTTGACTACGAGGTATGCTCATCTTGCCAGAACTTTTGTTACTAAAGGGCAAGAAGTTAAGAGGGGAGAAAGAATCGCGGCTATGGGTTCTACGGGTTTTGTAACCGGTACACATTTACACTATGAAATCAGGGTCCTGGGTCGTCCTGTGGATCCTATGAATTATTTCGATACGTTCCAGTATACTTATTAGTTCTTTTACGTGATCAGAACTTATTCCTTAATTTTAAAAAGAAGCGATAATGTCGTTATCCAAGACTTTAATTTTTCCTGGAATAAAGGTGAAAACATTGTGCTTGTTGGTCCAAACGGAGGAGGCAAGAGTACTCTGGCGTTGGGTCTTTCGGGAATATTACCGGTAGAGCCCGGCAGTATAGTTATAGATTCAAAAGATATTACCGATTATGATTTGAAATCTCTAAGAAAAAAAATAGGGATTGTTTTTCAAGACCCCGAAACTCAATTTGTTACTACAGATGTTTGGAGAGAGATTGGTTTTGGTCTTAGCAATATAAAAGAAGAAAGTTCAAGAATAAAAGAAAGAGTCGAGTGTGTAATAGAGGATTTCAATTTACGGGGGATTTTAGATAGAGATCCTTCTACTCTTTCAGCCGGAGAGAAACAATTGGTCGCTATAGCCGGTATTTATGCCATGCAGCCGGAGTTTTTGATATTCGATGAGGTGACTTCCTACCTGGATAGAAAATCAAGAGAGCGAATATATGAGCTATGGGATAGTATAGCTTCTTCTCTTATGATAATCACGCAGAATTTTCAGGAGATAGGTTTCGGAGATAAAGTAATTCTTTTGGATGACGGTAAGATAAGTTTTGAAGCTCAAACCGAGGACCTGGAGGGCAGTGCTCATTTTTCTTATGATTCCGATTTTTTTAATCTTTTAAAAAAGAACCAGAATCAGATACCCGAATATAATAAAATAGTGGAGATTTTAAAATGATTATGCTGAAAAACGTATCTTATAAATATGATGAAACGGAGGTAATTAAAAGTTGTTCTTTATCTTTTTCTCCGAATGAGGTTCATTTGCTTGTGGGTCCGAATGGGGCGGGGAAAACCACACTTATAATGTTGTTGAAAGGTCTTATTAAACCATCTCGCGGGAGAGTCTTTTCTCCGAGAGGGCAGATTAGTGCATGGTGGCAGAAAATGGGTGTGCTTTTTCAATTTCCCGAGGATCTTTTTTTTAATGATAACGTATATGAAGAAATAGTTTATGGCGCTAAAAGATTTGGGGTGAAAGATATCGACAGAAGACTCGATAATATCGTAGATTTTTTGGGTTTGGATCCCGAAATTCTTCAAGCTTCGCCGTTCGATCTTTCATACGGGGAAAAAAGGATAGTGGCTTTCGCTTCAATTTTAATTTGGGATCCTTTATATCTTATATTGGATGAACCGTTTTCCGGATTGGATTGGCAATTTAAGAAGAGACTCACGGAAACAATCGAGAGTTTAAAAGATAAAATGGGTATTGTAGTAATTTCACAGGAATTCGATAGTATTATTTCTTTTGTGGATAGAGTTAGCTTAATTGTAAGGGGTGAATTGGTTTTTTCTTCTCCGGTAGAAGAAGTCGATTGGGATGAAGTATATGAAGTCGGATGTGATGTTCCTTCTGCCGTAAGACTCGGAAAAAAACTAAAAAGTAACGGTATTGAACTGATATCTGATAAAATTCCATATACCGTCTCCGGACTTGTTGACGCGTTGAAAAAATAGATTATCACACAGAGCACACAGAGTTTTTTATTTGTTTTTCCTATTTTTTGGAGAGGTTGGGGATTTTAATCAACAATATTAATTTTGTTGTTTATCTTAGTGATCTTTGTGGTCTTTGTGGTTCAATTCTTTTTTTACTTTTTTGCGGTAATTTTATAATTCAATTATTTCGCATTCGAGAGTTTCAAGGTCTATAATCGCGAAAGTTGCTTTTCCCGAAAGATATCCGCAGAGTTCTCCGGGGTTTACGGTAAGAGGGTCTTTTTTGATGTAATGTTCATGAGTGTGTCCATGTAAAATAATATCATAAATACCGCTTTTTCTGAACGCTTCTAATTGATATGGTTCGTGCATGATCGCGATTTTTCTTTCTTCGATTGTTATAGCTTTCGGCCCGCGGTCTATTATAAAGCCGGAATCATTTGCTTTTTTCTGCAAGAATAGTTTGTCCCCGTCGTTGTTACCGAAAATCGCGTAAACTTTATCTATTTTTATTAATGGTACGGAAAAAGGAGAACAGTAATCTCCGAGATGTATAATATTTGTTATTTCTTTTTCTTTTAATATGTTTACAGCTTTTTTAATATTATCGAGATGGTCGTGTGTGTCCGATATTACTCCTATTTTCATAATTTCCTCCCTCGTTTTACCTATTACGATAATAACCATCTTAATAAAAATTTCAAGGACATTATTTAGATACCAGGTGCCGGGTCAGAAAATGCGCTCGGCTTACTGCTTACTGCTTATAGGTCTAAGGTATTGGGTTTTAGGTTTTAGTAAAAAAGATTTGTGCTATTTGTGTGATTTGTGGTTTCTCTTTGCTTTTAAACTTTCAATTTACAATTTACAACTTGCAATTTACAATTAAATACTGAGAAGTATCTCCGTGGTCTTTGTGTGCTTTGTGGTTCAAAAAGGGATGGGAGGTGGGCAAAAATCCTACGCTTGACAACAGCTGTACTTCTTATTAGTATAGGGTGAATTTTCGAAGGAAAATTTTTTTAAAACGAATGGTAAAGAAATTTGGCTTTGGCAAAGAGTCACGGATAAGAGAAAACAAACTGATTAAAAAGATTTACAACAAAGGATTCTTTTACCGTGGGGAGTTTGTATATGTACACTTTTTGTCGGAAAAAGAGAAAAAATTTTCTATTCGTTTAGAAAGAGGAATAAAGGGAGGTTTGGAACGCAACAGGTTGCGTCGTCGTTTGAGGGAGATTGTTAGAACGTCCAATCCTTCTTTAAGAAATGGCTTATATATTGTTTCGGGGAGAAAATCGGCTCTAATGGAAAATTACGATACGATAAAGAATGATTTCGATAGAATATGCGATAAGGAAGATTTATGGCTAAAGCAATAATAGCTTTACTAAAATTCTATTCGAAAAACATATCTGTTTTTTTTCCGAGAAGATGTAAATATTATCCTACTTGTTCCTCGTATGCTATACAGGCTTTAGAAAAAAAAGGATTGTTAAAGGGTTCGATTTTAAGCTTATGGAGATTGCTGAGATGTAATCCTTTTAGCAAAGGCGGATACGATCCACTCGGAGGTGAATAATGGATGATACAAGAAGAATGATTTTGGGTTTTGCGCTTATATTTATTTTTATGCTGCTCTTTCAATTTTACTCAACCTCTAATAAAAAAAATTTAGAGCCGGAAACAACATCCGAACAGGTTCAAGAAGAAAAAATTCAACCGGAAAAAATAGTTCCGGAAGAAGAAAAGGATGAATTACCTGGACTTTTTTCCGAAGAAGCAAAAACAGAAAAAGAAAGTGCAGAGACTATCAAAATAAGCACAAAACTTATGGATGCATATTTATCTTCCATAGGTGGGGTGATAGACTCTATTTATCTTAAGGATTATGATGTAATGTTTTTCGCGCTCGATAGAAGTCAGCCGTTGCTATCGACTTCTATTATCACATCGACAAAAACTGTTTCAACTAAACCTATTAACTTTAAAGTCAAAGTCGAGGATGATTATTCTGAGAAAAGAGTTATTTTTTCTTACATGTTGGATTCGGTTCTGGTAAGTAAAACATATATATATTCTGATTCTTCTTACATCGTTTATCTTGAATGTTCTCCTGAGGCTGAATATTTGTACGAAATAAGTTCTTTCGATACAGGAGAGGAATTTTCACGTGAGTCTTATTATAGCGGTGTAGTGTATTATGCCGGGAAGAAAGCGTATAATATAAAAAGGGGAGATTTATTTAAGGGGTCGGATGAAGATATGTCCGGAATAATTGAATGGGTCGGATATAAAACCAAATATTTCTTTGGCGGATTGGTTCCGGAAAAATATCTGGATGAGTTTATTCTGAAGAAATCGCCCGATTCTCCCGTTATTGCTATCCAGGATAATTACAATACCGCAATATATTTTGGTCCTCTTAATTTTTCTATTCTTGCCTCGGTTAAAGAGGGTTTTGAAAACGCAATATATTTCGGCTGGACGCTCTTGAGGCCGGTAGCGAAGTTCATTTACCATTTTATGCAATTTCTGCATCGATACGTAGATAATTACGGGCTGGTAATTATTTTGTTTGTTGTGTGTCTTGTTCTTGTGCTTTCTCCGCTCACGATGCATCAAACCAAATCGATGAGTAAAATGAAAGAACTGCAGCCAAAAATGCAGGAGATAAAAAAGAAATACAAGGATGACCCACAACGCATAAACCAGGAAACGATGAAAATGTACAGAGAAACTGGTTTCAATCCTTTTTCAAGCTGTCTGCCGATGTTTCTGCAAATGCCGATTTTCTTTTCTCTATTCCAGGTTTTAAATTCATCCATAGAACTTAAAGGTGCTCCGTTCATTTTCTGGATACAAGATCTGTCCGTAAAGGATCCGTACTACATACTTCCGGTATTGACAGGTATTTCTATGTTCCTGCAGCAGCGTATAATGAGTCCGGCAAATCAGGATGATCAACAAAAAATAATGTCTTATATGATGCCCATCTTTATTACCTTTATTTTCTTGACTCTCCCTTCGGGACTAACTCTATATTTCTTTACTTACAATATTTTGATGTTAATCGTTCAGAATATTATTAGAAAAAGGACTAAGGAGGTTTAATTATGGTCAACCAGGGAATAGAAATCGAAGCTCCGAATCTTGAAGAAGCAATAAAAAAAGGACTTGAAGAACTCTCCCTAAAAGAAAAAGAACAAATGGAATGGGAAGTTCTATCGAAAGAAGAAGAAGGAGGTACGGTAAAGTTAAAAGTTAAGAAAAAAGAAGAAACGCCCGTAAAACCTGAAGCCGAAGCAGTATCGCCAAAGAAAGAACTTATCCTTAAGGAGATAAATACAATGATGGAGAAACTCGGAACTTCAGGGAAGGTCCGAATCGAAGAAGAAGAAGATGGTAAACTTTATGTCGATATTAGAACTAAAGATATGGATGGAATGTTAATAGGAAAATCCGGTAAGACTTTAGAATCGTTTCAACATCTGCTTTCGAGAATTATTCACTCAAAAGACAATTCAATAAACCTTGTTATCGATATTGCGGGCTACAGAAGAAAGAAAGAAAAAACCTTAACAACCAGAGCGAGAGCTTTTGCATACGAAGTAATAAGATCCAAAAGAGAATATATTTTTCAGCCTTTGCCACCTTCTCTGCGGAGATCTATACATTTGACAGTTTCAGGTATTAAGGGAGTAAGAACTTATACAATAGGTGATTCTGAGTTAAAGAAAGTGGTTATAGCTCCCTCGAGGGATTAATCAGTACAAAAGGTTTTTTCGAAATAAATTCCAGCGCTTATTTTCTAAATTGTTCAACACAAATAAATGAGTAATTTTACTGAAACTATTTGCGGTATAAGTACTCCTATAGGTATAGGTGCTATTTCTATTATAAGGGTTAGCGGCAAAGATTCTATTAAAATAGTAGAAAAAATTTTCATTCCCCGGGACAAATTAAAAAAAGCAAAAGGGGATTCAATTCTTCATGGTTGGATCAAAGATCCTGAATGTAAAAAAAACTTAGACGAAGTTCTTCTTTTTGTATTCAAAAATCCCTTATCTTACACAGGAGAAGATATGGTAGAAATTTCAACCCACGGGGGTATTGTTATACCCCAAAAAGTGGTTCGACTATTGATACAAAATGGGGCGAGAATGGCGGAACGGGGGGAATTTACAAGAAGAAGATTCTTAAATGGTAAAATGAGTCTTTTGGAAGCAGAAGCAATTTTAAATGTAATTCAGGCAAAAACCGAAAAAGGACTTTTAATCGCCGAAGAAAATTTGAATGGAAAACTTAATAAAAAAATAAATGAACTAAAGAAAAACTTCCAGGAAATAAAAACTGTTATCGAGGCCGATTTAGATTTTGGGGAAACCGATATGTTGTCTTTCGATATCAGTGAATTACTTAGAAAGATAGAAAACCTTAAAAAGAAATTAAAAGATATGGTTGCTTCCTATACGCGGGGGAAAATCTTGCTCGATGGTTTTAGATTGGCGATAGTGGGGAAACCAAACGTAGGAAAATCGAGCCTGTTCAATACAATTCTTCAGGAAGACAAAGCGATTGTAACAGAAATTCCGGGAACAACAAGAGATCTTCTGGAAGGAGTAATAGACCTCGAAGGTTATCCTGTGATTCTTCACGACATGGCCGGAATAAGAGATTCGGATTCTAAAGTAGAAAAAATCGGGGTAGATAAAGCCCTTCAAATGATTAGACATTCTGACGGTATTTTGTTTATTATAGATGGATCGGAAACCCTAGATAAAGCTGATGAAGAAATATTTAAAACCGTAGCTAAGAAACCATTTATATTAGTAGTAAATAAATCAGATCTTAAAAAGGAAATAAAGGATATCCCCTTTACCGGTAAAACTATTTGGGTTTCAGCAAAAAAACACTTAGGCGTAGATGAATTAAACAAAACTATTGTAAAACTAATCGAAGAAATAATTCCGGATCATACGGAGGAGGGAGCTACCTGTACAACCCAGAGACAGAAAGAGAAACTTATACGCGCGATCGATTCTATTGACAGCGGACTTAAAGCCATAAAAAAGGGTAAAGATTTAGAACTTTTAGCTTTTGATATCGACGAAGCGATAAATTCACTAAAAGAATTAACAGGAGAGATTACCTCGGAAGATATTCTTGATAATATATTCTCGAGTTTCTGTATCGGAAAATGAAAAAATCGGATTTTTTGTACGATCTGCCGCCTGAACTTATAGCACAGTATCCAAAAGAAAAGGGCGAATCTCGACTCATGATTCTGCACAGGAATACGGGGAAAATCGAGCACAAAGATTTTCGAGATATTATAGATTATATAAAACCTGAAGATTGTTTGGCTGTAAACAACTCGAAGGTTATTCCAGCGAGGTTAAAAGGATTTAAAGCTTCCACCGGAGGTAAAGTCGAATTGTTGCTTGTCGAAAAGAAAAGCGATAATATCTGGAAATCGCTGGCTTTTCCCGGGAAAAGAGCCAGGATTTCCGATGTGATAATAATAGACGATAATGTTAAATGCGAAGTTGAAAATATCGATTCGGAAACGGGAGAGAGAATTTTAAGGTTTGAAGTCACAAATGGTAATCTTTTGAATTATGGAAAAACTCCTCTTCCTCCTTATATTAATCGTCCGGCTGAGGATGTCGATATCAAAGGATACCAGACAATTTATGCTAAAAAAGACGGTTCCGTAGCTGCTCCTACTGCGGGTTTACATTTCAATAAAAAGATTCTGGATGAATTAAAAAATAAATGCGGAAAAATAGCAGAAGTGACTCTTCATGTTGGTCCGGGAACTTTTCGACCTGTCCGTACGGAGGATATTGAGAATCACAAAATGGAAAGTGAATTCTTTACCATAACTAAAGAAACTGCTTCGATTATAAACCACACAAAAGAAGATGGGGGAGGAGTCTTTGCGGTAGGTACCACGACTGTAAGAGCCATCGAGTCGGCAGCAATAGAAAAAGGTAAAATAAGAGAAAAAAAAGTAAGAACGGATATTTTTATATATCCGCCATACGAGTTTAAAATTGTAGATCATTTACTGACTAATTTTCATCTTCCCGGCTCGACACTCATTATGCTTGTTTCGGCTTTCGCGTCACGGGAAATGATTTTGGATTGTTACCGGGAAGCTATTAAAGAAAAATATATGTTCTATTCATACGGCGACGCGATGCTGATACTTTAAAAGACTTATTGAACCACAGAGAGCAGAATAGGATTAGAAGCGGTACAAGTTAGCGGTTCAGGGGTTATGGATTAGGTGATAGGCTTGTCAATTAAAAAAGGGGAGATTGATCTCCCCTTTTTTACCTTAAGCTATCTATTATAGTTGTTGTATTACTTATTTTTCCTGGTAGAACTTATATGTGATTATTTCTGTTCTTTCCTCGCCTGCTTCTAAGATACAAGATGGGAAATTGGGTTTGTTCGGTGAATCGGGATAGTACTGAGGTTCTATACAGAAACCACAATGCTGATTATATGCTTTACCGCCTTTGCCTTTTGCTCCGGCAAGGAAGTTCCCGCTATAGAATTGAAATCCGGGTTTAGTGGTGTATATTTCCATAACTCTGCCGCTTTCGGGTTCGATGACTTTACAAGCCATAGATAACGGTTGGTCTGATTCCGGTATCACGAAATTATGGTCGTAACCACCGCCGAATTTTTTATCGACTTTATCAACGCGTGAACCTATAGTGTGAAATTCTGTGAAATCTAAAGGAGTTCCTTCGACACTCTTTATTTCTCCGGTAGGGATTAATCCATCGTCTACGGGAGTATATTCTTTCGCGTTTAATTTTAACTTGTGATCCAGTATTGTGCCTTCTCCTTGTCCTTTCAAGTTGAAATACGAATGATTTGTTAGATTGACGGGTGTCGCTTTGTCTGTTTTAACTTTAAATTCTATTTTTAACTCATTATTGTCATTAAGAATATATTTTATCGTATTCTCTAGGTTGCCCGGATATCCCTCTTCTCCGTCCGCGCTTAAGTATGTAAGTTTTACGCCTGTTCCTTCCTTTGTTTTTAGTTCTTCTCCTTTCCATACTTTTTTGTTGAACCCTACAACTCCCCCGTGTAAATGATTTTCTCCATTATTTGTTGCCAGAGTATATTCTTCTCCTCTCAGCGTGAACTTACCTTTTCCGATACGGTTCGCGTACCTTCCCGCTGTTACTCCCAGGTATGTATCATCTTTTATATATCCTTCGAGGTCGTCGAATCCTAAGACAATATCTTCGATATTTCCTTCTCTGTCCGGAACTTTGAGAGAAACCAGAGTTGCTCCGAATTCGCTGACTTTTATTTCTAATCCATTGGAGTTTTTAATTGTATAGAGATTTACTGTTTCTCCGTCGGCTGTTTTTCCGAATTCTTCTTTTTGGATGGCAGAAGTTGCGGTCCCTTCTCCTTCAGCGCAGCTTAAGAAAAAGATTAGTGATGTAAAGGGTATAAGCCTTTTGCATAAATACAAATCCATTATTACCTCCTATTTGTATCCTTATGGTTAAACTTAAAAATAGTTTATTGAAATTCTGGAAAAAGTCAAGCGAATATTACCGCAGAGGGGCAAAATAGTTAGAGAGTTAGAGTGATAGAGCGTTAAGACGTCAAAACACAAAATGCATCTACACATGTACGCATCCACGCATCTAGATCACAATGTAGGAGCGGTTTCCCAGCCGCGATTATCGGGATTAGGAAATCCCTCCTACTAATTATTTTAAATTAAAACCTAAAACCAAAGACCGAATTTCCTATTTGACTATTTTTTAATTTTATCATTTAACTTAGATTAATTGGGATATGTGTTTTATTTTCTTACGCCAATATAAGGTTTTCTGTCATGTTAATTATCGTAAGGGTATGGAAATGAGTTATTTACTTACTCTTGACAATTGTATAAAGCTTATTATTATTGACTGTTTATTTAGTACAATTGGTACCTTGACCTTAGATTGAGTTATTTAAATATAGTGCTAATGTTGTTGAGGGAGGCTTAATGAGGTTTGGACGTTTTGACGACAAACATAGAGAGTATGTGATTGATACTCCTATGGTGCCCTATCCATGGATTAACTATCTTGGGTATGATGGGTTTTTTTCTTTAATATCGAATACCGCCGGTGGTTATAGTTTTTACAAAGACGCGAGACTCAGAAGAATTACCAGATACAGATACAACAATATTCCGGTCGATGACGGTGGAAAGTATTTTTACATTAACGACAATAACGATGTATGGTCTCCGGGATGGAAGCCTGTTAAAGCAGAGTTGGATAAATACGAGTGCCGCCATGGTCTGGGTTATACAAAAATTACCGGAGAGAAAAACAACCTTGAGGCAGAAGTTCTCTATCTTGTTCCGCTCAAGTTTAATGGTGAAGTCCAAAGAGTACGCTTAACAAATAAATCGGATTACGTTAAAAAATTCAAGCTTTTTTCATTCGTTGAATTTTGTTTATGGAATGCCTATGATGATATGACAAATTTTCAGAGAAATTTTTCCACAGGTGAAGTAGAAATCAAAGGTTCCGTTATATATCATAAAACAGAGTACAGGGAAAGAAGGGATCATTTCGCTTTTTATTCTGTGAATTCCGATATTGCGGGTTATGATACCCAGATGGAGGATTTTTTGGGTCTTTATAACGGATTTTCTTCTCCCGATGCTGTAATTGAAGGTAAACCGCGAAATTCCGAAGCTCACGGATGGCAGCCCATAGGTTCACATTGTATAGAAGTCGAACTGGGAGTCGGAGAAGTAAAAGATTATATATTTATTCTCGGTTATGTCGAGAATGATAAAAATGATAAATGGGAAAGTCCCGGAATCATAAATAAAACTAAAGCACAAAAGATGATATCCAAAATGAGCTCTTCGGAAGATGTAGATAGAGAGTTGGCTGCTATCAGTGATTATTGGGACGGACTTCTCTCTGTTTATGGAATAGAGCATCCTGAAGATAAGCTGTCGAGGATGGTAAATATATGGAATCCTTATCAGTGTATTACCACTTATAATATGTCGAGAAGCGCTTCATATTTCGAATCCGGTATTGGCAGAGGATTTGGTTTCAGGGATTCTAATCAGGATCTGCTGGGATGTATCCACCAGATACCCGAAAAATCAAAGCAGAGAATTCTCGATATTGCCGCTACGCAGATGGAAGACGGAAGCGCGTATCATCAGTACCAGCCTCTTACTAAAAGAGGAAATGATGAAATAGGGGGTAACTTTAATGACGATCCTCTATGGCTTATTGCTTCTGTTTCGGCGTATATAAAGGAGACCGGTGATTACTCTATACTCGAGAGGTTGGTTCCTTTCGATAACGACGAAAATAAAGAGAAAAACCTTTTTGAACATTTGAAAAGATCGTTTTATCATGTTGTCGATAATCTTGGACCTCACAGGCTGCCTCTGATCGGTAGAGCTGACTGGAATGACTGTCTTAATCTTAACTGTTTTTCCGAAGACCCTGATGAATCGTTTCAAACAACAGAGAATAAAGAAGGAAAAGTTGCCGAGTCCGTTCTGATTGCGGGTATGTTTGTTTGTTACGGAAGAGAGTTTGAAGAAATATGCAGGAGAACCGGAAAAGAAAAAGAGGCAAAAGAGGCAAATAGACATGTAAATAGTATGATAGAAATTATAAATGAACACGGTTGGGACGGGGAATGGTTCTTGCGGGCTTATGATGATAAAGGAGATAAGGTCGGAAGCAGTGAGAATGAGGAAGGGCAGATATTTATCGAGTCGCAGGGATTTTGTATTATGGCGGGTATTGGGGTGGATGACGGCAGAGCTAAACAGACACTCGATTCTGTCAAAGAAAAACTTTTATGTGAATACGGTATTGTTCTCCAGAATCCAGCCTATTCGAAATATTATCTTAATCTGGGAGAAATATCGACCTATCCCGAGGGGTACAAAGAAAATGCCGGTGTTTTCTGCCACAATAATCCCTGGATTATGATTGCCGAGACCATTATCGGCAGGGGTGATGAGGCTTTTGATTATTATAAGAGAATTGCTCCGTCATACTTAGAAGAAATAAGCGAAATTCACAAGACCGAGCCGTATGTATATTCGCAGATGGTGTCGGGTAAGGACGCCTATAAATCCGGCGAAGCTAAAAATTCCTGGCTTACCGGAACGGCAGCCTGGAATTATGTTGCAATCACTCAATATATACTTGGAATAAGACCGGATTATGACGGCCTTATTATCGATCCCTGTATCCCTTCTGATTGGGATGGCTTTAAAATCATAAGAAAATTCAGAAATTCGGTGTATAATATAGAGGTTAAGAATCCCGAAAAAGTAAGCAAGGGAATAAAGAGCTTAAAATTGGATGGTAAAGAGTTAGAAGGGAATAAAGTTCCCATTTCCGATGATGGAGAAATTCATCGAGTCGAAGTGGTTCTCGGATGATTTTTACGGGGACGAAATTTAATTGTTAATTTGATTAAGGAGGTATTATGAATAAAGTCGATATAGGTATTATAATAGTTTACTTTGTTGCGGTAGTTGTTATAGGCATAGCCGTGAGAAAGTGGGCGGCCAAAGATATAAGAGCTTACTTTTTAGGCGGAAATAAAGTACCATTTTATATTTTAGGTCTGGCGAATGCTTCCGGTATGTTCGATGTAACAGGTACCATGATGTTGGTGACATGGCTATTTATTTACGGAATAAAGGGAGCTTTCCTGCCCTGGGTATGGCCAGTGTTCAACCAGATTTTCCTGATGGTATTTCTTGCCAAATGGCTCAGGCGTTCCAATGTTATAACCGGAGCTGAGTGGATAAAAACCAGGTTTGGCAGCGATATGGGGGCAAAGCTTTCCGATATTAGTGTGGTAATTTTTGCCCTTATCAGTACAATAGGTTTTCTCGCGTACGCGTTTCAGGGAATAGGTAAATTTTCTCAGATATTCCTACCCTGGGAATTGTCTGCTAATACATACGGTATAATTATAATGAGTATTGCCAGTATTTATACTATTATGGGTGGTTTATTTGCGGTTTTGATTACAGATGTTTTTCAATTTTTTATCCTTACGGTTGTATCTATATTTATTGGGTATATCGCGTTTACGAATGTTACGCGTGATGCTATACTCTCTGCAATACCTGCGGGGTGGGATAGCCTCCGGTTCGGATGGGCCAGTATTTATCTTGACTGGTCGAATTTGATGCCTGCTATAAATAGTAGAATAGCCAGTGATGGTTTTTCTTTAGTCGGTATTGTTCTTATGATGATGCTTTTTAAAGGGGTATTGGTAAGTGGCGCAGGACCGGCTCCGAATTATGACATGCAAAAAATACTCGCAAGCAAGAATCCCAGGGAAGCTTCTCTCATGAGCTTTTTTGTTACTGTTGTATTGTTCCTGCCGCGTTATCTGCTTGTAGCTGGTGTCTGTGTTTTGGGTCTGGTCTTCTTCAGCCCCCAGCTTAGCGCTATGGGCGCGGGTGTGGATTTCGAGCAGATTTTCCCATATGTTGTACATAATTTTGTGCCTGTGGGTCTTACCGGGTTGATACTCGCGGGACTTATTTCCGCTTTTATGAGTACGTACGACGGAACGCTTAACTGCGGCGCTTCTTATATTGTTAATGATATTTACAAAAGATATATAAATAAAGGTGCTTCAGAAAAAAAATACGTGATGATAAGTTACTTGAGTACGTTTTTACTTATAATTCTGGGTTTCGTTTTCGGAATGCTTGGAAAATCGATTCATCAAATTACGATGTGGATTGTATCCGGTCTTTGGGGCGGATATGTTGCGCCTAATATTCTTAAGTGGTACTGGTGGAGGTTTAACGGTTATGGGTTTTTCTGGGGTATGGTTTCCGGAATGGCGGCGGCTATAATATTACCTCTTGCTATCGGTAACCCGGATGTTTTATTCGGCATTCAAACAAATCTTGCTCTTTTTCCGGTAGTGCTTTTAATAAGTGTTGCTGCTTCTATTATAGGAACGCTGGGAACTAAACCGGAGAAGGATGAAGTTTTGATGGACTTCTATAAAAAAGTAAGACCCTGGGGATTGTGGAGACCTATTTATGAAAAGGTCAAGAAAGTAGATCCCAGTTTTGAGAGAAATAAAGATTTTTCGCGTGATATGGTAAACGTAATCGTGGGTATCGTCTGGCAGATGACTTTTGTTCTGATTCCCATATATCTTTTAATAAAGCAGTTTACTGGAATGTGGGTAAGCGTTGGTATCCTCGCGGTGACTTCGATCTTCCTGAAATTCAACTGGTATGATAAGTTGGAAAAAGCATAATGTACGAAAAACCCAATAAAATTAAAACGACAAATCAAACAAGGAGAAATATATGAGTTCGGTTAATGATAAGATATCAATTACTGAAAAAATTAGTTATGGTTTTGGGGACCTTGCTTCGGTGCTGTACTGGCAGACCTTCATGTTGTACTTTACTTATTTCTACACAGACGTATTTGTTATTCCGGCTGCTGCTGCTGCTACCCTGTTTTTAATGAGTCGTATCTTCGATGGCATCAACGACCCTATGATGGGTATGCTGGCTGACCGTACAAAAACCCGGTGGGGAAAATTTCGCCCTTATTTGCTCTGGCTTTGTGTACCGTTCGCAGTCGCCGGAGTTTTCGCTTTCACTGTTCCCAACCTGGGTGCAACAGGAAAAATTATCTGGGCTTATATTACGTTTAACGCCATTATGATGCTTTATACAGCTATCAATATTCCCTACACGGCGTTACTCGGTGTTATCTCGGCGGATTCAAACGAACGCACCACCGTCTCATCGGTAAAATTTATTTGTGCGTTTCTGGCGGGCACTATCGTTTCATTCACCTTGCTGCCGATGGTCAAAAAACTCGGCGGGGGAAATGATCCGCGCGGCTGGCAATTAACTTTTGTGATTTACGGCATTGCCGCTATCATTTTTTTTCTGATTGCTTTTAAAAATACTCGTGAGCGGGTGCAACCACCTCCAACACAAAAATCGTCCGTTAAAAAAGACCTGTTTGAATTGATAACCAACGGTCCCTGGCTCATTCTACTTGCCACTACCATCACTTTTATCCTCTTCGTGGCTGTCCGGAGCAGTGTTACAGTGCACTACTTTAAGTATGTTATCGGCTCACAGGAACTCTCTTTCCCGTTCTTTGGTAAACGTATCTACGATTTCAACACGATAACTTCTTTATTTAATGGAATAGGGCAGATTTCAGCGCTAATCGGAGCATTACTCGTTAGCCTGGTTGCCAAAAAAATCGGTAAGAAAAGAGCCTTTATAATACTTTTCATTATTGCAATAGCAAGCACGGCTGCTTTTTATTTTATGAGTGCTGAGCAATTGCCTTTGATCTTTATCTTGCAAATCACAGGTTCTATAACCGGCGGACCGCTAAGTGTATTATTGTGGGCAATGTATGCCGATACTGCTGACTACGCTGAGTGGAAGCGCGGACGCAGGGCGACAGGTTTGGTCTTTTCCGCTTCCACCATGTCGCAGAAAATGGGATGGGCTATTGGTGCTTATATTGCGCTTATGCTTATGTCCCAGGTTGGATTTAAACCAAATCAGGCACAATCCCTGGAGAGTTTGAAAAGTTTAATTATGTTGTTTAGTTTGATTCCTGCCGGGATTGGTGTTTTGTCGCTGCTTATATTATCATTCATATATCCCTTAAATGAGAAACGCGTAGCCACGATCGGAGCAGAATTAAAAGAGAGACGAAAAGCCAGCGGTGAAGTTGCTGCGACACCTTAAGAAAAAATATAAAGGAGCAAAGAAATGAATAAGACAATCATTGGTGAGGCGTTACCGAATATCCCATGGCAGGAAAGACCTACAGGTTGTACCGATGTTGTATGGAGATATGATAAAAATCCTGTGATAGGAACGGATGTTTTAAATGGCTTGAGGGTTTTTAACAGCGCTGTAATCCCATATAAAGGAGAATTCGTAGGTGTCTTTCGAGCTGACCACAGAAATGGTTATCCGAATTTACATCTGGGTAGAAGTGAAAACGCAATCAATTGGGATATCGAAGAAAAACACATTACGTTTCAGAATGAAGATGGTTCTCCCGCGAAACCGATTTTGTACGGTTACGACCCCAGACTGGTAGAGATAGAAGGAACTTATTACATTACCTGGTGTAATTTCTTTAACGGTCCGACGATTGGTATTGCCAAAACCGAAGATTTTAAAACGTTCATCCAGCTTGAGAATGCTTATGTTCCTTTTAATCGTAACGGGGTTTTGTTTCCGCGAAAGATAAATGGTAATTTTGTTTTGCTTAACCGACCCAGTGATAACGGGCATACACCGTTTGGAGATATATATCTTAGCCAGAGTCCGGATTTAACGTATTGGGGTAAACACAGATTGGTAATGGGTACGACTCATTATTGGTGGAAAAACGTGAAACTTGGTGCCGGACCTATTCCGATAGAAACAACAGAAGGGTGGCTTTTGATATATCACGGTGTTTGCCAGTCATGCAGTGGTTTTATATACAGCATGGGTGCGGCATTGTTGGATATCGATGATCCTTCTAAAATTATTGTCGATTGTGAAAATTATATATTGACTCCCGACGCTCCTTATGAAAGAACTGGATTTGTCGATAATGTAACGTTTCCCTGCGCCGCGCTTTATTGCGCGAAGAAAGGAAAAATAGCTATTTTTTATGGTTCGGCGGATACTACTACATCGCTTGCTTTTACACAGGTAGATGAATTAATCGATTATATTAAAGCGAACCCAAATAAGTAGATTGTAGGAAGGAGAAAAGCATGCAATTCGGATATTTTGATGATGATAATAAAGAATATGTTATAGAAAGACCGGATACGCCAAAATCATGGAGTAACTATCTCGGTTCGACTGAGTACGGCGCAATCATTACGAATAATGCCGGTGGTTACAGTTTTTTGAAATCTTCGGCTCAGGGAAGATTTATGCGTCTTCGTTTTAATTCGATTCCCATGGATCAACCCGGACGTTATATTTATATTCACGACAGGGATAGTAAAGATTTCTGGTCTGCTTCCTGGCAGCCTGTGGGTAAACCGCTGGATAAATATAAATCGGAATGCCGGCACGGAACTGCTTATACAATTATATCCTCAGAATATTCGAAAATTAAGACAAGAACCACGTATTTTGTTCCTTTAGACCGTTATTTTGAATGTTGGAATTTTAAGGTGGCGAATCAGGATTCTAAAAAAAGAAAATTGAGGTTATTTACTTTTGTAGAATATCCTAACAACTGGTTTATGTGGCAGGATATGGTTAATCTTCAGTACACTCAGGCTATTCTCGGTATGGATGTTGTGGATAACATAATCGACCATGGAATAAATGTTTTGCTTCCCGATGATTCAAGCAGTGATTTCGAAAATCACGACGGCAACCGGCATACTTTCCTTGGTGTTGCCGGCGCCGAAGTTACGGGTTATGATACAGATCGTGATATTTTTCTGGGACCTTATCGTTCTTATCACAATCCTCTGGTGGTAGAAAATGGTGAGTGCAGGAATTCTCTCGCTAAAGGTGATAATGGCTGTGGTACTTTGCAGATAGACGTCGATTTGGAACCGGGAGAATCGAAAGAGATGGTTATTATTATGGGAGTTGGTAAAGCAAACGAGAAAGGGAAGGAAGCTATTCGGGAATTCGGAGATATTAATAAGGTTTATGATGAATTTAATAAGGTTAAAAAGTACTGGCATAACCGTTTAGAAGGGATGTCTGTCCAGACACCTGATCCCGAGTTTGATAGTATGATAAATATGTGGAATCCCTTTAATTGTCTGATGACTTATACCTGGTCGAGAGCCGCCAGTCTGGTATACAGCGGAGAGCGCGATGGTCTGGGTTATCGTGATACGGTGCAGGATATTTTAGGTGTGCTGCATCTGATTCCCGAGGAGGCAGGCAGACGTCTTGAACTTATGATAACCGGTCAGGTTTCTTCGGGCGGAGCTATGCCTGTTGTTAGACCCTGGGCTCATAATCCGGGAGAAGAAGAACCTCCCGATGAGAAAGATTTCCGTTCTGATGATTGTATGTGGCTGTTTAATACTATCCCGGCATATGTGAAAGAAACTGGGGATATTTCGTTCTATGATAAGGTTCTTCCCTACGCGGATGAGGGGGAAGATACTGTACTCGGTCATATGAGGCGAGCAATACAGTTCAGTCTGGATCACATGGGCGCGCACGGTCTTCCCTGCGGTTTGTACGCCGATTGGAATGACTGCCTCGAACTCGGTTACGAAGGGGAAACTGTGTTTGTAGCTTTTCAGCTTCGTTACGCGCTGAGGACTTATATCGATGTTTGTGAAATGCTTGGAAGAAATGACGAGGCAGAGTGGGCGAAATCTCATCTCGAGACTCTGGATGGAAATCTCGAGAAACATACCTGGGATGGAGATTGGTTCATTCGGGCATACAGGGATGACGGTATGAAATTCGGTTCGAAAGAAAATGAAGAAGGTTCTATCTGGCTTAATCCGCAATCCTGGTCTGTTTTAAGTGGGCATGCAAGTAAGGAGCAGAGGGAGAAGGCAATGAAAGCCGTAAGAGAATACCTGGCTACCGATTACGGTGTTATGGTCGTTAGCCCTCCCTATGAAAAAACAGACCATAGAGTTGTTAAGGCTTCTCTTTTCAACAAAGGGATGAAAGAGAACGCTTCCATATTCTGTCATACTCAGGGATGGGCTGTAACCGCGGAAACGATGCTTGGTAATGGTAATCAGGCTTATGAATATTTCCGCGCCTCGATGCCTGCCGCGTATAATACTAAAGCCGAAGTGCGTGAAATCGAACCGTACGTTTATTGTCAATATACACACAGTAAATATAGTCCGAGATACGGCGCGTCGCGCCTGCCCTGGTTGAGCGGTTCGGCTACATGGGCTTATTATACGGCAACTCAATATATTCTCGGAATTCAAACTGAATACGATGGCCTCCGAATCGACCCGTGTGTTCCTTCGAAATGGAAAGGCTTTAGTGTGAGCAGAGAATTCAGAAATAAAAAACTTAATATAGAAGTTCGGAATGATTCCGGCGTCCAGAAGGGCGTAAAGAAAGTAACAGTTAACGGAAAAGAAATCAAAGGTAGTTTTATTCCGTTTAAAGATATGAAAGAAGAGAATACTGTGCTTGTGGAGATGGGATAAAATTTTCAGAAGAAGAATAGTATTTTATAATTAAGTTATAATTTAGAAAACACCGCAGTATTTTCCGCGCAGAAAAATTCTGTAATATTTACAAGGGGGAGGTTCCCTTATGGGAAAAATTAGATTTGTAATCTCTTGTTTTATCTTGCTATCTTTTTTAAGTGTCGAATCAACTTGCGTTCAGAAAGAAACTTTTGAAAAGAAATCCGTATTCGAAAACTTTATAACAGTATCCGGGAATAAATTAATGGATGGAGAGCGCGAGTTTCGTTTTATCTCATTCAATATACCCAATCTGAATTTTGTAGAAGACGAGATGGTTTTTACAAGAAAGCACGCGTTTGGATTGCCGAGCAGTTTTGAAATTCGTGATGCTTTAAAGTCGGTAAAACAGTTGGGAGGAAGTGTTGTAAGAATGTACACTATACCGGTGAGGCGTGAAACGGACACGGAAGATGTTCCCCGTTATGTGTTGGGTCCGGGAGAATTTGATGAAAATTCTTTTAAAACCATGGATACTGTTTTAGCTATAGCCAATGAGGTTGGTGTAAGACTTATTATTCCTCTGCTTAATCACGCGAAATGGATGGGAGGAGTTCCGCAGTACGCTGGATTTCGGGGTAAAGCCAACGAGGATTTTTGGGAGGATACTCTGCTTATAAGCGATTTTAAGAAAACTGTTAAACATGTACTTACCAGGACAAATACCGTTACCGGGACCAAGTATAAAGACGATAAAGCGATATTGTGCTGGGAGACGGGTAATGAGCTGAGATGTCCCCATGGTTGGACTGTTCAAATTATTAAATATATGAAAAGTCTCGATTCCAATCACCTTGTGATGGATGGGTTTTTTGCAACCTGGAGAATTCCGGTAAGGGAAGAATCCATTTTGGATACTAATATCGATATTGTGAGTTCACATCATTATGAAAGCGATCCCGGCGAAATGATAAAAAATATAAGCGCTAATTTGGAAATTATTAAAGGAAGAAAGCCATATATAATCGGCGAATTTGGTTTTATCGGTACTCCGGGGGTAAGAGCAGTTCTTAATAAGGTGATAGAAGAAGATGATATAGCAGGCGCTTTAATCTGGAGTTTGCGTTATCACAGAAAGGAAGGGGGATTTTACTGGCATTCGGAACCTCTGGGCGGAGGATTGTATAAAGCTTATCACTGGCCGGGTTTTGATTCCGGAGAGGAATACGATGAAAAAGATTTACTGGGATTGATGAGAGAAAAAGCTTTCGAGATACAGGGAAAAGAAACGCCGAAAATAGCAGCGCCCGAGCCTTCAGTATTATTGCCTTTCGATGATGTATCGAAGATTTCATGGAAGGGATCGGTCGGTGCTTCATTTTATAATGTAGAAAGGGCGACTTCTAAAGGGGGTTCATGGGAGATTATCAGATATAATATTTCCGATGCCGCGGTTGGTTATTATCCGCTTTTTAACGACAAAAGTGCTGAAATCGGTAAAGAATATTATTACAGGATAGTGGCTAAAAATGTGGGAGGCGTTTCTTTGCCTTCAAATATTATCGGTCCGGTGAAAGTTAATCATAAAGTTTTAGTCGATAATATGAATAATTACGGGAGTTTATATTCTTACAAAGGAGAGATTTCTCTGGCAACTACGGAAGACAGGAAATTTAAGGAAGACGCTTACAGAATGGAAGGTGAGGAAGGTAGCGAGTTAATATATTTTGTTTCCGGTAAGATAAAAGAATGGAAAGTATATTCTTTCGCGGAAGAAAATAAACAAACATTGGAATTTTTCCAGTCTTTTGATGGTGAGAATTTCAAAAAAATCGATGTTGGAGAGGAGATTTTTTTTAGCGGTAAAGGTGATTATAGTTACTCGTATCCTATTCTTTATAAACATAATCATGAAGGTGGTGAAGCTTGCTATCTAAAAATACTATTCAACAAAACATCCCAGATAGGCAGGATTGAGATTTCTTATAAAGACTGAATAATCTTACACAGAGAATACAGAGAGAAACGGATAGTCCAAAGTCCAATGTTCGGAGTCCAAAGTCAAAACTGAATCCCAACCCCTAAATCCAAAATCCTAAAATATTGCCACGGATAAAAAAAGTATATTTTTGCTGTTTTAAACATATCTCCATCAAAAATGTTCATATGTAGGACTTAATTGTATTGTCATTGAGAGTGCCTCTTCTTGCCAGACACTGGCGAAGCAATCTCAAGAGGTACGAAGAGATTGTTTCACGGAAATTTAGCAAAGAAGAATAGTTCGCAATGACTATTTTTGACTTTATATTATATTTTTAATTTCGCAATTTTTTTCTTTGTGGCTTTGTGATTTAGTGGCAATTAAACAGAGGGTTTGCTTAGTTTGGTTTATACTTGACAAAGAGAGAGTGAAAGTTTAGTATTATAATGTAAAGATGGGAATGAAAGTAAAGAAAGGAAGAGAAAAAGATATAATTAATAATGTTGTAAATGTTTTAAAAGAACATTTAGACCCTAAAAAAGTAATTCTCTTTGGTTCGAGAGCTAAGAAGAAAAACTCGCAATCTTCCGATTTTGATTTCGCGGTCGATTCTAAAAAGGTTGACATTCGGGATTATAGAAAGATAAAAGAAGAAATTGAAGAGTTTAGCGGTTTGTATAAGATTGATGTTGTATTTTTATCTGACCTCGATGAAGATTTTAAAGATATCGTTTATGAAACTGGGGAAACGGTTTATGAAAAAAGAACTTGAATATTCTATAAGCAAATTAACTAATGCTTTAGAAAAACTTGAGCAGGGTTTAGAAAAAGCGGAAGATCAACTCGATAAAGATGGTGTTATTCAGAGATTCAAATTTACTTTTGAACTGTTGTGGAAAGCAATAAGGGTATTCTTGGAATACCAGGGAATAGAAGCTAAAACTCCGAGAAACTCTTTTAAAGAAGCCTTTAAACTTGGAATAATCAAAAACGAGGAATTATCACTCGATATGCTTGAAGACAGAAATCGAACTTCGCATGTTTATAGTGAAAAAATAGCCGAGGAGATTTTTAATAATATAAAAAAGAAATATGTTTCACAAATCCGTTCGATTTTAGAAGAATTGGAAATCATTAATAAAAAATAATTTTAGATTTTTTCAACTTTTTATGAAAAAAAACTTAAACCTAACTTATGGTAATGAAAAAATAAGTATTTCTGTTCCCAAAAGTTTTCTTGCGGGAGATTTGATTAAGCCTAAGAAGTTCTCTAATAATATGACAGAGGATGAAATGAAAGAGAAAATGGTCAATGCCATTAGAAATCCTATCGATTCCGCGGGGGTTAAGGATATGGTGGGGGGTAAGAAAGTGGGGTTAGTGATAAGTGATGAATTCCGTTTTGGACTTCAGGAGTTAATCGTTTCTGTGATGATGGACGAAATATTTAAAGGAAATCCCGAAAGCTTTAATATTTTTATTGCTAACGGTACACATGATCCGGAGGTTTATTGCGGAAATCTTATAGCTTTCGTAAAAAAAACAGCCAAAGATTTTAACAAAGAAGTGCGCGTTATCGTCAATGAATGCGATAGTAATAAATATATTGATCTGGGTAAGACCCCGCTGGGTACAGACGCGCGGGTTTCAAAAGAATGGCTTAAAACCGAAGTAAGGATCTACGGGCATGAATCCAAATATCACTATATGAATGGTTACAGTGTTGTGGATAAACAGGTTTGTCCTGGTCTTTGTTCCCGGGATACTATTGTTTCTACTCATAAACACGCTTTAAAACATAATTTGAGCGCAGCGGGGCGAATTCTCTATCATGAAGATAACCTGAGAAAAGAGAATCCTTTTGCCCAGGATAATCGTGATGTTAGAAAATTATCCGAGAGTTTTATTCTACGGGATGGTAAATTAATGGAAGAAAATATTCCTGTGTTTCTTTTGGATATGTTTTCTACAAAATCGACGATCGAGTGGATAGCCGCGGGTAATCCTGATAAGGTTTCTGTGAAGATGACAAAAGCGGTTGATGGTTTAGCTTCTTTTAATTTATCGAGAACAAAGTATGTTGTTATTTCACCGGGAGGACCGCCTGCCTGCAATGCGCTATACGGTGTTCAAAATTGCTTTGATATGGCGCTTAAATACGCGATTCAAGAGGGAGGAGAGGCTCTAATTTTAGCACCCTGCATAGGAAGTCCCGGACAACCGGAGGAAGTTAGGGGGCTTGCGACAAGTGAGAATTCAAAGGCCCTGTTCTGGGATAATCTTGTCAGATTGCGTGAAAAAACCCTCCGTGAAGCTACTGATTGGATCGATAAGAATTTTGAGTTGTATCTCTGGAAGACTGATAGGGTTCTGAAGTTAATGCTGCAGCAGAAGGTTAAGCTTTATTTATATTCTGAGTTACCGGCAGAGAAAATAAAACCGGGAGGTTTTATTCCGGTTACGGATCCAAACAAGTGGATCTTTGAACGAGCAAAACGTGGTGATGGGAAGTTGAATGTGATCGATGAAGGGAATAAGTTGTTAGTTATACCTGCGGATTGAATAGCAAATAGTAGAGAAAGTATTAGTAAATAGTATTTACCATTTAAGAAAAGAAATAAAATTATTGCATTTTATATTGTAAGTTTAGGTTAAGTGTTATATTTTCTGTAAAAGTTAAACGAGCTGGTTGAAAGGGCCACTAATTACCTTATAATAAAAATTAAAACGGGAGGTAAAAAGTGACCCAAATAAATAATAAGGAAATCAAGGGGAT